>Ga0116227_10016938_pt1 | contig 10312 bp, 8 predicted proteins | sample S1TSphgellanicum_FD_89693 | JGI IMG/M metagenome (GOLD analysis project Ga0116227, IMG submission 89693) | Host-associated microbial communities from peat moss isolated from Minnesota, USA - S1T2_Fb - Sphagnum magellanicum MG | ecosystem: Host-associated > Plants > Peat moss > Unclassified...
AGGGTCGCGCATGTCGACGAGGAGTTCGTCACCCAGGCGAATGCTCACGGGCAAAATGCCAATGTTGTGCTCGCGCAGAAATTCCGGCGGCAAATCGCAGCTGGCGTCGACAACGACTCCGATACGCATCCCTATCTCCCTACTACGTCGCTACTCCAGCGCAAATGTGCACTGGCATCGGCTCGCTAGTTGCTAGGCATGCCGATTGAATTCTTATTGCGTCGCTATTATGCCCACGCATCGATGCAGGGCAAATCCTCTCGCGCACTACTGCGAATACGCGAGAGGTTTTTACATGGATTTAGAGATCGAGGTTGCCGACCAGCAGCGCGTTCTTTTCGATGAACTCGCGACGCGGATCAACCTGTTCGCCCATCAGCGTGGTGAAGATCTGGTCAGCGGAGACGACGTCTTCGATACGAACCTGCACGAGGCGGCGGACTGCCGGGTCGAGCGTGGTTTCCCACAGCTGCTCGGGGTTCATTTCGCCAAGGCCCTTGTAGCGCTGTACGTGCAGGCCACGGCGGGCTTCGCTCATCAGCCAGGCGTAGACCTCGTCGAAGGTGGAAACCGTCGCCTTGCGCTCGCCACGCTGTACGACGGCACCTGCGCCAACCAGTGCATTGGTGCCTTCGCGCAGGGTCGCAATCCGCTTGTATTCAGCGGTTGCGAAGAAATCACTATTAAAATTAAATACTTGCGTGACGCCATGGGAGATTCTGTTGACCAGAACCTGCTGTCCTTCGGGTCCCAGCTGCGCGCTCACTTCAAAGCGGCCATTGAGTCCGCCAGCATTGAGCTCGTTGGCAAAGTCCGTTGCCCATGGAACCAAGGCAGCAGCATCGCTTGGAACTGGCGCACGACGTGCGAGCACTTGCAGCACGTTGAGATCGTAGCGGCGTGAGACGCGTTCAATCAGCTCATCCACTGCGGCGCGTTCGCGCAGCAGCTGGGCAAGCCGTGATGCCGGAACCACTTCCTTGCCTTCGCCCGGAATCAGTGTGGTTTCGTTGAGCGCCGCGGACAGCAGCCACTCGTTGAACTCGGTGTCGTCCTTCACATAGGTTTCGAGCTTGCCCGACTTCACTTTGTAGAGCGGCGGCTGGGCAATGTAGATGTAGCCCTTCTCGACCAGGCTAAACATGTGGCGGTAGAAGAACGTCAGCAACAGCGTGCGGATGTGCGCGCCGTCAACGTCGGCGTCGGTCATGATGATGATGCGGTGATAGCGCAGCTTTTCGGCCTTGAAGTCTTCCTTGCCGATACCGCAGCCCATCGCGGTGATCAGGGTGGCGACTTCCTGCGAGGACAGCATCTTTTCGATGCGCGCTTTTTCCACATTGAGGATTTTGCCCTTCAGCGGCAGGATCGCCTGGAAGCGACGATCGCGGCCCTGCTTGGCCGAGCCGCCTGCGGAGTCACCTTCCACGAGGAACAATTCGGATTTGGCCGGATCCTTCTCCTGGCAATCTGCCAGCTTCCCCGGCAAACCGGCGATATCCAGCACCGATTTTCGGCGATTAAGTTCCTTGGCCTTGCGCGCGGCCTCACGGGCGCGGGCGGCTTCGCAAACCTTGGCGGCGACAAACTTGGCTTCACGCGGGTTTTCCAGCAGGAAGTCCTTGAGCTTTTCACCGACGAGGTTGGACACCACCGGCGTCACTTCCGAGGACACCAGCTTTTCCTTGGTCTGCGAGCTGAACTTGGGATCACGGATCTTGACCGACAGCACGGCGGTGAGGCCTTCGCGCGAGTCGTCGCCGATCATCGTGATCTTTTCTTTCTTGGTGTAGCCCTCTTTCTCGAGGTAGTCACCCAGCACTCGGGTCAGCGCATTGCGGAAACCGGTGAGGTGCGTGCCACCATCTTTTTGCGGAATGTTGTTGGTGAAGCAGAACACGTTTTCGCTGTAGGAGTCGTTCCACTGCAGCGCGGCTTCCACCATCACGCCATCCTGCTCGGCGTTCATGTACAGCACAGTGTCGTGGATGCCGGTCTTATTCTTGTTGAGGAACTCGACGAAAGCCTTGATGCCGCCCTTGTACTCAAAGATGTCTTCACGGCCGGTGGCTTCTTCGGTGAGAACGATGCGCACGCCCGAGTTGAGGAAGGACAGTTCGCGCAGGCGGCGCGCCAGGATATCGAAGTGGAATTCGAGGTTGGTGAACGTGGCGGCGCTTGGGTAGAAGCGCACATGCGTTCCCTGCTTGCCTGCAGCTTCGCCAACAACCTTGAGCGGAAACACCGGATCACCGTTGTGGTATTCCTGATGGTGGTGCTGACCTTCACGGTAAATATCGAGCAGCAATTTGTCGGACAGTGCGTTGACCACCGACACACCCACGCCATGCAGACCACCGGAAACCTTGTAGCCGCTGCCACCGAACTTACCGCCAGCGTGGAGCACGGTCATGATCACTTCAGCTGCGGAACGGCCTTCTTCGGCCATGATTCCGGTCGGAATGCCGCGGCCGTTGTCGGTCACGGTGACGCTGCCGTCGGAGTGCAGGGTCACGCCAACTTCCGTACAGAAACCTGCGAGGGCTTCGTCGATCGCGTTGTCGACGACCTCGAACACCATGTGGTGCAGGCCCGTGCCGTCGTCGGTATCGCCGATATACATGCCAGGTCGCTGGCGCACCGCCTCCAGGCCTTTGAGGACGCGGATGCTGCTGGAGTCGTAGGTAGCGGACGGCTGCTGTTCAGGCGTATCAGACATAGGTAAATCTCTTAGCAATAAGCAATTTTAGCACTCACGAATCCGGCCATGTTCCACGTGGAACATCGACGAATCAGGCAGCAAATCGAACGCAGGAACCCGTTCAAACGCCGTGATAAACAGCTGCCCTGTATGTTGAGCAAACAAGCCGGCCAAGGCGCGTTGAAACTCCGTGGCCAGCTCAGCGGAAAAGTCATCCACCAACAAGATGGGTGACCTGCCCGTGTGTCGGTACATCAACTCGGACTGCGCCAGGATCAACGCCGAGATCAGCAACTTCTGCTGGCCACGACTGATCCGGTTCTTCACCTGATGGTTGTTGAGCCTCAACTTCAGTTCCGCGCGATGGGCACCTTCTACGGTCATCCCCATCTTGCGGTCCCTTTCCAGGTTTTTGCGGAGGCTCTCTATATAAGGAGTTTCCGTGGACCAACCCGGTTGAAGCTCAATCGACCAATCCTCGGTGTTGAACAGCGTGGCAACCATTTCAGCCAGGATTGGCTTCAAGGCGGCCAGATGCTCAGCCCGATACTGCAAAAGGAGTTCGGCCGAACCGGCCAGCTCCTCGTCCCAAATTCGAACCTCTTTCGGGCTACTCTGCGACCGCAACGCCTTATTACGTTGCTTGAGCGCCCTTTGGTGCCGCCGCCAGACCGGGAAAAACTGTTGTTCCACGTGGAACACTCCCCAATCCAGAAAGCTGCGCCGGTAACTCGGACCATCCTGCAACAGCCGGTGCATGGCTGGCTCGATGATCTGGGTCGGCAGTTGCGAGACCAGTTCGGCGGAGGTCGGCGTGGTATTTTCACCAAACCGAACCGCCGTGCCTTCCGGGTTCCACGCAACTCGTACGGTTGTTGAGGGCGTATCCGGCTTCTGCAACTTGGCCATCACCTGCCAGTGCCTGCCCTGCGCGCCCGCCAACTCTGCCGGACCGTTACCGCGAAACGACTTCGCGCGGCCCAGGCAGTAAATCGATTCCAGCAAACTGGTCTTGCCCGCCGCGTTCTCTCCAATGATGAAGGTCACGCGTGGGTGCGGGTTGAAGTCCAGCTTCTCAAACAGTCGAAAATTTTCACCCTTGATCCGGGCGAGATGCATCATCCGCTTTAGAGCCTCATCGGCATCACGACGTACTTGCTCGACGGATCATCCAGGGCGTAAACCAGACCGCTGGAATCCGCGTTCTTCAGTTCCATCACGAACTCTTCGCTGGTCAGCGCACCGAGGGCGTCCAACAGATAGTTGACGTTGAAGCCGATCTCAAGCGCCCCACCGTTGTAGTTCACTTCCAGATCTTCTTCGGCTTCTTCATGTTCCGGGTTATGCGTCTGCAGAACCAGCTTGGAATTATCCAGCTGCAGGCGAACGCCGCGGAATTTCTCGTTGGACAGAATGGCGGTACGGCCTAGGGCGCGCTTCACCAACTCGCGGTTGGCCTGCAGGCGCTTGTCTCCGGATTCCGGAATGACGCGTTCATAGTCCGGGAAACGGCCATCAATCAGCTTGGTGGTCAGACGCACCACATCGAGATCAGCCTGGAGCTGACCTGCGGCAATCTTGAGGGTGACTTCCTCGTCCCCTGCTTCCAGCACGCGCAGCAGCTCGATGATGGCTTTGCGCGGAACGATGATCTGGGTCGATTCCTTGAAACCGGTTTCCAGCGTCACTTCGCTCATCGCCAGACGATGGCCGTCGGTAGCCACCGTGCGAACACGGTTGGCGGTGATTTCCAGCAGCATGCCGTTGAGGTAGTAACGGACATCCTGCTGTGCCATCGCGAACTGGGTGCGCTCGAAAATCGCTTTGAGCTGACCATGCTTCAAGGTCAGTGAACGGCCATCAGCGACCTGGCCCATCGCCGGATATTCATCCGCTTTGAGGCAAGCCAGCGAGTAACGGCTGCGACCTGATTTGAGGGTTGCGCGATCAGCGGTGGACTCCAGCTGGATCTCGGCGCCTTCCGGCAAACCACGGCAGATATCGAACAGCTTGCGGGCCGGCACGGTGATGCGGCCTGGCGCAATGTTCTGTACACGAGCACGGCTTTCCAGTTCGATCTCCAGATCGGTACCGGTCACGATCAGCTCGTCATCACGGGTTTCCAAAAGGAAGTTCGACAAGACAGGCAGGGTCTGTCTGCGCTCAACTACGCCGATCACCGCCTGCAATGCAGAAAGAAGTTCGTTTCTGCCAACTTGAAGTTTCATGTCATCACCAATTAAGTATATTTTTTAAGAAAGATAATTAAACAGTAGAAATAGGCGACACAGATTTTCTTGAATAACTAAAAAAATCACTTTTAAATCAATAACTAAAGTCTATTTTTGAAGCTCTGAATACTGTCATTTAACCCTAGAGCGAGCTGTGGATAAGCACTTAACTATTCAGACAAGTCGACTTATACCGTGGATATCAACAACTTACTCTAGAAAATTCTCAGTGTTTTTAAACAAGTTTTAATATCCCAACTGCCGAAGCAAGTTTTCGTAATCTTCGCGGATCTTCAGGTCCTCATGCCGCAGCTCGGCCACCTTGCGGCAGGCATGCAGAACCGTGGTGTGATCCTTGCCAAAAGCCTCTCCAATCTCCGGCAGGCTGTGTTGCGTCAGTTCCTTGGACAGGGCCATGGCAATCTGCCGCGGACGTGCCAGCGAGCGCGTACGGCGCGGCGAACTGAGGTCTGCCAGGCGGATGTTGTAATAGGTGCTGACCGTGCGCTTGATGTTATCCATCGTCACCATGCGTTCATAAGCGGCCAGGCGATCCTTCAGCGTTGCGCGGGCAAATTCCACCGTCAGCGGTTCGCCGCGCAGGCGTGCGGTGGCAGACAGCGTGGCCAGCGCGCCTTCGAGGTCACGCACGTTGGAGCGTATGCGCTGCGCGACGAAGAACGCGACATCTTCCGGCAGGCGCACTTTGCTCTGCTCGGCCTTGGCCAGGAGAATGGCGACACGGGTTTCCAGCTCGGGCGGTTCTACCGCAACCGAAAGTCCCCAGGTAAAACGTGATTTCAGGCGCTCGTCGATACCATCAACATCCTTCGGATAACGATCACAGGTCAACACGATCTGCTTGCGGTTATCGATCAGCGCATTGAACGTGTGGAAGAACTCTTCCTGCGTACGTTCCTTGTTGGCGAAGAACTGGATGTCGTCGATCAGCAGTGCGTCGACCGAACGGAAGAACGAGCGGAACTCATCGGCGCGGCCATGGCGGATCGCCATCACCATGTGATTCATCCACTGTTCCGCGCCCAGGTAGGCAATGCGCGCGCGCCCGGTGCGACGCATCACGGCGTTGCCGACCGAGTGCATCAAATGGGTTTTGCCGAGGCCCGACTGACCATAGATCAACAGGGGGTTGTAGGCGGCGCCCGGCGTTTCCACCACATGCTGCGCAGCGGCGCGTGCGTGCGCGTTGGACTTGCCCTCGATGAAATTCTCGAGGGTGAACTGCGGATTCAGATTGGCCGTGAAGGCGGCGGGAACCTCATCGATGGCGCTGACGGTGGTCGGCGCTGCAATCTTGCGAGGCGCAGCTTCGGGTTCGGCCGCGCGCGGCTGCTCGGCGGTGCCGACGGCCAGTTCGACTTCAAGGGTATCCGCGCCAGCGCTGGCTTTGACGGCACGGCGGATCGGTGAGAGGAAATCGGCCTTGACGCGATCCAGCACGATACGGTTGGGTGCAAGTAAGAGCAGGCGTTCACGCGATACGACCGGATGCAAGGGTCGAATCCACGTGTTGATGTCTTTATCCGGCAGCTCCCCCTCGAGCCAACGGACGCACTGTAGCCAAATATCTTCGCTTTCCATGTATCGCTTTATATAGTTATCGTCAGGCGCCCAAACCCTAGCGCGCCGGGGGGTCAGTCTATCGTTTTGACCCAGACTTATCCACAGTTCTCTTGAAGGTCGAAAGCTAACACGCTAGAATCCGCGCCCTTTTTAGATTTACTGTGATTGGTGTTCCATGAAACGTACATTCCAGCCGTCCAATCTGCGCCGCGCCCGTACCCACGGCTTCCGCGCCCGCATGGCCACCAAAGGCGGCCGCCTCGTGCTGTCGCGTCGTCGCGCCAAGGGCCGCAAGCGTCTGATTCCGTAACAGACGTTTCGGCATCCACCGTTACGCCCGCTGTAACTTCCGTCGTTAATGGTGATGCCATGGCGCGCTTCCCCCGGCGCGCCCGTCTGTTAAAACCAGACGACTTCAAAGCCACTTTTGAAAGTGGCAAACGCGAGCAGCAACCTTTATTCAGCGCCGTCGTGGCCAAGGGCCATGGCGAGCAGGCTCGCCTGGGGCTGGCGGTGGCGAAAAAAGCCGTTGCCGAAGCCCATGATCGCAACCGCATCAAACGACACATCCGCGAAAGCTTCCGGCTGAATCAGCACCGGCTGCCTTTCGTCGATCTGGTCATCCTGCCGCGAACCGCGGCAGCCCAAGCCTCAGCAGAAGAACTTCGACTCCAGCTCGACAAGCTGTGGACGCGCGTGGCCGAGCGATGGGCAAAATCCTGATCGCCCTCATTCGTGGCTACCAGCGCCTGATTAGTCCGCTGCTGGGGCCGCGTTGCCGGTTTTATCCCAGCTGTTCCAGTTATGCTATTGAGGCGGTCGAGCGCTTTGGCCCTCTCAAGGGCGGCGCACTGGCCGTACACCGTATTTGCCGCTGCCATCCTTTGAACCCGGGTGGCATTGATCCTGTGCCTGAAAAAAAGAGTAACGAGTAACCGAGATGGAAAACCGCCGTTTTATCCTGATCGCCCTGCTGGGCGCAGTCATCTTTTTCATCTATCAGGCCTGGGTCAAGGATTTTGCACCTGCCGCCACTGCGCCGGTTGAAGCTGCAGCCGCACCGGTTACTGCCGATGAAGTCCCAACCGGTTCTGCGCCTGCCACCGCGGCCCCTGCAGCCGCAGCGGCTTCCACGGATGCGGCAGCGCCAGCCAAGCCCGCCGCCAGTGGCGCGCGTATCCGCGTGCAGACCGATGTCGTGATCGCCGACATTTCCCTCGCGGGTGGCGAACTGCGCCGCGTCGAGCTGGTGGGTTATCCGGTGGCCAAGGATCAGCCCAACAACAACTTCGCCCTGCTCAACGATCAGGGCCAGAATTTCTTCGTCGTGCAGAGCGGCTTGGCAACGCCACAGTCCCCACTGTCTGGTCCGCAGACGGAATTCACTTCCGCCAGGAACGCCTATCAGCTGGCTGAAGGGGCAGACACCCTCGATGTGCCGCTCGACTTCGTTGCCGCTGATGGCAGCACGCTGCGTAAAACCTATCGCTTCAAGCGCGGCAGCTATGACATTGAGTTGCTGCAGAGCGTGAAGAATGGCGGCGCTGCGGAACTGGCGGTGAGCCCTTACGTCCGCATGTGGCGCACGCCGCCGCCGGACAGCGGCAGCCACCATATGGGCATCAGCACCTTCACCGGCCTGGCGTTCTACGAGCAAAAACCCGACTCAACCAACTATCGCTTCAAGAAGCACAAGTTCGATGACCTTGAGAAAGAGCCGGTTAATGCCAAGCAGCAAGGCGGCTGGATTGCGATGCTGCAGCATTACTTTGTCGCCGCAGTGATCCCGCCCGCAGGCGAGACCAATACCTTTACTGCCAAGCCCAGTTCGACCCGGGGCTTCCTCGGTCAGTACGTCGGCAGCGCAGCCGCCGTTGCACCGCAGGCGCAGCATGAGTTCAGCACGCATCTGTACCTCGGCCCCGAGTTGCAGGACGGTATCGGCACCCACAAGGCCGGCGATGGCCTGGGCTTCTTCAAGCTGCATGGCCTGAACGAAATCGCGCCCGGGCTCGAGTACACCATCGATTACGGCATTCTCACCGTCATCGCCGAGCCACTGTTCTGGCTGCTGAAGAAATTCCACACGCTCACGGGCAACTGGGGTTTCGCCATCATCCTGCTGACGCTGTCGGTGAAGGGCCTGTTGTTCAAGCTTTCCGAAGCGCAGTACCGCTCGATGGCGAAGATGAAGAAATTCGCACCGCGCATCGCCGAGCTGAAGGAACGCCACGGCGATGACCGCGAACGCATGAGCAAGGAGATGATGAATCTCTACAAGAAGGAAGGTTTCAATCCGCTCGCGGGTTGTTGGCCCTTGCTGGTGCAGTTCCCGGTCTTCATGGGCTTGTACTGGGTGTTGCTGCAGAGTGTCGAACTGCGCCAGGCGCCGTTCGCGCTGTGGATCAACGACCTTTCCGCGGCTGACCCCTACTTCGTTCTGCCGGTGCTGTTCGGCGTGAGCATGTTCGTGCAGCAGAAACTGTCGGGCAACACCATCGCTGATCCGATGCAGCAGAAAGTCATGCAGATCATGCCGATCATGATGACGGCGTTCTTCGCCTTCTTCCCGGCAGGTCTGGTGCTGTACTGGTTCGTGTCCAACCTCACCGGCATCACGCAGCAGTGGTACATCACCCGCAAGCTGGAAAAGCAGGACGAGCTTCGCAAAGCCGCTGCCTGATCTCATTTCGACAGCGGATCTGGCAACCCCAGGTCCGCTGTCAGGTCACAACAGGTGAAGCAACACAGCCATGCCCTCATCTGTAAAACCCGGAACTGAAACCATTGCTGCCGTCGCCACACCTCCCGGGCGTGGCGCGCTGGGCATCTTGCGTTTATCCGGTCCGCAGGCCGCGCACATTGCAGAACTAGTTGCCGGGACTTTGCCCGCACCGCGGCAGGCCGCACTGCGCCACTTCCGCGATCCGCAGGGCACCGTCATCGATCAGGGCCTGCTGCTGTATTTTCCAGGACCGAATTCATTCACCGGCGAAGACGTCGTCGAGTTGCAGGGTCATGGCGGCCCGGTACTGCTGGATTTATTGCTGCGCAGTGTCTGCACCCTGGGCGCACGGGTGGCGCGGCCCGGCGAATTTTCCGAGCGCGCGTTCCTCAACAATCGCATCGATCTGGCGCAGGCCGAAGCGATTGCCGATCTGATTGACGCGGCCAGCGCACAGGCGGCGCGTGCGGCATCGCGTTCACTCGATGGCGAATTCTCCAGGCGCATCCACGCGTTGGTGGATGAGCTGATCCAGCTGCGAGTCTTCATCGAAGGCGCGCTGGATTTCTCGGACGAAGATATCGACTGGCTTGCAGACGACAAACTGCGTCAGCGCCTGGCGACCTTGATCGAACATCTGCATACGTTGATCACACAGGCCGCGCGCGGCCGGCGTTTGCGCGAAGGCATTACGGTGACGCTGACCGGCCAGCCCAATGTCGGAAAATCAACCCTGCTGAATCGTCTTGCAGGCAATGATGCCGCCATCGTGACCGACATCGCCGGGACGACGCGTGATGTGCTGCGCGAAAACATCGTGCTGGATGATTTGCCGCTGACGGTGGTGGATACCGCTGGCTTGCGTGAATCGAATGACCCGGTGGAACGCGAAGGCATCCGCCGCGCCTGGGTGGCATTGGCGCAAGCGGAAATCGCGCTTTACCTGATTGATGATCGCGCGGGCATTACCGCCGCCGATGAGGCTTTGCTGCAACAGCTGCCGCAGCAGCTCAAGGTGCTGGTGATTGCCAACAAATGTGACCTGAGTGGTCGCGCGCCTGAAGACAGTAC
>Ga0116227_10016939_pt1 | contig 10312 bp, 5 predicted proteins | sample S1TSphgellanicum_FD_89693 | JGI IMG/M metagenome (GOLD analysis project Ga0116227, IMG submission 89693) | Host-associated microbial communities from peat moss isolated from Minnesota, USA - S1T2_Fb - Sphagnum magellanicum MG | ecosystem: Host-associated > Plants > Peat moss > Unclassified...
TAATCACATTTGGAGCTAATGGGGTGAATGTGTTTTAAGGTATCAAAACAAATGTGACAATGCAATTGAAAGATCAAAATACAACATTCATGATTAATGTACATTGTATGAACCACCACATAATCTAGTACTCTAAAAAAAAATTTAAGTTGAGCATTATAGGAAATATTAAAAATGTGTTGTAGAGCTTGTATGTATACTTCTCTCACACTCCAAAAGGAACTTAGGAGTTTATTGAGTTAATTAACATTGTGGAAACAAGGGGTAACCAAATTTTGATGAACATCAAAATTCTTTGGAATACAATGTTGTTCATGGCTAAGAAAATGTTGTTTAAATAACACATCCTAATTTTGAAAATACATTGAGATGGCAACACTATTATGCACTTGCTACCCATAATTTGGAATTTTTTTGCAACTTAGGGTTAATTTTCAAGGCTTTCAGATATCATACCCATGATTAAAGTTTTGAATGCGTTAATCAAATCCTTTTAGCATGAATCGTGTTTTGTGTGTAATTTTGTTGATATTGTAAAATTGTGGCAAGTTGATTCCTATTGTTGGTACAATGGCCTTTAAATTGCTTACATCAACGACATGTTAAATGGACCTACCAAAACTTGTTGGATGGGACACATAATGTGGCAATGCAAGAATGGGCACCTGACTTAAATATAAGTTTGTAGAACTTCAGTTTTTGAAACTGTTGGCACTTCCATTAACATGCATTATTATTTTCCTTATACCTCACTTTATGTGTTTGTGACTTGCAATATCTTCCAACAAACCATCATTCATGGTCAAAAGCAATGTTCTTAAATAACAAGCAAGGTCAATCATGAACTTGAAAAACAATTTCCTCACCAAGATGTGACACATGCCCTATGTATGATTTACCCACAATACTAGCCAAAATTTTCATGTGAGCCAACCTTCAAAGTTCATATGGCTATTTTGAAAGGGTTTTATTATCAACCCAAAACACTTAGATCCTAACAATACTTGATGAATATTTTGGACTTATAGTACTTTTCTTTTAAGATCATAATGATGTCCAATGTTCAATGGGTGATGGACAAACCGTATATTTCAATCCAATGTCTAGATTTTGGAAAAATATTTTCTCTAATGCATTATAATTATGTGTTTAACAAGTTATGAATTCAAGAACGTGGTAGAACTTTAAAACTTAATTTCCATCCAAGCCCCAAACCTTGATTTTCATATTGTAAAGTTTGGGCATTCTTAGTTCATTTTCTAACATAAATATGTTTTGCCGCAAGGTAAGGGTGGATGCAAGTTAAAGTGAATCACTTTTTGTGTTGCATTGCAATTTTCTTAAGGTACAATTTATTGAAATGCAATAAACATCTAATAAAATCGTCAATATATGCCACAGCTTCAAGTAGTTTTAAATTGTGAACTTAAAATTGAACACATATGTTATAATATTATGGCACAAATATACACCAAACATACAAAAATGAACTTTTGAAATAACTACATGTCAACAATTATGGTATCTTGCACTTTCATATAAAAACATTTTTGTTTATTGATTTCATTCCAACAAACACATTATAGGGACTCAATATATGATACCTTGAAGAAAAATAACTTATACCCAAAGACCAAATGTTAAAAAAACATTAACAAAAAATATACATATTCACCAAAAATTATCCACCTTAATTACCTTGTTGCATCAAGGTCAATAATATTTAATCTTCCCTTTGACACTATCCATTTGTTAATGTATGGGTTCTTTTAGGAATTTTACCAATGTGTTACAAGTTAACTTAGTTTTAAATTTGGGCTAAATATGACTAGTTCCTAAAAATTTCTTGTGATGATTGTGTGAGTGAGGTCTAAGGTGACAATTCAACTGTCAATTGAACTTTGCCACAAGTAACCTTTAGTTTCCACTTTGTTGACCAATTTGAACTCTAGCTAAATTTCTACTACCCTCCCATAATTTAGTTGATTTTCTTTGTATCACTAAAACTAATGTGTGGCTTGCAAGTCAAAGTCATGTGCTGCCATAGGGTGTAGTGTACTTGGGACAAGGTTCAACTCCCTTGCATGTCAATTTGTCAATTTTATTTTTATTCATTGTTCATGTGGTTCTAGTTTTTGTCTTGCATTTTATGGACTTGTACAAATTGCTTGTGTTTAATACTTGTTATTTATATGTAATACTAGCTTTAAGTTGTAACTCAAACAATTTAGCTAGTGGTCAAATTTTTTTTCACCAAATCTTTTCATTCCAATTTTCAAACACTTGCCAAAAGGCTCCACAAATTGTTCTATTATAGCTTAAATTCAAATTCAAAGTTGAAATAATCACTATTCAAACACAATGCAACCTACAATAGCCATACACTACCCCACCAAGGGGAAAAGACATTTTTTTAAAATAAAAAAATTAGTCAAAAATAATGATGCATGTAATCAGTATTACAAAAACATGGCTTTTCCAATATAGTTGATATCTAAAACACACTAGTAGTCTAAAGTAACTAAATGTGTCCATCATGACTAAGATCAAAAATAGCAATGTTCGTTATGACTAAAAAATCTAGCATTATAATCAAATCAAACAATATGTTGCACATGTGTTAAGTGTGGGTGCCCACGTGGATTTGTTTATGTTGATTAATACAATGAACATGACTAGAATTAATCACAAAATATGACACACATGATTATAATGTTATTTTTAATGACATGGTATTAATAAATACCATGTTTTCATTTTAAGAACTTCATTATGAAAAAAATGACAAAAGATATAGTTATCATGATTTTAATTAATATTCGTAATTATTCAAATAAATAAATAATTTACAAGGGGGAAATTTTGAAAAAAAGAAAAGAAAATTGGATTTTTTATTTTTTTATTTTTTCAAAATTATAGAAAATAAATCATAATAATTAACTAAATGTGCATGCTAATCTTGAATTATTCAAATTTCATGATTCAATCTACATTTGTAATGAATCAATTGAATGCATATATATGTCCAAATTGATAGTTCCAAATTAAACCATCTATTTACTTATTTATGATCAAATGACATGAATAAAATGGAATAATAAAATAAAGTAACTTCTTTTAATTTCATAAAAAAATAGAATAAAATTAATGTACATCTCATTTAAATTTGAAATAAATAATAAATAATAAATAAAACTATAATAAATCCATTGTTATTACAAAACATTGTAACATTTAATTCAATTTTTAAACTTTTGTTACAAAAATTGATGTAAGGTTGAAGACATATAAATTTTAATACCATTAATTCAAAAGTGAATTTTTTTGGTTATGATATTTTAAAGATATTTTGTTGAAACATTCATTTTTGATAAATATGTGGCATAAATCAAATTATGTAAATTAATGGAATGTTTAAAACTTTGGATTTAAAATATTATAAAATTGAAGTCAATGATGAAAGTAAGGAAACCAAATGTACTCAAATAATTATATGTGAAATTTCTAACACACGCAGAAAAAACACTATTTGAATTTTTGAAAAAAACATTGAAAACATTTTTGAAATTGAAAGGAATCATAAAGTTCAATATGACTATGATAATAAATCATTTTTACCAAAATAGTTATAGATTGTAAGTCAATCAAAGATTTAATGCATTATATATGAATTTTTAAATTAAGTGATTAAATTATTTGTTCACATTTTGAAACTAAAGAAATTAAAAATTCAATGTAATTGTTAAAGTAAGTGTTTTATTGAAATAATTATATTTTAAACGTTACATATGAATTTTTAAATAAATATTTAAAACTATCTTAATTGTTGTACATTTTGAAATGGAACAATCACAAAGTTTCATGAAAGTTAATAAATTAGATGTGTTTAAATAATATTTGAATATATAACTCAATTCAAGGTTTCAAATGATGCATTTGAATTTGTTAATTAATGATTATTTAGAAGAATTATGATTTACATATTTTTTGGATTAAAAAAATAATCAGATTTTTGTAATAATTTGTAATAATTAATCAAATTAAAAATGTCACATCAACTAATAGCCTTAGTCATGTTAATCATATATTTTTAGTCACATTTGTGTCAAAAAAAATTGGTTTATTATGATTACAACCAATTTTGTCCATTGTCTGATGTGACTAAAAATATGACTAAATTTAACTTGAAAAAAAACTAGCTTAAAAACACATATTTCTAATAATGGATGTTACCACTTGAGTTATTAGTTGAAACTCATAGTGGCCACTTAGGCGACTTTGAAAAATCCTTTAAAAAAAACACTAGTGGGAGACATTTCCAAAATGTGGGGCAACACTCATTTGTCACCTCACTCCCCTTATTTTGAAAATACACCTTGGGGCTTTACCCTGCACTAAAAGAAAAAGTTAGAATGACCATTATTTCATTTTATAGGATTTTCCTTGATTTTTTTTTGGGGACACATATGGAGGGTACCAATAATGCAACAAGATGTGTCATGGTTTGGGAGGCTTCAATGGGACAAACAAACAAATACAATTTTTCTTCCTTAATATAGATAGATATGATTAAAGAAAAACCTACAATTGGTCTATTTTGGGGTGAATGTCAAAAGATTGCATTTTTTTCCCTTGTGATATATATGGAACAATAAAAAAACCCCCATCAAGGAAGACACAATTTATAACTTTGTGACATAATTTGAATCAAATATATCACACCAATTATAATTTGTTCAATTATGACCAAATGCCAAAGACATGGCTATTTTGGAGCTCACCTTGTTTTAATCCAAATTTCTAAATTCAATAATGCTAGTTCCAAAAATGTGGTTGTGGAATACATTTGCATATAGGACCGAAACTATGTATTGTTATTACATAGTTATGGAAATATATATTTTTGTTACACAAATATCTATTCACATATTTGTTTTTAATGTACAACTATTATGGGTAAACCATCTTCCTACTATGGATTCTACACACTTATAAACTATGCCAAAACCTTTCAAAATTAACCTTTCATTTCCCTTCACAAATATATTCTATGAAACTTCCCATTTACAACAAGTTATTCTTGTCAAATGAAAGTGTTTTCAAAAGACCCAAACATGCATTTATATACTAAACAAACAAACAAATAAATAATAAATTCTAAAATCTTACACATCATATGGCTTACCATATGATTCAACATGCACATTAATTTGTAGCATGGTTTTTTTAGTGAGTCGTACTTGAGTCATGCACATTAATTGAAATCATGACTAATTAAGAATGACTCATCAAACCATTGTTAAATTATAAAACCTTATCATTTAATAAGTTACCAAAATTAATCCTTAAATAATTATATAAGTAACAAACAATTGACATCAAATTATATGGCCACCTACCTACCCAACCTTGAAGCTAGCTCCCACACCCTCTCGGTATATCATCATGTAGGACAACAAAAACCATGGCTTGTAAAAAAAAAGGTTATTGTGCCCATTGTTTGATGGTAATACACATTGGTGTCAATGTTGCCTATGAACCACCTATCACATTTCAACCCCCCTAAACCTTGGAACCACCCATGAACAAACATGGATTTTACTATTACCTTGTTCAACACTATCTTGAAAGGGGTTGGGAGTTAGTGCAAAAACATGGCTAGGTCTAACTTGTTGAAAGAAAACATTTGGGGTGGAGTTATAATAACACATACCATAACAAATGTAATGCTTGTTTGGTTTTTTCATGTTTTAAAGTCATAAATTAATTTGATGTTAAATTGTAAGATTTGTCTATATAATTGTATTTTAAATATATCATGGGAACATGTGAATTAATTTGAAATTAATCCAATGAGTCAAAAATTAATAAAATCGCTCTTTAAATTAATTGAAAGAATACCTAGCCTAGATGAACCTTCACCTATAATAATAACACAACTCAAAATAAAGGTTGTATACGTTCGTTACAATGCCACCAACACCTTCTACATGTAAATGAAGGTGAAACTTTAATAACATAGAAATATGTTACTCTTAAATCGAACAAGGTTCCATTCCCCTTCCTAACATCACAAAATTATAGGCTTCATGGGTTTGTTCCAAATCCATGCGAAATTTATTATTTCATGGGTTCATATGGTTTAAACATGAGTGTCATGCAATATTTAAACATGAAAGTTGTGTGCACGACTTTCATGTGTAAACAATACAAATAGACATACAACATTCGTGTTTAAACAATATGAACATGCATATGACATTCATGTCTAAACAATGCACATAACATCAATGTTCGAACGATACAAGTAGATGAATGACATCTGTGTCTATTCCATTCGAACTTATGAAAAACAAATTTCACATCACTATTATTGCCAAATCATGACCCATGAAGTTTGTGATGAAGGTAAGTTTCATTTTTCATATCTAGATTTTGCGAGAAGCTTTGCCTTTGCTTTTGAGGAAAGATTTTAATTCAAATTTACTCATGTAACCTATGTCATTGGCCTGAATGTGAATTGGTTATCCATTTTTTCCTTCCAAAGCCATCTTTTTGGTAATTTATTTGAATTTCAAACTAAGAAAACTACTCAAAATTCAATATTTTTTGGAAATGCTATTGGATTTCTACAAATCCAAACAACTTCATTAAATCGTATGCACTGAAAGTTTTTTAACAATACCAAGGGTGTGCCCAAATTCCATTATATATATTTGATTTAAATGAATTTTTAATGAAAAATTTGTTTTCAATAACTTCTTCATTGAAAGTTGAAACATTATGAAACCAATTTAATACACCTTTATTCATTGAAAACTTTCCAACAACACCAAGAACATGACAAGACACACCATCACTTGGGAGAATTCGATGTGACAAACAAATCAAATGAACTACCTCTTTTCATAAATAAATTATGGAGGTTTTCAAAGACCATGAGTGAAGAAAAAACTTAATGAAAATCACCAATCTAATATTTGATTTTGAGTTTGTAATTAAAAGTAATAATAAATGATTAAAGATTTGTACTTCATATTTGGTTTCTAGCCAAATTTGGCTAAATCTTCTTAGGGACGATAGTTAATTTTAATTACAAACAAAAATTTCTAGAAAGGAACAATGGTATATATTGGCACCTTCATTTTTTAGGGTGAAACCTTTTAGTATAGAACTCCACATATGCATCATACACCAAATTTTAGATGAAATATAGCCAATATATGCATTGTTGGGGCAATTGGGCCAATAAACTAGGTTTGACTTGGTAAATGATCACATGATTCGATAGTTGAAATGGGTGTGTTCATTGCTCCATGTGCAAATGTTCATGAATTATCGCTAGTTTGTTGAAACATACTCGCATGTGAAATTAGAGAGCTTGTCATGATTTCTTGTGTTTATATCAATTGGAATGAATGTTTCACCTATTGATGGATGTGGTAAGAGTTCATGAAACATTACCCTACCATTTTCTTTTTTGCCGTGAATTATTGTGCTTTATTTTGGCAATATGTTGGTCAAGTCTTGTAGAGCCTTGGAGACAAATGGTGAAACATCTTTAATGCCAAAACTTTCTATTGTATTTCCAATCATGTTTCTTACTTTCCTTACCAATACAATGATAAAAAATGGAATGAATTTTCCTCAATATAAGACATAATGTTGTTAGTCTAGGATCCACACTCTTGATGTAAGATTGAAAAATGAAATATAACACTTAATTATGCTCAATGCAAAATTGGGTTTCATAAAACAAAAGTGAAGTTGTAACCCAAGAATCCAATTCTTGACACAACATTGCATGTCTTAATAAAGAATTGAAGATCCTAAATCATGGATCCAATTTTGTAAAAGCCATTAGGCAATAAATGTTCCTACAAAATCAAGGACTCATATTCCCAATTCAAAAGGATTTAATTTGTTTCCTTCACAAATTCCCTACATTTTGGAAAATTATAAGGTCTTGTACTAAGACTTACTAAGGATTTTAAATTCTTGAAACCACACCTTGTTCCTAAAAAAGCTAGTGGTTTGACACCTCTGTGACAAAAATTAAGAAGGTGCACTAATTGACCTTGACCATGTGTATGTAAGAAATTCGTTAAGGATGATATTGAAAAAAAAACTAAGACTCTATGTGTCGCAACCTTACATTGGGAGAATGTGAAGATGAAACTCACACTCCCAAAGTTGGGACTTGGGAGTCCTCCGGGACTCCCGAAACTTCGAAAATGGGCTCACATGGGCCATTTGGACATCTGCAGCACAAGTTATGACAAAAAGAAAGGCCGGGAGTCAAACTGGCAGTTTGATTCCCGACCACTAAAAGTCAAAAATCGACCCGACCCCGATGCGTGCAGGTGAAGTGCGACACACTATTGGAAAGCTTTCGAGGAGAGCTACAAGTTTGTTTCAGACTTCATCCCAATCGGAGGTCTAAGCAAAGAGTTATAATCGCTCAAAGTCCCGGGAGTCCAAACCAGGACAGTTTCGGGACTCCTCTTTGGGAGTCCCGGGACAAAAAGCCATTCGAATGTGAGTGCCGCGAAAAAGCATAGAGTATACTATATGGGGGAAGGTGGTGGCTTCCCCCGAGTTTGGGCTGTGGTGAGTCAAGTGAGTCCAGAGTTTGCCCGTGGCTTGTCCTAGCACCAAGGGTGCTCCAGAATGTGACCTAACCAACTTGCTGGCTGGTTTGATGCAGGTTCGAGTAAGTGAATAGCTTGTCACCCTTCCTAGTTCCATCTCGGAGCTTCAACACGCCCCTCTACCCCTTTTAATGCTGAGAGTTAGGAGCATGCCCCGAGTCCCCCACAATTCCGCAACTTGAGTAACTTAGACCCAACTTGGGGCTAACTAGGGACTTGGGAGCGCATCATTATGAACTAGACTTATTCATGTGCATTAGGATTAAAGACTAAAAGAGAACAATGAAAAATTGATTTTAAAAAACCATAAATCTTGAAACAAAACACACAAATGAATGGAAATAAATAACATAAACATGTAGACAACAAAATGTATTCAAAATTATGTTTCACATGTTTGAAAATGAAATGTTGGGTGTTTCCATTGGGAATGATTGGATCGTATTCGCTTTTATTTTCATACCCACCCTTCTTTGAACATCTTAGGAATCTAGCTTTAAACCCCAAGTTGCATACCAATTTGTAGTAAAGATGGTGTCACAAAAAAGAACAACACAATGGGACAAAGTTGTGTGTATTTTCCTATACATCAAAGGTGATAGGTATGTTCAAAAAAGGCTATCAATAAATTATTGCAACTAAATCACAATCCATAAAGATGACATGTGGGTTATTATAATTGCAATAATTAATTTTGATTATTGCAAAAATATGAATAATTAATGTGAATATTTTTATTTTTAATAAATTTTAAGTGTAAATAAGTAATTTTAAGTTATAAATTAAAAATTTACAATAATTATATTCATTCCTCTAATTATAACATAATTAATGCAAAAAATTAAATCCCAGTTTAATTATAATTTATAACATATAAATAAATAAATTATTATATAATTATTTATGATAATAATTTTAAATAAATATACAATTATTGTAAATAAAATGGTTTTATAATAAATAATTTGATTAAAATAATTTTTGTTACTGTGTAAAAATATTTTAAAAATTTTAAAAATTAAATTTTTAGTAATAATTATTCACTTTCAATAAAATATTATAGGTTTTGCCTACAATAATTTATTATAATTGAATTATTTTAATTACAATAAGTACATTAATTATTCACATTATAATAAAATTACAATAAAATTTATAAATGTTAATTTAAATTATAAATTAAAGATATTATTAAATGTAATACATATTATAAAAGTTTTTAATGAATTTTTAACATTGTAAAAAAATAATAATTAGGGTAAATTTTTATGTTGGAAGAATTATTATTTATTGTAAATAAGTAATTATAAATAATAGATATATTAATTTGAAAGTAATGATGATAATTATAGTAATTACTGGAATTACATAATGATCGGTGTAAAAAGATTAAATATGGATTTTAATTATAAAATTTAAGTTGTAAGGAATTTGATTATTTATATTTATTTATTTTTTTGGTAATTAATTTAATTACAATAATTTTACGACAATAATTGTACTTTTTTTTATACACCTATGGATGTTTGATGTATTGTCGCCTTTAAATATACCCTAATATGAGGCTAATATACAATAATATTTTTTTCAAACCATGCCTAACTAATCCATGAGAATAATACATACATATATATATATATATATATATATATATATATATA
>Ga0116227_10016942_pt1 | contig 10310 bp, 8 predicted proteins | sample S1TSphgellanicum_FD_89693 | JGI IMG/M metagenome (GOLD analysis project Ga0116227, IMG submission 89693) | Host-associated microbial communities from peat moss isolated from Minnesota, USA - S1T2_Fb - Sphagnum magellanicum MG | ecosystem: Host-associated > Plants > Peat moss > Unclassified...
CAAGCCGGAATTCAAAACCTGAAAAAACTTACATTTACATGGGGGGGGGGGGGGCGAGGCGAGTGAAACTTAGGAACCATCAATGGTTCCTGAGTTTCACCCTGTCTTTCTTTTTTCTTGAGTGCCTCCACTGCTGCTACACAAATTTTCACTACTCCTACCTATACATCTACTATAATTCCTCTGAGATACAACATTTCGTACTGAGTTTCAGCATTTCATACTGAGATTTAATAAAATTTCCTTACTTTACGGATACCACTAAAAGAGGGGTTAGGGGGTGAAAGGAGGTCCAAAGACAGGGTGATTTTACGGATATCTCTAATATCGCTAAAAGCTAGTGAAATGCGTACATGCAGATTTCATCAAATAGGGGTGCTATCAACTACACTAGCAGAAATCACAGAGGTTTTTATGTTGTAATGAAGGTTCCGGGACTAGTGCGTTCTCTTAAAGGAAGGGCACCTGAGGGCATGAGCCAAGGGTGTTCCAGAACCTCAAGAGGACGCACAAGTACTAGAACCTCCCTTTACACAAACAAGTTAGACTACATGTTGATAATAATGCAACTGCACACTTTTTGTGGAGGAATAATTTGGATAGAAAATCTGGGAAGGATCAAAACAAGCTTAAAACGCCTTGAAACATCTTGGAGTCGAAGCAGGGAAAAAGAGGGAGGGACTCAGTGTCTGGGAGTTGGAGAAGAAGTAGTAGTAGCAGAAGCAACATGGCGTCTTTACCAGCTCCCACTGTTCCCCGTGTGGAGCTGGGTTCTCAGGGTTTGGAGGTCTCGGCTCAGGGTCTAGGATGCATGGGTATGTTGGCGTTCTATGGTCCACCCAAGGCGGAGGAGGACATGATCCACCTTATTCGTCATGCCGTGGAACTGGGCATTACCTTCTTCGATACCGCAAATGCCTATGGTCCTTTTAACAACAAGATTTTGTTGGGGAAGGTATCGTTATCTAATAATGTGCTCACTCTTTGACTTCCTAGGGTTTAGGGTTTAGGGTTTTTCAAGTAGAGTGATTCTTTTCTTGGAGTTTGAATCGTATATTGAAACGCATGTGCATGTGTGTGTGTGTGATGCACTGAAGAAATTCAATAGCTCTGAACATGCATATTTTGGAATGAATCCATGCCATTTGAGAGATCTTGTTCTAGGGTAGAGCGGTGATCTGACAACAAATCCTTTTACTATCAGCTAGGATTTGCCATAGTTCCTCTCTGTTATAATGTTAATGGCCCTTCTTATGTTTCTAAAATGGTGGAAATTCAACACAAATAAAAAACTTGGTTACATCATTAGTATTTATTTTATTTTTCAAAAAATTGGATAAGGTTTATAATTATCTCAAATATTAAACTTAATTTTTTTCAAATAAATTTGATGTTGGAATTTTTTATATGTCTAATGTTGGAATTATTAGAAATGTTTAAAAAATTTTACTCATTATGAATAAACTTTTTTTTTTGAATTTTTTGATCTCAAATTTTTGACAATTTTTTTGTTTTTAACATTTTGTTTTTGAATTTGCACTATTTAAAAAAAAAATCTGGACAAGAATTATCAAGTTAGAAAAATTCAAAACCAAAAAAACATGTTGGTTGTGTGGGGGGAGGGGATGTCCAACTATATATATATTTCAAAGTTATGTAATTAATAATTTTTATTATTGTATGATTCATCTTGTTAAACAAATATGGTCCTAATAACTAAATGGTTATATTGACTATTTAATTAGTGTTTTTTCTTATGGCCAATTTCTACCAATTTAAGGGGGAACCAACATTATAAATAAAAAAATTGAAATATATATTGTTGATGTTTTACAATAAAATATAATAAATAACAAGTTTCCAACTACACTACTTATCTATAACCAAATGTGGTAATCTTCATATGGATGATTACCATTTTAACAACATTGCAAAAATAACTAAAAAATTGCACCTAATCATATTGGGAAAAATAAAAACTTTTAATTTTACAAATATTGGAAATATTTTATGTAATGAAATTAAAATTATACAAGACTTAATGAATGCATTTGTTAATTGACATTAAATTTACGAAGATTTTAGTTCAATTTAAACAAAAAGATATTTGTAAATTTATTCATGACATGCAATTTCAAGTCTTTTTTTACCTTTTAAAAAAATTATAAATTTTTTTTAGTACATTATTGAATAAGCTTCAAGATCATGTTTTCATTTGTAGCATTTGAATAAATTTTGAAAAGAAAAACATGTGTTAGAGTTTGAATTTCCCAAATAATTTCATGCTAAACATAGTAAAATTAATTTTTTCTTATTTGTTAATAAAGTTTTGAAGTGATTTGATGGTTAAAGCCTTGGTGTGTTTCCATGAGATCTTGGGTTTAATCTTTGATGGATGTGTGCATTAACATACCTTGTACAAATGTAGTTTACAAACATGTACATCATGGCAAATTGTTAGAAAAAAATTTATAGTCAAAATTGAAAAAAAAACCTTTAAATTTTTTTTCATTGCATGTAATTTTGTCACGTCGTGCCATGACAAAAATGCAATTTGTGACTCCATGATCCCAAAAAAAAAATGGTATGATGTGGCACGTTATTCCACATCATATTAAATTGGGACCTCAAATATCCATTTCATAATTTTAAAATTAGAAAATTATCTAATGCAACATGTGACTATCCAAAACAACTAAAAAATATTTCATTAAAAATGTCCTAATCAACTAATAACACATATTTAATTAATTTTGGACTTTACAAAAATCCAAAAATATTGACACATGATTTACACCGTGCAAAAAATGAAACTTTCAATTAAAAATATGACCTAGTGGCCACCAAGTTGTTCATCATAGCAAAAGATTTCAAGAAAACAACAAAAAACATATAGGTCGAACATCCAAATTACACCTTGTGGCCACCAAATCTTATCCATAGCAAAAAAATTAGAACAAGTAACAAAATGCATCTTTACATCCATCATCAAATTACACCTTATGGCCACTAGATTTTAACCGTAAAATTTTTTTTAGATAAGTAACAATATGCATCTTTACATCCATCATCAAATTACACCTTATGGCCACTAAATTTTAACCATAAAAAAAATTTAGAACAAGTAGCAAAATGCATCTTTACATCCATCATCAAATTATACTTTGTGGCCACCAGATCTTAACCATAGCAAAAAATCTAGAACAAGTAGCAAAATGCATCTTTACATCCATCATCAAATTAGACCTTGTGGCCACCAAATCTTAACCATAGCAAAAAATCTAAAACAAGTTGCAAAATGCATCTTTACATCCATCATCAAATTAGACCTTGTGGCCACCAAATCTTAACCATAGCAAAAAATCTAAAACAAGTTGCAAAATGCATCTTTACATCCATCATCAAATTACACCTTGTGACCACCAAGTTTTTTACCACAACCAAAAATAAGATGGAATGATTAACATGATAAAATTAACACAAATCAACAGAATTTATTGAAAATTTTTAATACAATTTGAAATTTGAGCCAAGCTAATGCCTAGCTTGTTGATAACATTTACCATAAACAAAATTTAAAAATGTGTAATCAAGAATATAGTTGTCATGTTAAATAACATGTTGACCTGCCCAAGTTTTAAATTATATTTCAAAAAAACACCAGGTGACATTACAACATATCAAACAAGACAACGGTAGAAAGTTGGAATTAGACACACGCAACAAGACCATGGTGGCCACTAAAAGAGATCCAACAAGACCCTAACAGCCACCAAGCAAAATCTAAAAAGACCCAGGCAGCCACCAGGCGAGATCCAACAAGACCTTGGTGGCCACCAAGCGAAATCCAACAAGACCTTGGCGGCCACTAGGCCAATCCTAACAAGACCCTTGTGGCCACAAGGCAAAATCGAACAAGACTCTAGCAACCACTAGGCCAATTCCAACAACCCAATGGCCATTAAGGCTATTCAACAAAACCTTGGCGGCCATTAAGCCAATTCAAACCAGACCCTAGCAGCCACAAGGCAATATATCTAAAAGACCTTTAATTTATTGTAACGAAACTAAATATGCACAATTTATAACACATGAATTATTAATACCTTATTTACATTCAATAATAGTCAAACAAATAGATAGCAAACAAAAAAATTCAACATTGCATAAGACATAATAGATAGAGAACTAAATAAAATATTTCACCTTTTTTTATTTGCAGGTTTAAATTTCATCTTGTTACAAAAAGTATCATTACATTTGGAAGAATAAGGTTTAGTCAATTTTTCATACTAAAGGTTGTAAGGAAGAGTGTGTATAATCCTCCCTAAAAAATTACACTCTACAAAATTACAAACCTACATTTTGGAGGAATGCAAGGCTTCCAAGTAAAGAAGAATGGTTTCGAGCAAGTAATCATCGTCTATTAGGGACCTATAAAACATCTCAGAAAGATGGCATTAAAAGGAGGATTAAATCAACTCTTGTAAAGCATGTCATCTACAAGCAATGTATTTTCATAATTCATACCACGAAAGACACCAAAAAATGCATTTAGGTTTTTATGGAGAATAGTTTTTTTGGGTTTTTCAAAGAGGAAATGTTCATTTTTGAAGCATAGCTCATGGTCTATTATTTTTGAAGATTCAAGGTGAACACCAATTCCCTCCTTGATTATTTCCAAGTGTTTTGAAAAATTTCTCCTTATTGCGAAAGACCATATGTACACAGTGAATTTTGTTGCACAACTATAGAAGAACTCTTTCAACCTAGGTCGCAAAATCATTAACCGAAATCTAGTTGGACCTTCCCCTATCACAACTAGTATTCCATTCAAGTCAAAAATCAAATGGTACCCACTCACCTTCGATTCAACTAAAGATTTTTCTATCAACCGAAATGTTGTTGCGATTTCATGCAATCCTTGCTCAAAATGTGGACCATATGTAAATGTGTCCTTAGCATTCAGAAATTCTGTGCAGATAGCTACATCATCCAATCCTATCATCCGATTCTCTAACGATAGGGATGGACACTAAACCTATGATTTCACCAATTCATGCATTAAAAACAAAACCCTCACATTGACAAAATAAAGAAGACTATTTTGGCAAATCTTGGACTCCTTTCAATTTTCAATGGTATTAATCAAATATTTGTGGCAAATCCATGACTACTTTGAACTCTCATAGATATTGGACAAATATTTGTAATGGCATGAAGTTCAAACTCTCAACTTCCTATTGTGAAATTCAATCCCCTTTAGTTGTATTTCACCAAGGTATTTATATTTATTACCACTCCAATTGTAATAAAATAATTTCACACATCACAACACCTATAACATTGTTTGAAAAAAACAAAAATTGCTACATTTTACCATACAAAAGGTAGCATTACCATTTTTTGGCTTTAAAAATACAAATTTTCAAGCATTTTTCTTCTTTGGTTAAATTCCCTCAAGATGAAAACAACATAATGGAGACTCACCTCCAAATTTTCGTTACGATGAATGTGACTTACCATTTCCTGACCTCCAAAATGATACGAAGGATCATTAGTTAGAAAAGCCTTCTCATCTTCAATACAAAGAATGGTGTGGCCATCCATTAAATTTGTGGCAACAATAGCTTCTTTCTCCTCACAACACTAACGCAATCACCTTTTGATTCATTCTCAAAATCCCTTGAATTAAAACATAAGAAATTAAACACAATTTTAAAACTGAATTGAATTTAACATACATCTCCCCGCAATGCATTGACAAAAAAGATTCAAGAGAACTCATCATTACTGTGATAGGAATGTTCTTCACCTAAAATTCCATGCCTCATATTAGAAGGATCCGAGGTCTTGAATGTATTTACATTGCATTTGTGCAATACAAAATCCAAACCATCTGCACACAAAAGTTCCAACAAGTAAAACTCCAATGCAATTTTACTAATCATAAAAAAATCAAAATTGACCATAACTAAACAATGAAAATACTAAATTAATGCAAAAGAAATGTTTAGAAAAAGACATTGCAAAAAATTTAACCTATTCATGTAACTATGAGTAGATAGATGGTCATTGATAACTCAAAATAATAGTTTGTAGTGGTATTATCTACAAGCCTGGCAACAACAACCTTTAACAAAATTTAGTATTTAACGCAACTTGTTCATAAGAATTGAAAGACCTACGCTTAAAGACTATTAGATGTTTAGAGACATCATAGGAATCCTATAATATGTTGCATGAGAATGCTTGGCAACCGCCATGTGTTTAACGACATTTTATCTATCCTAATGGCCACCCTGAGTTTAAACCAATGTGTTCATTGAACTAAGTATCAATAAGCCTAGCAGCGACCAGGCGTGTAATGTCATTTACATTCAACAGTGAGGCTTGATGGCTGCCAAGGGTGCAAGGGCAAGAGAAATTATTTTTCACACCTTATTGAAATATGGCAATGTGGTTGCCATGTGATATTCTAATAGACAGGAGGATCTCAACAATTCATTAAAAATGTATAACACAAATAGGACTTTTACATGTATTACATGAAGTGAAAGTCAAATCCTTTCGTGAATATGACATAACAAAAGAAAATTAAGCAAATTAAATTACAATTAAAGCGTATAAAAAGAAAGTTTCATCTTTCTTTGATGTCTTAATTTACAATTATCTCATCTGATATTTCATTTGATATCTTGTCATTCTTTGATTTCTTAATTTACAATTATCACATATGTACATTTAACAACCATTAGACACATTTGTAATTATATAGCCTTGAATAAGCTTATCCAGGAAATTTTTTGATGGGGCTCAACGTATCCACAAGAGGCACAACGCCTAAGAGTTCTTCACTAACCTCTTTCTCCTTATCAATTCCATTTGTCAACTGCAAATTCAACCCTAATGATGATGTTATTGATGTCCACGAGATTAAAGAAGTCAAAGAGTTGGCAATTTAACATCAACTTGAACCTCTTCTTCAATGTTAACATAAATTTTTTTACTCTGAGACAATCCAGGATTCCACTTTCATTTACACAAAACCTTATTTTCCTTTATTGTCAATGGATTCCCATTCTTTTTCGTGCGCCTCACAACACTTGCATTTGATTGGTTTACCCTTGGGGGAGGTAGATTGTTTTGGCTACCAGAAGACTTATCATGTCCTTCTCCAGGGTTATTTGGTACCCCAACCTCAGCATCAGTTTGAACCACATTTGTGATTATCAAGACTTGTGCATGAATTTTCGTTGTTGCATCTCTTCGAGTCACCCTTGAAAGCAATCATAGACAAGCTAATGTAATCATCTTGCACCTCTCCCCTTCCATGTCGATGGGAATAATTTCAAGCACCTTACAATTTTTTTCCTAAGGATGTAGACAACATCCAGACTTAGAAAAATAGAAGGATGCAATTGGAATGTAGTTAAAGATTCAGTTTCAATAGCACCATTGAAAAAACAGTAACTTACCATGCATACATATGTTACAACCCCACCACCAAAAATGTTCAGACATACAAGATCACCATGAAATATTGGTTGCATAATCTTCAATAACACCTCTAGTAGTATTTCATACTTGTACAAGCACATATCTTTTGGGAAGGAGGAAGTCAAATGAGGAATCAATGTTAATAACTTCTTCGTTCCAAGTATATTTTGTATATCTATTCTAATTTTACAAGGGAACAAATAAACATAGAAAAGCACCAAATCCTCCATAGGGCCATTCAAAGAACTAATACCCTCTATAACACCAGCCATGTATTGACCAAATTCAAATCGCACCTTTGTTACGAGTACAAATTTCATAACAGTTGTGAGTAAGTGCCTACAAGACTCTCAATCACAAACACAAATGACCACTTTGAAAGTCACCTTTGCCTCCAACAAGCCAGTTATGAAGGACTCCCAGTCAAAGCCCTTCCACACTGCAAGAGTCTCCTTTAATGTGTGTGTTGTGCAGACCACAACGATGGTGTGTGGTGCTTGGTCCTGTAAAAATGAAGACAACTTGGAAGTGCAATGACTTCTTTCAATCCAGCCATATTCCCTACATGATCAAACATGTAATGTGTGTCTAAAAGAATTTCTTCTATTACAAGTGCTTCTTGAGTGGCACTTTGGACCCACTTCAATAGCGCAAATTTAAAGCCAGACGAAGGAGCCTTGTTAGATGGATTTAGCCTTATTTTCTTTGAGTAAAAATCCTTGGAAAACTCTACGTCTAGAATCGAGAAAAACATTTTGTCCATCTTATGTTTCACTTTTAAAACATGTCATTCTTCATCCTTGTATGGCTTCTGATTATTTGTTGTCAGCTTTGGAAATCCAAAATGAATCAAAATTTCATTCTAGATTACGACCTTTCTTTTGAATGTTCTAGATACCTCTTACATGGACTTCAAATCAAGTCTTCCACCAACCTTTCGTCTCTCACGGACAATTACTGTTGGTGAAATAAACCTTCTTGCTAGCTTCTCTAGTTGGTTTTCCTTCAAATTGGCAAGACAACACAATGTCAATTTTCCAATCAGTTTTGGTAGCTTTGTAGGAACATCACCAGAACCATCTAAAATGTTACATCTTTCCCATTCCACTAGGACAATCTCCCAAAGGTGGAAAACAATGTCGGAGGAAAGAAGGATGTTCATACATTCCTTCGTAGACTCAATGTTCAAAACAAGTTTCAATGTCTTTTCAAATTACTACAGAAAATGAGTTGGGTATTTTGAGAAACCAAGAAGTTAAATACATCACTAAAATTATGAAAATGATTATGGGGTTTCTTGTTTTACCTTGTATTTTTCCGAATGCCAAATAAACGAATCAAGACTTGGAAGTGGTCTGTCGTAGGAGTCCCATATCCACCGCACATGTACAATGCTTTCACAATAAGATGGATTCATGTTCATGGCACAATCCTTGTTGTTGAGAAGTTTTGAGATTTTACATATATTCACAAAATCTGTCCCACATTACCACAATCTAGAATGTGTTGTACAGTTCCCACACCTCTAATGACGTATTGTCAGTTGTAATCAGTTGTTATAAAATGAAAAGTAAGAAACAACTAAGACAATTTTCTCATTTGGGGAGCAGTCAATCCAATGTAAGGCAATATAAAAATCATAACAATGTAACAAGGAGGGATCAAAATAAGCATACCTTTGTAGCCTTGATGGTGTGTTACCCGTTGATAATTAAAAAATGATGACTCTAAATGTCCTCCCAGTTTCTTGGGTGTCTTCGAACTATGCATTCTGGCCATGCTACGTTTTTAAGAATTACAAAAATTGGGGCTTTCATGTCAAACTTGTTATATTGTATGATTCATCTTTTAATTTCATCAACATGAATGTTCAACACCAGCCAATAAACAATATTTGGGACTGTTTTGCTCAATCATGAATGCCTAACGACTACCAAGTGTTCAGGGATTATTTTTACATTCTTGAACACCTAGCGGTTGCCAAGTGTTCAAGATTGTTTTCTATTGTCTTGAACGCCTTATGGTTGCAAGGCACCTAGGATTGTTTTGTGCAATCTTGATCACTTGGAGGCTTCCAAGCATTCAAGACAGGTTTTTGCACTCTTGAACACCTAACAACTGTCAGGCATCCGAGATTATTTTCTTCATATAAAAATGGTAATTCTGGCAATTGATAAATGTATATACTTATTTATAACTGAAAAAAATATTTAATTATATTTTCAAATGTCTCACTTATATTATAAATATTTTAAAGGTTTTTAAGGGGCTAATTTATTTTGTAAATTTTTTATAAAATTTATGTCCAAACTAAAATTAAAAAAACCTCATTTTGAATTAACTTCCTTTTGTAAAATGTAAGTGCATGAACTCCCCATGTTTATTTTAGCATTTGGAGTTTCAAACAGATAATTTCAAAGTTTTTGTAAATTTCAATAAATTCTATTATCATTTATGTGTGTTTTCTTTGCACGAAATACTGTAACCAAAAAGAAGGGGGACACGAACGAATCCAAGACACAGAACTCACACAGGTACCCGTCCGACCCCTCTTACTACCACAACTGCATTCTTTCTGGGATAATCACCCTCAGCCGCTCTCCTAGTATTGCTGCAGTACAATACCACTTTCCCTAAGCACACAAGCTACTCATCTGAAACTGCAAATCTACCGAGACAAGGTGCGATTCAGCTCATGACCCTCAGACCGGATCTCTCATCAGGTAACTACACAACCAGATGACAGGACAGACACAAAACCGAACCCTCAAAACAACCGTTCGATCTTTATTTCATGCCGAATACTCCGA
>Ga0116227_10016943_pt1 | contig 10310 bp, 7 predicted proteins | sample S1TSphgellanicum_FD_89693 | JGI IMG/M metagenome (GOLD analysis project Ga0116227, IMG submission 89693) | Host-associated microbial communities from peat moss isolated from Minnesota, USA - S1T2_Fb - Sphagnum magellanicum MG | ecosystem: Host-associated > Plants > Peat moss > Unclassified...
AAAAAAAAAAAAAGATAGTGTATTGAAAAAAAAAAGTTTGAAAAAGTTGGTAAAATAAAAGGGGATTGTGATAAAATAATTGGGGGGAAAATTAAAAATATGTATTTTGTTCCTGAATTTGGGGGGGGGGGGGGGGGGGGGGGTTTCAAAAAATGAGCATTCCGTTTTTTTGAAACTTCTCCCCCCCCCTTTCTGCCCTCAAGTTTCCCTTGTTTTTCCATGATATCCGGTGGGTATCACAAGAAAAAAAGATTTAAAATGATGCAAGGCTTTATGTACAGTAAAGCCTTCGGCCACAGGCAGGCTTTACCTATGCCTTTGGGATTGTGGACATGGCGAGTGCTGTCAATCCTCCTTGATGATTTGGGTGGGTATCATAGGGGCTCATAGTAAGGACCAGTGACTTTGTTCCACTTAGCTAGCAATCCAGGTGGGAGACGTGAGAGAACTAATCAAGGTAACTACCCTAATGGGTTAAGGTCAGACTCTACTTATATTACCTTTGCTTGGAAGTGCCAACTTCATCACGTGGTGGCCCGTTCCTTACTTTCCTATCCATTTCGAGGGGATTCTGCTGACTATGATCAAGGTTTTTTTTGCTGCAAATCCTAAGTCTATATGATAGTGCAATGACAGCCCCCACAAGAGCATGTGAACCCAAATCTGATAAGGTTTTTCCTAGCTAGTCAAGCAATTTGGGGTGTCAACTATCTACTGGGACTCCCAAGAATCTGGCAAGTAGAGAGGTGTGTGCTATGTGCTGTTCCTCACCTTTGATTGGGGCTCTGCGGTTCACAGAAGAGACATTGTGATGTACCTAGAAATTGGCCAAAGTTGGTATCCCTACACTCTAGGGTTATGAAAGTCCAAACAGAGACATTTCCGGCGTAATTGAAGGACCCACTTGGACTACTTCAACATGCTAACCACCAAGTGTTTCCAATTTTTTTATGTTTGATATTTATCATCCTTATTGATATCATTTGAAGGGTAGAACCATTATGTGTCAAGGCTCTTGTGCTATTTTGTGGAAATAGACTCCAGATCCCAATGATTCCAGGTTATGACTTATGACAGGTTATGTCATCTTTTGCTGTTTGACTACTTCTATCAATTTGTTATCATGACTAGGATTGAAAGTACTCTTTTTTATTTCTTCAGCTATATTCTTCCTGCACATTGCACAGAGGATCACGTTGGTAATTCCCTTGAACCTCTCTGAAATTCTTAATTTTTTTGAAGAGCTTTTTCTTTTTTCTTAAAAAACTCAAATCATTTATTTCCATTATATTGTCTACATTGGTAATGATTCTTGCTCACACCCCTGCCTTTTTGTAAGAGCAGCTCCACCCATGCTCAGTATGTGGCCATGCACAAGTATTTCTCACGTAAAAGTTTAGTTTTTTCGAACCTCACCCATAAAACTGAAACTGGGACTGCAAAATGAGGGAGACTACTAATACAACCCTTTTTTTCCTGGTGAATCAGTGCCAGAATTTGGCCTCTGCTGGGTTGATGCAAATAGACATAGGGCACTTAGTTTCACCAGAGACTACCTTGGATGTGGATGAAGGTTGCTGATTCACAACCTCAACAGCCATCCCTTTCTCCATCTCCCCCCTTGATTATGTGATGGTGGGGATTGTCCCATCGTTGATGAGCACTATAAATCTTTTCACCTCTTTTGTTGTAGAATGTAGGGTTCTGAAGTGAGCTTGCACCATGAAGCTTCCTCCCATTGCCATGTTTTGCAACAAAGGTGTAATCTCTTTTTTAGATTGTAGTTGAGCGACTAAATTAGGATTGCTAGAATCAGATCTGGTTGTAGAAAGTTATCACTAAAGCTTAATGGGTGGGGGGGGGGGGGTTAATTGCACTAGTCATTTTGGAGATTTCTCGAAGTTGTTAAGGGCATGCGATTTGTACAGCAATGGCAGTGATATTCATTGTGAAATTGCAAAGGTGCGCAAGCTTGTTCGACATTGGCTTCAAGGTTCAAGCATATCAAGAAACAAGTGCATTGAACTTTTCCTCTTTTGTGTTTTTTCTATACATTCTATTGTGTTAGGGTTCTTCCCAATAAGCTGTGTTCTCCATCATCCTCTTGCAATGGCTTTTTCAAGATTACATCAATACTTTAATTTGAACATTTAACTAGTCCATTACTTGTTTCAAATTCCACCATGTTTCCCCCTTCCTTTACATCCTCTAATGGTTCGATATCAATGGCTCGATATCAATTCTTGTAGGAGCTTGGAGTCCATCTCCAAATTGTGTTGATAGTGTTTTTGATCTAGTTGCAAATGATTTAGTTGCACTTCTACCACAAACTAAAAATAGTCCAACTCATGTCTTTCTTGGTCTTGTTATTCTAGCCGAAAATGGTCTAGCTCTTGTCATAGTTAATCTTGCATCCTTTATTAGTCTTGCTAGTCTAGTTCCTATCTTAGTTTGTCTTCCATCCTTTGCTAATTTAGTTGATCATGTTAGAGATCATCTTCATGACTTTGAGGTCATTTTTAATGATAATGTTATTGAGTTATCTAATCCTTAGTTTGACAACCCTCTTTTTGTTCCACCTTGTAAGAAGCAAAACAAAGAATGGAAGACTCAAAAAAAGTCTTATGATAACATTTGTAAATTTCAAACTGATTGGGTAACTTGTAGGCCATGGGCAAAAGGCTTGGTGTCTAAGGGAGGGTTTATAAATGTGATGAAGTGCAAAGTGTGTTCATTGATTGAGAACAAAGAAAAAATCATTGGTTGTAAGTGGGACACATTGACAAAACACCAAGGTTATACAATTGCATTGTGGGATATGCCAAAGTTGGGTGTGAAAAAAGGTGAAAAATACATTGCACATGATTGTGCTCACTTGAAGAACATGAAAATGTATGCTCATAGGGGTCCTAAGTCTATTTTGGCACAAGTAAATAGACCTACATGTGAGGGGAATTGATTTTTTTGCAAATGAAATATATTCTGCAAGTTTTGTTTCATGGTTGTGTAATGTTAAAGTATGAAATTATATTAACTCTTTAAGAACTTAAGGGTCCCGAACAATCCAAGCATGCATTGGTTTGATATTATTGGTTGGGTCCTTGTTGAATTCATGTACATGCAAGTTCAAGATGCCATTTTCAAAGCCATTAAATCTACCATATTCCTAACTTGTTCATGTGATGAGGTTACAACCATTGATAATGGTTCATGGATATGTGTTCATGCTTACATGGTTGATTCTTGGTTTAGGGTTCTTATTTTGCTTTGTGTTGAGAAGATTGTGGATTGGTTTAACTCTAACAATCCCATGAAGTCATCATTGTTGCATTGATGAAAAGTGGGGGCTTGATTAAGGAGGATGTTGCCAAAAAGTTGTGTTTTACTACGAATGAAACTTTTGCTTTTCTAGGGGGTAAAACAAGAGTACAAAACAAATTAAAAGAACATCGGCACCATTTTCAATGGGTGTCCATTATATTGTTTATAGGAGTAACCTTGCAATTTAGTCTTTACCTAATTTGATTCTCATTGCCCACATTGAGGCATTCATGGTAAACCTATACAACTATTTCAACCATTCATCAAAACAACATTTGGAGTTCCAAAAACTTGCTACAATCATGGAAACCAAGGGGAATAAGATCATAAAAATTTGTTAAGATTTGCTGGATGTCAATGTTGGGGCCTTGAAGTGAATTATGGCTAAGTATAGGCCATTACTTGGATTCATGCAAGTTGATTCAATTTTGTCCAAATAGCAAAGGTTTACAATTGTAAACCTATTTTTTTGTTTTCCAATTTTTTTTCTTGTCCATGTAGCTAGTTGGTTTATTGGATTCCTTGTGATTCTAATTAAACCAAAAACATTATATGTTGACTTCTGCATAGTTGAAGTGGGCACAAATTTGATATATTCGAGTTCTTTTACCATTATTGTGATTTTGATTTTGTATAACTGAAGTGAGCAAAACCTTTTGATTAACACCAATCTACTTGAATTTGATGGCAATAGTGCTTGAAATAACAACTTATGTTGAATTTATGCAATTGAAATGAGAATAACCTTTTATTTCATTTAGGGTTATTGCTACTAGTCCTTTGAATTCAATGGCCTTTGTGCCTAAACAACATATGTTGTTTATGTACAATTAAAGTGAACTTAAAACATGTATAGAATTCTATATCAATATTAACAAAAACGGGTAGAAAACATTTCTTCATTTTGGGTCCTATAAACCAATGTTGTGATTTTGATTTTGTTTAATTGAGGTGAGCAAAACCATTTTTTTTCATTTTGGGTTCTTGATACCAATCTCCTTGAACTTGATGGCATTTTGTGGTTGAAACAATGAATGTTGAATTTATGCAGTTGAGGTGAAAAGAACATTTTCTTTCATTTAGGGTTCTTGATACCATTCCTTTGAATCTAATGGCATTTGTGCCTAAACAACATATGTTGATTATGTTCAATTAAGGTGATCTTAGAATAATAGCATTTTGCATTAAAACAATCTACCAAAGATGGGCCGAACTGATTTTTTCATTTTGGGTCCTTTTCACCAATATTCTAATTTTGATGGCATTTGTGTTTCTATTGTGGAAGGGAACATGAAAATTTCTAATGGCATTCTTTTTATTATTCCAACCATACTTTTCAATGGCATTTTTTTGTGGAGAATGTGGCATTTTGTTGCAAGTCAATTTGGGCTTCTTATAGACATTCACTTAATATTTGGGCTTGATGTTGTGTTTCCTTTGATGGAGGCAATGCAATCCTTTTTGAAGTTTTCTCAAAGGAGAGTTGCATTCATTTGTGATTTCATAACTATTATGAAAGTTTGCCAAGGCCAACTGTATAACCTATACTGTGATAACAATTCATCCTTCCAAGGTGACAAATTATAGTCCTTCCATGGCTTGATTCAAGGTGACCATTAGCAAATCCACACGAAGTGGGTCATTGATTATAACTTAGATTCTATTCAACACCTAGGAAATGTAAGCTTCTACCTCTCCCATGTTTTTTTTATTAGAACCAATTAATTGGATGCATATTGTACTTGTTCAAATTCAATAAATAGTATTGGGATCTTTTTGTTTTTTTCTAACTATAAAGGTTTTTTGATGGGTTGAAGCTAGAAATGGTAGAAGCTGCTATAGGCCTCATTAAGGAATTAGATGTTTGATTTCTCGAACAATTGGTATTAGATGTCATGGGAGTTTTTTATCTTCAATATTGGTTGCAAACATATGCATATAGTACCTTTCCTCAACACTTAGAGGTTTTGAAAACCTTCTATCACACCCCACGTCCATGTGGAGTTACAATAAATGACAAATCAGCTCTAATGGTGCTTGTTATTCTTTCAACCTGGGATTTGGATGCACAACAAGGACTTTTCGAGCTTACCATGAAATTGATCAATGTTACTCAAGCAATGGTAGAAATGGTGGCCCTAACAATTGATAAGGCATATACCATGGTTGTTAATGCCCTCACTTGTTTGTGGCATGTCATTAACACATTTTAGCTTTTATTTCATACTTTTCCAAAATAATTGAAGCTAGTGGAGATTACCATGATTCACGTTTTTGGATTTGTTGAAGAGTGTTTTAGTTCAAAATTTTTTTTTAAGGGCAAAGTTCATAATTGTTTGAATTTGCATTTGTAATTAATTGTTGATATGTATGCACAAAGGTTCTTCACACTTGATAACTTTCCATATGTACTACCTTTGAATTGTGGGCCAATGTTTAGACAACAAATGGTAAAGGTCAGTATGAATGATTTATGCAACATTTGTCATGGCCTTGGTTTGCATGATTATAGTAAGTTTTGGATGTTACGAATTTTTTTCAAGTCATATTTGCATAAAATTTCACAAAATCATGTTTCTTGCCAAATTATTAGGACAAGATCAATATCCATAGTCGAAAACCAACAAGGCTGGAATTTCATTAGCTATAGATTTAGATGTAATAAAATGAGTAAGTGCTAGGATGAACTTCGTACGTATTTTCAAAATTGCCCAAAGGCAATTTGAATACATGCCACCTATGTTATTAATGACTAAATTGTTTTGCCATCTATGCTAGAAGTTGAAAATGAAAAAAAAGGTTGTACTAATAGTTAGCAACCCACTTGAACCAATCAAATTATCTTGCTAATCAAGAACATGCGTTAGGTTGTGTTGTGCCTTTTGCCAACCTAAACATCCTATTCAATTTTTTTGGGCCAAAACCACTTTGATGAGCAAAACTAACATGTACTAACCTTTTTTCATCCAATATTGGATGTACATTACATTAATGGAATTACTTTAAGTTGGTGGACATCATTTCTACTTTTGATTGGATCACACCTCCTTAGTCAAACCTCATTATGTTTAGATATTATATATGTAATTGAATTCATTTAATGGGGAGTTGAATTCATTTCAAGTCACTTCTATCAAGATAGCCTTTGGGGTCATATTGAATACACCTACTCCAACATTGGGTTCCATAATGTGTATTTCCTCCTTAAATTTGGGTTACCATAGGTCAGGCTTCATAAAACCTGGCATTCTATTTTTAGATGCCAACTTTGCCAGAATTAATTTCACCAAAGTGCCATAATTAAGTAATACACTTATTAAGAGCATCCCCACCGCAAGTCACTAAAACGGTCACTATCACTACTTTTTGGTAGTCAGTCTGAGCCTCTGAGGGCCAAAATAGTGATTTGGGTGTAATCATTTTTGTGGTTTCCCACCGCGGAGTCACTAAACTGAAATCATCAGATTTAAGGGAGTCGTTTTTCACTCCCGTAGCAACTTGACGAGTCTGTCCCTCGCGGGCATTATGCACGCGAAGCAGTTCGAGCAAATCAAAATGATCAAGCGCCAAGCTTTCGCTTGAATAACAGTGCGAATTTGTCTCCATGTCCATTCCATTCAACATATTTTTTGCCTAATCGTGTTCCGTTTGCAATGGCCGCGAGAATGGTAATATCGGTGTCTGTTTTGATTTTATTTTCTAGTAGGGGGAAGTTTGTTACGGAAAATAAAGCATATGCCAAATGTACTAGTATTAAGGTGACAAATGTGCCAGAATTAATTTAATTCTCGCAAAGTTGGCATTTGCCAGGTTTTATGAGGCCTACCATAGGTGGCAAATTTGTTTATTGAAAAATATCACACACGGCAACTTTTATTAGGTGGAAAATTCTTGCAAGATGGTGAATTTTAAGTATACAATTGGGCTATCAATATTTTTCACACATTTGACTACAACCGGGTGAAAATCCTTTAAGGTGTACCACACATGACAAAAAGGGCCTAGTCCTTATTGTAGTATTTTTTTACCTTCTATTTTTGTCCCAATAAAAAATAATGAATCAAAATTTGTCAAAAATTTCGAAAGGATTATATTTTAGACCAATTCTTGATTCAATCATAATCATCCATAAATGTATATTCACATGGTAAAAAAGGACTATGTAAAAAAGACATAAAATGGTGACGTTGTGACAATATTTTGGTACACCTTAAAGAATTTACACCCAACCAAGTTTGGTGAGTGCCTATGTATAGTTGGTGAAAATCCTTGGGAGCATCCAAGTCTACAAGGCACAAATGCACGTACAATGTCAATGCCCACATCCAAGGGAATTGAACCTTAACCTTTACATGCATTGCCCTTTACAATTGGTGTGTGCATGCACCCATACAACCCACCCAAACAATTAGCATGCAAAAAAAATAGAATAGTAGAAAATATAGCCACCCACACACACTTAAAGTGACATGACCCAACCTTGCTCCTCTGCAAAATACAAATATTCGTTGCCTAGTGCCCAACCTCCAAAGGCCAAGGACATTGAACAAAATCCAAATTGTAACAACAAACTTGTTGCCTTGAAAGTCGGTGCAAGTAACACATGTCACCTACAATCATAGAAAACTTGAACCACACAACAACCAACTAGCATTTTGCAAAAACTAAACAAAACCTTCATGTGTTATAACAATACCATTCCTTGGCCTTCTTCCAAGAAAGAATGATATCATTGTAAGGCAAAGTTTTTAAATGTAAATTTATTTTGAACATGCATGTGCACTACTAAATCTAGGTGGTTAATAAGCCTATTGTGTGACTTACTTTTCATGAAGGATGATGTAGAACAACATTTTCAATCTTCCACATTTCCAATCACTTGTGCAACAACAATTTTTATTACCTTAATATACTTTGAAATCAAAATGTAGGATGAGGCTAGATTCCAATTACCATGATTTAGTGGGAAGGTTCAAATCACACAATTCCTTTAATGCAATTTTTGCATTGTTCTTCATGGTGGTTTTTGAAGATCCAAGTGTTGTGGATTCACCAAAGTTGTGGAACACATGGGACTTGAAAGTCATACTTGGGTTAATATGCAAAACATAGACATTCCCTTGGCATATTTTGATTACAACAATGAAATCACACACAAACATTAGAAGAAAAATTGTCATTTACACCAATTTTTGCAACTAAAAATGTTGTTTATAATAAAAAGAAGTAGTTGCAAACATTTTCAATTACAAAAATTGGTTACAAATGACAATTTTTTGTATAATGGAAGATTTTTTAATTCACTACAACAATATGCATCCAAATTCACTATATGTTTCATTAGATTTTGAATGAAATTGAATAAATTTACCATGGTGAGAGTGGGCAACCCTTTAATAAATGGGGATGAATTCACATTTTTATAGACACATGAATTCACTAATAGTTAATTGAATTCACCAATAATTAATCAAATTCATTAATAATTAAATCATTAATAATATATTCAGTAATAGTTAAATCATCAATAATAATAAATTCACTAATAATGAATTACAAACCTACCTATGCACCTAAGTTACCTAGCCTAAACTAAAAACCTAGCCCACTTAGACATTTAGCCCAACAACCTAGTATGCAAGTGTGATGGTCACCTCCTTTTGCCTCCATGTTTAAAAAATAAATCCTTAATTATTGAACCATTATTTAAATGAATGATATATATATTTTTATCACATATTATTATGCACATTTTTCTTACCTTAAGTTATTTTTGGCAAAATTTTGATTATTCTACCATAAGTTAATATATATTATTTTATCGTAGGCCATTGTTGGCTATTCCACAATATTTTACCATAGGCAATTGTTGGCTATTCTAGACTATATTATCATAGGTTATTCTTGGTTATTTTATCATAAGTTATTATTAATTATTTTAAATTATTTTACCATAAACTTTTGTTGCCTACTTTAAGTTATTTTACCATTGGTTAGTTTAGGCTACTTACCATAGGTTTTTTTGGTTATTTATCATAGGTTATTGTTGGTTATTATATTGTAAACTATTGTTGATTATTTTAGGTTATTTACCATAGGTTATTGTTAGTTTTATAGGCCATTTACCATATGTTGTTTTTGTTTATTTTATCATAGGATACTGTTGGCTATCCAATGTTGTTTACCATAGGCTATTATTGGTTTTTTTTTTATCACATGTTATTGTAGGCCATTTTGGGCTACTATTGGCTATTATTATCGGCTATTCCATTGTAGGTTGTTCTTGATTATTCTATGTTATTATTGGTTATTTTATATTATTATACCTTAAAATAAAATATAATATAATAACTTAAAGTATAACGTAGTTATAACAAGTTCGAATGCCTTGCAATAAAATAACCTATAATAATTTAAGGTATAACTTTGGGTATAATAACTTATAATGATTTATAATAATTTTAAATGACTACGGTCCCCTAAAATAACATAGGTATATCCTAAAATAACATAAGGTATTTAAAACAACATTTAAAAAATTATAGTTACCATAGTATATTATAATAGTGAATTATGTCAATTAATAGTGAAACATGATGTTTACATAGTGACCCTACATTCAAATAACTTAAACCAAGCTTAAATCATTAAGATGAAGTGAACTTATTTCATTTTTAAAGTCCCATAATGATTTAGGCTAGTGAATTATAACCCACTTTTGTACTAGTAATTATTTCTCCAAGCTAGATGTTGGCAAGAACATTAATGCTATATTCATAGTCAAGCTTGACATTCCTCAACTCATAAAATGGCTATAAGTTAAACAAAATGGAAGATGGCTACATTCTAAAGGTTCCTATCAAATGGCAAAAAAAAAAAAAAAACACCGCAAATGGATGTAACTCCCCACAACTTTAACCAAATCACATTTTATTTTTTAATTTTTTTTTTTATTGTTTAAAAATTTTATCTCTTTTATTTTATTTTAT
>Ga0116227_10016944_pt1 | contig 10308 bp, 9 predicted proteins | sample S1TSphgellanicum_FD_89693 | JGI IMG/M metagenome (GOLD analysis project Ga0116227, IMG submission 89693) | Host-associated microbial communities from peat moss isolated from Minnesota, USA - S1T2_Fb - Sphagnum magellanicum MG | ecosystem: Host-associated > Plants > Peat moss > Unclassified...
AATGGATGTCAGTTGCCATTTTAGCACACAAACTTAATAGATATATTGGTAATTGCAATGATCAGATTGCCCAGAAAAACAATTTTGCCAATAATAATAATATGCTGGATGTCAAAGGTATTACTATGATGCATGTGAAAATTGACTGCACCAGAAACCCTAACCATTATGAACAGGGAGGGGTCTGGATACTGGAACTTATCAACATACAAAAACAAGGAAATAATTTTCAACAGATTGATACCTACTAAATAAGTAACTTACTACTTATTTACAAGTTGAACAAAGCTGGGATATATTTGCTGTCTCCGGTCTATTCCCATGGTCAGATGTATGTTGCTATCTCACGGGTCACAAGCAGTGCAAACATCAAGTTTTTCAGTGGCCAGGGTCCCGATGGATACATGCGAAATGTCGTATATAAAGAGGTTTTGGAAGTGTAGTTTGTAATTGTAATTTTGTAATATGTACCATCAAATACACACACACGGGCATTAGGCACGGGGTTCAAACTAGTTATAGTTTAGCACACAACACAAAATAGACAAGGAGGGCATTGAATGTAATTATCACTAAAATTAGGTCACAAATTCATCATTGGTTCAAGAGGACCATGGCCTCAACCACTATAGAAACAATATTCCCTTAGTATTCTTTTTACAATATATTGTAAAGCTTTGCATGAGGATTAAATAAAAATGGCCAAAATGTTTCTGGGACCTTCAAAGTTCCATTATTTCTTAAATAGGCACATTTTTTGTGTCCTACAATTTTGGAGCATTATAATTCATGGGAAACTTTATCAAATTGAACATGCAAGCATAACATCTTGTAGCTGTGATCAACAAATTTCAAAATGTATATAAGCTCTTTAAGTAGACATCATTTACCCCTCCCAAATTGAGATATGTGTGGTCATAATTATTTTTAGCAACTTGCGTAGCAAGTCTCAACCTTGTAAAACTTCAAAACTTTGGGTACACAATTTTGTTTTGGGAACATGAACCCTCTCTCTTATCATTTACTTTGAAATCTTTCAAACAATCACAAAATCATTCAATTCATGACATTCAAAGTGAAAAAATATGTTGAGAATTTTAGGAGTTTCCTTTTGAGTATCTCAAATACTTCCTATTTGTCTTGTGAGTGTTGCATTCTCCTTGGTTAATGCCATGTCTTTTACTTGTGTTTAACCTAATTCCTTATCAAGAATTCCTTCATCCCAAAAATGACATGGTTTTGTCATTCTCAAGAGTTTGTCATGTGCCCAACTTAAAGATTGCCACATGTTGATTACATTAGGGAATACGTATAAAATTAACATAATTTGGCTAAACAACCTTGCAACACATGGATTTGATTCAAATGGTAGAATAAATTGGAATAAATTAACTATCAAAGAACAAGAATCAAGATATATGATTAAACATGGATTGATTGAATTGATCTAGATTGATGAAAAAGGTGGATGTTGTTCTCTTTCATCCAAATCCCAATCAACAATGTGACATGCCATCAAGGAGAAAGTGCCTAAAAAAAGCAATGACAATATTGCCAATGTTCATGATTGTAATTTTAAAAGACCATTTGTTAAAACAATACATTTGTAACAAATAGACTCAAAAGCATCATCACTTAACTTCACACAACAATATATTCAATGGTGCACCATCTTATGCAATACTCACATTAGAAGACAAAATATGGACGAAGTATGTTCCACAAAGATGCAACGATTAAAAAAAAAATAAAATAAATTAAAAACCCATTAAAAAAATAAAATAAAAAACTAACCATGTTTCCAAATGGGACGGTTTCAAAATGACTTATTTTTAAACTTTTATTCACTATCATGCATCACTTGGTGTTGGCTCAATATGGCTACTCAAAAGGTCCATCATTTTCCAAAGACCTCAATGTGCAGTATACTTGGGAAGGGCATGTTCCCTCAGCCTTCCATGAATTGTGTGGTCCCAATGACCTTCATCAAGGATTTCAATCACATTCATCCAAAAAAGCTGCATTGTCATGAATGGATCCCATCCATCAGATTGTGAAAAATACAATAGGGATTGTCTCATTGAGGTGCTGTTGTTGTGAATGATATCCATCCATCCATCCATCCATCCATCCATCCGTCAATGCCCAACTGGTTTCAAATATGGCTATACATAACCACCCCTTGTGAGAATTCTCAACACTCTGATTGGTTTTCCGGGTAGTGAGTTACAACCCATAACCTTCGACCACGGTTTCATTAGCGACCTACTAGTTAGCACAAGGTAACCCCACCACCCTGGCCTTTCATCGACCCAGCGATTTCATAACCCTTCACTGCTTGGATGAAGAGTTCATAACTGCTCTCTGCTGGATGAAAAGAGGGCATCTTCATTCTCATGAGGGATGGTTTATGTTTGAATAAGGCTACCAGGCAAGCCAATTAGGGTGAAGCTAGATTCTCATGTAATGGGGCAGGGCTGATGCCATTCCATGACATAACGGTCTGGGGGTGGCAGATTCAATCATTATTGAAAAAAAAATCATGTTCATCAGACACATTTTGATCATTATTGTGTGACTGTATGATCATCAGTGGAAGATTATGTCATATAATGTGGTCTAGAGAATGATGTAATCTGCCCACCCAAGACCTTAATGGGAACTTGTGATACTTTTGCAGAGTTCCGGAGCTCGAATTTGACATCTCTCTGAAATTGCATTCAAATACATTTGAGGTAATCATTGTGTTTGTTCGAGATTCAGTCATAATTTTGGCTAGCACTTGAGAGACATAGCTAATAAATAAAAAAATTCAATAGGATTGTCCTTCAAGCTGCAACAAGCTTGCGAGAGGGTAAGCTTCATTTTCATTCTCATTAGCTTGTGTGCAAGCAAAACATCCAAGGCACAGAGATGCCTCTGTAGAGGGTTAAAGTATTTGGCATCTCCTCCCACCCATACACAATATCCCTTAAGCACAAATCTGATGACTAATGTGGATAAAGCGGATTTCAACAATGCAAAGAAAACAATCTTTGGACTCTGGGAGCATCACCCGCAAGTAGGAAGGTTAAGAGATTAGCATGCACCTTGATCCCACATCCACAGTCGTCTGAGGGATGTGGAAGTGTCAAGTTCACCAGTTCAACAGTCAGGCAGGCAGGCAGCAGAGGTCTGTACAATGAAAAGAGAACTCCAGCAAACTATCTCATCCTTGCAAATGAACTTCCATATGCAGAAGTCACACTATGTGAGGTAAACTTCCTTCTTCAGGCACATTCCTGTAGCAGAACTCTACAAGAAAAGAAATATCCTAGAACTTCTGGACAGGAAACTCAACTAGTGGCATGAATCTGTAGCAAGACACCTATAGCTTCACTGTAAAAGTAATAGCTGCAGTGCCCTTGTGCCAGAATCTCTTTCATTCAGAAACATTTGTAAGGAAGCATGAGCAAAAGGTTTGGTTCATGATTTAATTTCAGTAGAACTTGTTTGGGAGCCCTGTTGGTGGTGACATTTGCATGGTCCTCAGAATTCCTTGCTTTAAATTTTCTTCTCTGCATTAGCATATACCTTCCACCCAAGAAGGCAAAAGCTGGTACAATGTGAGAAGGGCTTGGCAAAAGTAGGAGATACAAACACTGCCTCCATAGCCCGTACTGCAACATCATTTCATGAGATGCCTGTTTCCTTCCTTCATGCCTGCAAGGTACCACTGCCCTGTTGTTTCCTCGTAGTCATCTTCCTGAAGATTTCATATGCATTCTCAAACTGTACACCACAGCCCAGACATACAAACATCAAAGCCTTCATACCTGCTTGATCCTGCTTCAACATGCTATAAGATGCCAAAAACATGCTTCCCAGCTTCCACAGAGTTGCTTCACATCAGTTGTGTGCACATTGCATAGTCATGTAACCCCATCATGAGATTTAGAATGCACAAGTTTGCAGGAGTGGCCAAAACCATCACAAAATTGTGTGATCAAAAGATTTAGGGTTTAAACTGTGACTACTATTAAGCAAGGTAGCTTCAGAGGTACAACAATTTGAATAACAAAGCATCAAATGATTTACAAGTGCAAATATAACCCAAAGATGTGAATTCAGCTCTGTGCAGCTCACAGGAATTCACAGCTGCATGTGAAGTCACACCACACCCTGCAACATAACTTGTCTTCCACACCACTTCTCAACCAGCAGGCCCAGCAAACGTTCCTTGGCAATCATGAGTCTGCTTTTATCAGCAGACAAACACATAACACAATTAGGCAGAAGGAATCCATAATATCATCTGATCCATATGACTCATTTCATACTCTACCAAGAAGCCGCCCCAAAAGAGCCAAGGCCAACACAATCCAGTTCCCACAATTTGTACATAAATTTTTTACTTTTGTTGCCAGCATCCACTTCTGAATGACATGGATGGGAGACAGCTTATGATACTGCAATTTGGACATTGAGCCTAAACCTGAGAACTAAGCTTATCATGTGAACGCCATTGCAAACCAAAACTACCAAACAGTTCAACTAGGAATTAAGAACTCAAAACAAGGCATAACACTGTGAGCAATTGGGGTGCTACACTAGGAAGAATACAAGAGAATCCACTGCATCACCATCAACACATCAGCTCCATTTTGCAAGTCCTACAAATAACTAATTGGCACACTGTTGAAGTTAGAACAGAGAAGCATGTAATACCACCTTGCTCCACCAAGCTGTGCAAATTGTAGTACCAACCCAGAAAGTGACTCCGGACTCCCCTTCAGATAAATGCAAAGCTCGAAACACCTACTACCATACATGGGAGGTCAGATACAGGTATGCCAGTGACTCGAGTAGCTGATTGGCTGTGAATCTCAGAGGCCTGCTAATGATACCTTGATAATGTATCCTATGAACAATATAACAATGGTATAGCTGCCCATTATTGTTATCCTATGCATGAAAAATCTAAACTATGATCATGACAAAAGAGCTCACATTTCAGAATACATGAATCTCAAACAAACATTAGCTGATGGACAAACAGCAATAACAGCTGATTTTCACACACACAACCAGTAAGTGAATCAACTAAGTTCAAGTTTCAAAATACCTAGGCTTTGGCAGTAGCCAACAAGAACCAAATTACCTGGCTGAAACTCTATGATTACATTCTCCATCCAAAACAACCTTGTATGCATAATTTGATGGAAATAATAAGTTCCATATGCACAATAGACTACTTTAAAAAACTGTCATTGAGATTAGCAGAACAGTTTTGAGCACTAAACTAGCTGAGGACTTACTGCAGACAAATTGGGATAATTACTCCCCTTCCCTCCCCTTACCTCCATTCTCAGCTATTCACTGAGAAACTACCACCTCAAGAACTTCTACAGGAAGCTTCAACTATGGACTTGCCTTTCTTGCTAGGCAATGGACATTGAAATAGACATACTCAGTCACATAATTAAAAACAGACAATACACAACAATAATACAACTAAGAAAAGCTAATAGGAGTAAGACAAAAGGCTCATGTGCCAGAAATGAACACAAAGGGTTGATTTACCCATCAACCAAATCTCCACCAGACTGTGTGCCAGGAGGAGCCCTACAATTGGTGAGAGGGACACTGGCAACATGCCCACCTTCAACCACAAAACTGGCCTAAATTATTGCCTCTGCTCCACCTCAACAGAGAGAGATTCAACTCCTTTGAGGGCAGCTTCATAATTTCTCATGTTAGACGACTGATGACGACTAGTTACTGTCCTCTTTGGCTCAGCTGAAGCCACTGGCGAGCTGCGCTGCACTCCTGATGAGCGCAAGCTGATTGGGCCCACCTTGCTGGACAAACTCCGTGAAGAGTCCATAACTTCAGTTGAACCTGCTGGCCTGCTGCTTGAAATGACTGCTCTCCTGGAGGAACTTCCACCTCGCACATATGATGATGAGTGCACACGCTCAGGCTCTGTCATACCAGGTAGGCCCCCCTGCAGATGGAACCAATATCAAGGGCTCCTCTTCCTCTGAGTTCAAAGTGTAAGCAACCAAAGCAACCTAATTGTGAAAAATCTCTGAAAATGTTACTTAAATCTGACTGAAAGAATCACAGTCTCTCCCATGTTGGATGGTATTGCATTTGTTTCACACAGAGCAATGGTAACAATTAACTGAACAACTCACAGGTCCAACACAAAATTAATAAACAGTGAGAAACATACCTCTTTTGCAGTTGTATCATCAAGTCCTGGACTCTTGTGCTTTGGTGCTTCCATTGATCCTGAAGGCAAAACTCCTGTCGAGAGCCTGCGGCGGTTACCATCAGGAGCCTCAGCATTCCGCTGGACCTCTCTTGTGTCTTGGCCTCCTGCAACAATCAGTCTACATTAAGATTCCTGAAAAACATTGGCTTCAGATGTTTGTGGCCATAAACTGATTGAAAAAACCAGCATACTAAATTTATGCCACTGTAATGAAGACTGAGAAAAAGGACAAACTAGTATGCTACCCACAATAACTCTGAAAACTTATGTGCAGAACATAAAACCACACACCTGCCAGTGCACCACCAGCTCCAGCCACACCACTACTTGTGCCTCCAGCTCCAGGCTGACAGAAGTCACATGTCCACAAAGAAAAATGTCGTCAGCAATGCTAAACTAGTGGCTATGAATTTTGCAGTACACCTACCACTGACACATACTCACACATCAAGAAACATTACAAAAGGACAGTACTCCATCCAGGCTTGAACATTTGTAACAAACTTACAATTGCTCGCTGTGGAGGACCTGTGGGTGCAATCTGTGATTGTTGATATTTCAGAATGGTCCAGTCGAATACATAATCAAACTGAAACCCTGTTTAGAAATACAGCAGTCCACAGAGCTGAGATACCAGACATTAGAATCCATATAAACCAGGGCATGAGGTCACTCATGTAGGAACTCCAAAAGGTTTACACACAACAAGCAATCAGTTCCAGAAATTATGTAGCATGATATTTTTCCATATACATCTGATCCAGGGGTAGTCTACCATTTAACAGCAGAAGGTCAAGAAATCAATAAAACAACCAGACATCTTAATATCCTTAGTTCCTAAACACTCCCTTCTTGAGCAGTTGGAGACTCATCTAACAAGGAACAAGGAACTTCATCCTGAAGCCAGATCACTGACAGTATCACAAATTTCTTGACATGCAAAATACCTTCACGAATGAAGAGATCTCGAAAAATTCTCTTCAAGTATGCATAGTCTGGTTTGTCATCAAAGCGCAAGGAGCGGCAGTAATGGAAGTAGGAAGCAAACTCTGATGGGTATGCTTTGCAAAGCACCTGCATGACTGGTAATCCCATTAATGCAACTCCTCTTGAATAGAGTGGCATAAATTCTTTTACTCCCAACCAAATATGGCTGGCCACTAAAAGGAAGGTTCAATGAAAATACAGATAAAAAATGAACATAGAATACTACACCACTAACAGGTATTTCACCTCAATTGGAGTTGACATTTTCTTCTCACTGATCTTCTCATACTTCTGTTTCTTTGTCCCTGCCTTCAATCCTTGCCATGGTAGGCTAGCATGACCAACAGCAGAGAAAGATATCAGAGAACACGTGCATCATCACAAAAAATACAACATCTTCAAGTGAAATCAGAGGAAGAAAACTTGGAATACACTAACCTGCCCCTCAAGAAGTACATCAGCACATAGCCCAAAGACTCCAAGTCATCCCTCCTGCTTTGTTCTGAGAAATATAGAAGCATCAATTATGGAGATGTTTAAGTCAAAACAACATGGAGCTCAGCCACAAGTACAGGATGCACATAGAAGTCCATAAAGACAGTAAAAGTAAACATTTAATTTTAGAAGAAAAAATACAGAACAAAGAAAAAATGATCCAACTGACCAATCCCCAGATGTGTGTTGATGCTGGCATAGCGGGCTGTGCCTGTTAGGTTCTTGTTTTCCCTGCAAGCATGCAACTAGACTTAATTGATGTGCCCAAGATACCAGGAAGAGAAGGAAGCATCACCCATACTAAAGATCAGCAAGCAATGCTAGCTGCCAACAAACAGAATGTGTGCACAAATTCAGATGCAGCTGAATCCAAAAGTGCAAAATGCATATATCCTTGGTGAAGTCAGACAAAAGACAAGCCATGAGGAAAGAGCACTTTCCAATTCAGTCCAGAAAGAAACCTAACCTGTAAGGAATGTGTTGATGAGTTGTTGGATCCCGATACTTTTTGGCAAGACCAAAGTCAATGATGTAAACCTGCAAAACATTCAGTTCTCAACAACTATGGGCAACACGGCCCCTGAAAATCTTGTAGCTGCCCACAGCTCCTATTCTAACACTTGCAAAGTGCAGCACTTGGTACAACCATGGAATATGCTCGTATTTATTACTTAGGCCAGTGAAACAGCACACCTGATTTGCTCGCCTTCCAAGGCCCATAAGAAAGTTATCAGGCTTGATATCTCTGTGGAGGAAACTTTTTGAGTGGACATACTCCACCCTGTTGATCTGCAACAGACAATGCACTTTAGACCTACCTATTCCTATGATTCAGATGCTGAAAAAGCCCTCAGATTTGCACTAGCCATTGACATACAAGTGGACAAAGGGAACTTACCACCCTCATGGACAGCAAAGAAAAATGCCAAACAGTTTTGAAACAGCAAAGCAACAACAAATGCAACAAAGGAATACACATGGCGAGATCAGGATAGAAGTAAGCTGAAGAGATTAGTCCAAACAAGTTCACTGCAAGGAACATACCAGCTGGTCTGCCAGCATAAGCACAGTTTTCAAGGAGAATTTCCGGCTACAAAAGTTGAACAGGTCTTCAAGACTTGGCCCCAACAAATCAAGAACCAAAACATTGTAGTCACCCTCTATCCCAAACCACCTGATGTTTGGAATTCCGGCTGCAGCAGCACAGTAGGGTGGTCAAGAACATCTCCTATGGCACAATCACAAACACAAAGAAAACAGAACACTAAAGACCAGTCATTGCTGTTGTGAACAAGATGGAGTGCTCACTTCCTCCCTGAAGGATCCTGTACAGCTTGGACTCATATAGCAATTGTGGGTGCTTTGTTTTGATGCTCTCCTGCAAAAGCAGAATGTATATCAGGAATCCCAGTGAAGCCTATGAACCAGCACAAGATAAATGAGCCTCTTACTGTTACCTCACTCTGCCAATTTGATCAACTGTACAGATAAGACCCTAGGACATATTCAGAGCCAATCCACAACAAGATTCAACCTTTTATTAGCTAGTGGACACAATTTGGATTAATTGTTTGATAGGACATTCAGACTAAGCTGTTTTGGAGTGTGAAAATTGTAAATTGTAGATCTGATGTTAAGAAATCCTGCAGACTAACTAACTGTGTTGCACCTTTTTTTGCTGCAACATTTGGAACTTTAGTATGCAGCTCTTAGATGTGTTATAATAAATTTTACAAATATTATTATTGCAGGCCAAACATCCCTACTAGGACTTCACAACAGCATCTCTTGCACATGGACATGCAACCCTGACATCTAAGACTGCTAATGGCATCCAAAGTGGGCATCCATTTACCAGCTTAATTGCAACTTCCTCATTGGTCTGTACATTAGCCCCTGCAGAAAAAGGAACAAACCTCCACTTTCTTAATACTGCACAGACCGTATCACATGATATGAAATCAGGGATCCATCGTGATCCCGTACAAACCACACAGAGAATGGGAAGGCATGTGATTGACGGAGGTCTCCTCAGCACAAATCATGATCTTCATCCTCTCATAGTGGCAGAAGGAATCAGACCTAATACCATCTGCAAGAAAAACGCACCTAGGTAGATCTCGCCGAATGAGCCGCTTCCGATTTTGCGCCCGAGCCTGTATTTGTTCCCCACACGTGGTTCCATCAAACCCTTATAGACAACCAAAGAAAAACTATGTTTGTATGGTTTTTTTTTCCCCCCTGAACTCTTGTTCTTTCACAGAGTAGTTGCTTTCTCGTATCCACCAAAGTGGAAAGAATCCCACCGATAATAATACCCCTTTGCAAAGTCCTTTCTGGTTTACACTCGCCGTACCCTAATTTTTTTGGGGCACCCAGTTACGTCCTTCTCCACAAAAGCCAGCAAATGTACAAACTAGTTTCCGAGATACATTCAACTACTGTACAAACGCCCCCAAAACAGGCCCCCCCCGCACGTAACTGTATCAGCCTTTTTGTTTTTTTTTTTTTTTTGGCTTTCACATAAACAAAAAAAAACCCCTTCCCCCTTCCCCCACCCTCCCAAA
>Ga0116227_10016946_pt1 | contig 10305 bp, 11 predicted proteins | sample S1TSphgellanicum_FD_89693 | JGI IMG/M metagenome (GOLD analysis project Ga0116227, IMG submission 89693) | Host-associated microbial communities from peat moss isolated from Minnesota, USA - S1T2_Fb - Sphagnum magellanicum MG | ecosystem: Host-associated > Plants > Peat moss > Unclassified...
CCAAAAAAAAAAAACCCTATTAATATTAATATTAATATTATTAGTATTAGTATTATTATTAATGGTAAGTAATTACTTATTTTTCTGGATAAGGTAGGGTAGGTACTAGGTACCTACAGGAGTAACTTTGGATATGAACTCGCAAAGCAATCATGGTCTTTCTTTTCCTTAAACAGCAAGCAATGAGAGTAAAACAGGTTTTACTTTGTTTTTTTCACCTTTTTTACCTACCCTACTACTTACACGCTCTTTTCTTAACCGTCAGGCATTACCGGACTGGACCGCCCCCTGTGCAATCTCATCCACGTGGAAGGCTAAGATCGATAGTTGGCTTGCCTCGGAGCCTACGATTCTTCCACCTGGCAAGACACTACTAGTACAGGCACTAGGTGGTTGCAAGTGACCTACGGGTCAACGAGTATAACCAGGGTGAGTTAATTATCTAACTGTAGTTAATCCTGTGCTTCGGACCCCGCGTGTGTGTGTGTGTTTGTTCGTTCTGTTGTGCGTTTTGAGTGTGTGTGTGTGTGTGTGTGTGTGTTTTTCTTTGTTTTTCGTGTTTGTTTTGTGGCATTCTCGCTGCTTTTTTTCCCGATTTGGAATTGCGTTTCTGCAGATGCGGCGTCTCTGAATGAACGCTGTTATTTTTTTTCCTGCTCTCAGATCCGTGGATCGGTGTCCCAGGGACGAGGTGCAAGATCGGGTTCTTAATATTATTGTAACAAGCGTTTTTTTTTCTCTGTTTGCAATAAGTCTTGGGTCGGAGATTCACGCGCACCTTTTCGGTGAAGGCTCGGTGGAATTAGACTGCTGATTCATCTTTTGGACTTGGAAATCATCTTCGGATTCGGATTCGCTGCAGGTTTTTCCGTCTTCTGGTGTGTGCCAGGGGAGAGAGAGGGTTTTAGTAAAAGATGCGTTCTGCGAGGGTTTAACAAGCATAGCGTGACAGGCATTTGGCATTGAAAGTTTTTGGTTTGAAGGCGTGCCGAATTTCTGATGCCATTGCGGGATTCGGCGTCTTCGGATTCAATGGTGAGAACTTTTGCGATCATAAGTTCCGTAAGAAAGCTGTGCTGTTATTGTCCGAGTTCTTCGTCTGCTGTTTCCATCTTGATATGTTTTGGAGGATGCAAGATCCTTGTTCTGAAGACAAGACTGTTCGAGAGCGTTGGATAATGGTTCACGGTTAGAAGGAAGACTATCACGCAGTTCTCTGTCCCCGGAACTCGATGAGGCTGCGCCGATAGCCTGCGTTATTAGAATGTAATCGTCGGCCGCGAAGACAAGAGTCTCGTGATTTGCACTCGATCTCATCTTGCCTTTGTATCGTCGTTCTTGATCTGCAAGGATCTGATTGAAGGATTTCTCCCTTCTATCGTCCGATTGTTCTCGAAAAGTATTCGTTCTTCATACTTAAAATCCTGACATACCAGGAGATATCGAGATCTGTGATCAGATCTTCGGTACTGGAGTTGAAAATATACTTCACTGTCTGGCGTCGTAGGAGCGTTCTTTGGAGTCTGTGCCCTCAGCGCCTGCGAGAGCGCCGGGTGAGCAGCAGCAGACTTCTCTGAATTGAATCCAACGTCCACAAATGAGAGCGTGACCATCAGTGGAATCGATCCATCACCAGAATGATCGGAACACATTTGTCGAAACAGATCGTCGAGGCTCAGTCGTCATGTTCTCGTCAATTCTCTGTTTTGTCACTTTTCCTTTTTTCCTTGCAACAAGCCGCTCAGATCGTGGCATGTGCGGATCTCCAAAAATTTGGACGGCAGTTCAGTTAAAGAAGTAATCAAGAGGGGAAAAAATTCGCAGCGTATTACTGTTGGATCACGACGAGAACGGTTTTCTGAAGTAGTGCAGTTATCAAGGAGTTGCATGGAAGTGTATGTCTAATAACAGTGCTTGCTTGCAGGACGATAATAGATACCGTGAAGTTACGCCTTTCAAATTTTTTTTGGCCTCTTTTGTTTTGTTGATTGTTGAACAGATCTGATGTAAATCTCAAGAAAAGCATCTAGATGGACCGGGGTTCAGACGGTTGTTTCCTAGGGTTTAATGGAGGTTTGGTGAGGGGGTCTATCTGGCAGCATACTTTTGAGCGAAAGATTGCTTCTATGACAACTCACTGATAGCAGAGATTAATTTTCCGTCTGATTGGATGCTTTGTTGAAGTCGAATTTTGTGTCTGGAGGGCAACGACTTTCCAGTTTGGAAAGCTTCAGGGGATTCTTCTGGGTTGTAGAGCCAAGAACTGCTTTCTTGTCTGATAGATAAAAGGGACGTTAAGGTTTGAGGGGGGTAGGGTTTACACCTTTGATTCTGTAGATGTCTCCATTGGGATTTGAAGATTGTGAATTCCAATTAGACTTTGTGCCAAACAAAGCGCTGCCCATGGTATCAGGTAGCACAAAATTAGGACTTCTGATATGTTGATTGCCAAGCGTTGCCCAGCCAGTCACTGCTCAAGATGATATATTGATTTCCTGTAGAGTTTTTTGCTTTGGTTTTTGGATGCTCCAAGAGTGCATATGCAAGACCAAGTGATGTCTGTGACTTCAATTATTCTTCATTGAGATTCATGGTAAACTCTTGTCTGATTTACAATGGAGAACACCCTTTGTCTAAAGGTGAAGGTTGCCAGCACCATTGATATTTGAGTTGCATGGAGCACCTGGAGCCATCTTGCCTTTAGGGGGTTGGACTTGAAATCTGCTCCAAGCTGATATGAATTTCATTGTCATACCAGGTTTTCCACACAGGGGTAATTTACAATGCAGGAAAGACATCCAGGATTGAACAGTACATCTTGAACCAGATTTCAGCTGGTTTGCTATGAGGAATTGCTGAGAGTAATTTCCTGCAAATGAAGACAGAGTAATTTCAGCAAAGTTGGTGGGGGTAATGTGTGCAAGGATATGGAAGCTCAAGGTCAGAGAGTAGAAGAGGGTTTTCCTGGCTACCATGGACTTACCCTACCACGGGCAACACGATCTTCTCGAGTATGGTCATGAATCTAGACTTTCCTGTTTCATACAGTCTTTGTACATTGCAAAGCCCTAGATTCCTTGTTATATTATTTATAAGTCAATCCAGTAGTAGATTGGTTGTTATGAACCTCAGTTTAGAGCATGAGAAAATGCTAGTGCTTTGTTGATGCCGTCTCAGGTACTGATTTACTGGTGCTTGGGTTTTGTTCATCCTGCTTTTGTTACTTTCTGCTTGTAAAGATTGTATCTCACTAGTGATATTAGTCTGATGAGTCAGAAGTCTGTTGTCAAAGATCCCCACTCAGAATATGTTTTGTTCTTAACAGGGCCGTGGGGATGCCACTGCACAACGGCAGTCCAGTTTTGGGGGCAGCAGTGGATTCTTTGAGCTTCTTGCAACTGTTGCAGGTCAGTTTCTACAAGATGTTGGGGAGGAGCAGCAAGATGGGGTGAAGCTTGGTGACCAGGTGATATTGAATGGAAATCAATCTCCAGATATTGACTTTCATGTGGCAGGCATTGTAGAAAGCTCGCAGACACACAATGTACAAGGCGAAGTGACACTTATGCCAGTCTGTCCAACTGCATCCACTTTGGATGCCCTTGAGAAAGCAAGTGGAAAAGATGCAGACTTGCAGGTTGTTCATGTGACTGGACAAGACATCAAGTGTACAGATGTCAGCAATGGTTTCGAAACAGGGACCCATAGAGCTGTTCTCTTGCAGGAAGAAAAGAGGGTAGTTTCTGTTAAGGATCATCATGTGGATGAAGACAATAGGTCTGTTCAAGGTCTCTCAACACAGAAAGCTCAGGTACCAGCAGCTTTCATTGCTTAAAGCAATGTGTCCTCTGAGTCAATTGTTCTTGCCACATTTTTGTCATGATGCTTGTCAAGGAAGGCTCTTCCACAAAACCAGGCATCATCCATATTTGAAACGGTGTGTGGAACAACTTACTCAGTTTGTTTGATAGCTGCGGTAGTAGGGACAAGTTAAAATGCTTGATTGTTGTGGTATAACTTGTTCTGTGTGCACAAGTCAATCCAGTTGGAGATTCTAAAAGCCAACTCTGTTATGTTGGGATGACTGATTGCAGTGCTGAGTGTTTGGCTGTAAGTTGTGTTGTTCTCTGGTATGAATTTCAGAGGACTAATAAATTGGTGGATAATTCTCTGCAGCCTGTTTCTGAGGATAATGAATCAGTTTCCAAGAGAAATGCAAGTCCTGGGTCTCCTCTCATGGGGTTCCCAGTCCATAGGTCGGATTCCATCACACCTCTTGAGGGAGAGATCATCAAAATGGAGTGGTATCCTTCAAATCAGATTCAGGAGTCTCTCAACACTAAGGAGGTGGTATGTCAGCAGATTGTGGAAGACAAGAAGCTAACAGCTCTTGTATCTGTAGACATGGACATTCTACAGCCAGTTTGTGAAAAAAGGGGTCTAACAGAACTCACAAGACAAAATGTTGGATCAGCTGATAACTTAGCAGGCAGTTTTGAGTGTTCAGAATCTCTAGGTGAATTGAAGGCTGGACAGGACTCTGAGCAAGAGGCAGAAACCAGAATTGTTGTGGAGCAAACAGGGAACCCAGGCATGGACTTGAAATGCAACACTAACATGCAGGATGGAAATGTTGTAAAAGCAGAAAAGGCTATAGATCTGGCCAAGGGAAGGGAGGAAGAATATATTAGCTTGGGGATGGAAGATAAATGTATGATTGTTGATTCAAATAATTGCTGCCCAGAGGTGATGTCCAAGAGCTGTAGACTTGGTACCGAAGGGGCTGTAGATGTTGAAAGCACCATGGCCATGCTGAAGAAGACAATACCCAAGAGGGAGTGCAGAGTCATCAGAAATAAGATCAAAGAGCATTGCTCTTCTCAGCACCTTCTCCCAGAATCAATGGTGAAAATAGCAAAAGATGCATATAGCAAGGTTAGGAAAGCTCGGAAAGCTGCCAAAGTGGTGAAGCGCAACTGTGTCTTTGGAACAAGATCCAAGCGAAAGCACACTGACATGGAGTTGACAGATAATTCACGCTCCAGTGAAGGTATTGATCACAGTTTTGCCACTAACTAGCATGCAATAGTCTGACAAATAGTACCGTCCCCAATGATAGTATTGGTGAACTTTGTGGTCAATCTGCGGAACTGGATTATTAGAGTGGGTTGGTCTGGTTAATTGTAGCTCTGACATTGTTAGGCAACAAATGCACTGCATCTATATGTATGCTACTGCTATCTTATAATTGAGTGACTCTGAGGGGTTTGGTGTATCTTTGCACCGTGATCTTTCATGTGAACTTCTCATCAGTCACTCTAGAGGGCCTATGAAAGATGTCTGTGTTACCTGTCTGGGCCTTAACAGAGTTTACTAACAAGTGTGGTTGTTGGATCCTTGAAAGTGTCTTCATGTTAAGCTATAGGGTCTTGATCCAACTATGTTCGCATCATTGTCTGCAGAGGCAATTTTCGAAGGCAAGGGTCTCTTTGGTGGGATAGCTTCTTTCACACGGCAGCGGACAACAAGAGGTCTTCCAGCAAAAAGGAAGAGGATGCTTGACGGAAGTGCCAAGCCATCTGCAGAATTGCATGTGAACACCAACAATCTCATGGAGAAGGGGTACGAGTTTGTGGATGGCAAGCCCCTTGCAGCTGCAGCAAAGCTCCGCAGTGGTACATATTTGTAAACTTTTCTTTCCATTTTTACTGTGTCTGACCAGCATGTAGAAGTCCCTTCACCTCAGTAAATCAGGGTCTGATCAAAGTGCACAAAGTTCTTTTGTTTCTCTTGCACCACCTTTGAAATTTGCACCTTTGTATTAATGAATTTCACCTGGATCTATTGTCCCTCTAAGTATGTAACAATAACAATACTGGGAGTTCTAACTTAATGAAAACTGAATCTAAACTGAATCTGTCATGTTTCCAGCCAAAGCCACAAGTGTGGTGTCTTCCCCCACTGCCAAGGGTACTCCAAAACTGTCTTCCAAAATGTTAACAGAACCCCAAGGTATGTGTACAAACTGTGGCAAAGTGAATCCACTGATCTATTCATGGATTCACTAGATGGAGAAAAACAGTAGATGCTCTCTGAAAATTGCAGTAGCCTTAAGACAATCTTAGAGCCAGCCATCACCTCACCCTGAACTTGTTAATGCCTTGCATTTTGGGATGCACTATTTTCAGCAGGTATACAGACTATTGAACTGTTAATGGTTGTGAATGTGCAGTCAAGCTTAGCATCAAGTCATTCACTGTTCCAGAGCTTTTCGTGGACTTACCAGAAACAGCAACTGTCTCAAGCCTCAAGGCAAACTTTTTGCCCTCTGTTTTATCTTTCCTCTGTTAAAACAATGTCTTTTCTCAAAAGTTTTGAGTGCTGAATATTGACTTCATTAATGCTGCTGCTGTGCTGTTTATGGGAATGTCCAATCCCATATATACCACAAGAGGAGAAAACAACTGCCTTCTTTCTGAGGAGCTTACTCCATTGAACTGACTGTCTCAACTTCCCTGAAACAGAGAGCAGTGATGGATGCAGCCATGAATCTTCTTGGAGGGGGTCTGCATGTGCGGGTATTGATGCAAGGAAAGAAGGTGCCTGATGAGGCTGCCACATTGTCACAAATGGGCATCTCCTGCAGCACAAAGCCAGAGTCCCTAGGCTTCATGCTTGAACCTAGTCCAGTGCCCGCATCCCCGTCTGGCACCTCTGAAGATCCTCTTCTTGTGCTTTCACGTGCTGTCAAGCACCCATCACCTTGGTATGTGGTTAACTCTTTTGCCCTTGTAAATGGCCTTTTTTCTCATGCCCCTTAATTGATATTCATCAAAGAAAAATTCCTAGAGTAATTCTCTAACATCCCTCTTTCTTGGCATCCTCAGAGATTGTGTCATAAGAGTGTAATATGTGTGGGAAACAAGAATAAGACAATGAACTGGATTTTTTGTTTGTGTATACACCTAGAGAGTTGACACAATCAGAGAGTAAACATGTTTTCTTCAAAGAATGCATCTGAAAGTAAGTTTGTTTCACCATGATCTCAAGTTTGTAAAGAAGCCAAGTTTTTCTACTGTCTGATGTGGCTGGAGGTGTGCAGGTATCCTGTCTTTGGTGTACGGGGATTGTCTGGCAGTGGTGATGCAGGAGGGCAGTACCCCAGAAAAGGACAGTCAAACAAGGCAAATGGAACTGCAGAGGTGTCTAATGCACCACCCAAGCTGCCAGGGGCCAAACCAGGTATCAAGGGCAAACTGGCACACTTTGGCCTGTCTGTGACAATTGATGACCCACTCAAAGGGTGCAATGGATCAAAGACAAAAGCACACCTCAATGAACAAGTGTCAATTTCTCCACAGTCAACTCGAGTGCCATCTGCAGGGGCCTTGGCAGCAATCCATGCTCAGGCAGATGCCAACCGACGAGCAAAGAATGAACTGGAAATTCCTTCACCATTGCCCAATTTGACATATGACAACATTGAGGGGGATCCGGGGGCTATGATTCTGCACCCAACTGTGGGCACAGGGGATTTTCCTGGCATGTCTCTGGTCCCCATGCAGCCAAAATCAAGTCCTCTTGATATTGGCAAGCGTCGTGTCCGGCGCCCTTTTAGTGTAACTGAAGTGGAAGCCCTTGTGCATGCTGTTGAAAAGCTTGGCATTGGGAGGTATGGCAAGTCTGTCAAACTGGTCAGGCTCTGCAAATAGTGACTTCAACTTCACTATTGTTCTAAGGTTACAGATAGCAAGTAGTTAAATTTAGCATGAAAGAAGCGCAGCAAAAGCTCAATTTTCTGAACCAGAAATATTATGTATACAGGTGGCGGGATGTTAAACTGCGGGCCTTCAACCAGGCCAAGCATCGAACTTATGTTGACCTAAAGGTTTGTTTTTCATTATGACTGCTCATGTTCTGTTGGCTCACAATCATTTGTAAAACAACGGTAGATGCAAGTCAATGTAATCTCTAGCTCATAGAAGCAGTGTGCACAAACAGTGGATGCATTGGAGTTGAACTACAATGTGCCTGTGTATTGCTAGCTCCTTTACATCTGCCTTTCTTTACAGACAGATTGTGTTGAGCATGAACTCACACATGTTTCTACATTGTTGTGGCAGGACAAATGGAAGACACTGGTACACACAGCTCGCATCGCTCCACACCAGCGCAGAGGGGAGCCAGTACCTCAAGAGCTTCTTGAGAGGGTGACACGGGCACATACATTCTGGTCAGCCCAAGAAGGAAAGTAGCAGATCCACTTGGACTTCTAACGCACAAAAGTCTCTTACCTGGCATGTTTGTTCATGTCTGGTGTTGTCGTCAACATTAAAGGACTGGACATCATTCTTGGGAATCGGCTGTGCCCACTTCTACTTATTGGCTGCAAAGAACTCCCATTATTTTGATTGTTTGTCTTGTCAATGTGCTACCACTCCCTCTACCTGTGGATCAATGGAGGCCATTTGCTGCTTAACCATTAGATCCCCCTTGGGTAGGATAGATGTGATCTCCAGCATTTTCATGTTCTGGGGGATCAGACAATGTGAAGGCCAAGATAGTACAGCCAAAGTTGGTGATGCATTCTTCCTCCCACCCTCCTTGCCATTTCTATTAGACCAGTGGGTTGAATTCATCTGGATTGCTGTTGCAAGCTCAAATTCATAAATAGAAAAGGGGTTTCTCAAGAGTAGACATTCTATCCTGTCCATGTTGTAAATTGGACAACCCCGATAGTGTAGATAAAGTTTTCAATTTTTCAACTATGTTTCCATGATACAACTCACCAAATTTGTTGACATGACAACATTGTCCAGTTCAGAAGACTTATGGTGCATGAGACAAGGTGTACCAAAAAGAGAGCTTGGTCCTCAAGACCTTTATGGTGGGCTGGCCTCAAAACTCTCATGTTCTCATTTATTCAGTTATCAGTTCTTCATTCCTCAATTTACTTTGTCACCTGCACACTCATTTTGTATCAATTGTCAAATGGTTACCTCTTCCCACCTCATGTTTCAGGTTGTTCCCCTCCAACTTTGGGCGTCATTGTCTGCTAGTAACTTGAAGAGAGAGGTGCAGCATGTGCTATGTTTTTTAACAGAAATGTGGCATTAGTGTTCTGTTGTGTAATACTTAGCATGTGCACTTAGATTCTTGGATCATCAGTATGCAAGCCCACAAGCTACATCCTGGTACTTAAGACTCGTTGCATTTTTATTCTGATTGTGGCATCCATGGATTTGAGGTTGAGAGACTGCCCCAACCCATGCACAATCCAATCTCAACAACGCTTTTTGGATTGCCAATTCTCCTTAGCAATTTGACAGGTTTCCTTGAATCTTGTGTTGTCAAGAGTTGCTCTGGAGGTCAAATCTAAGGACTGAATTGCAAGGATGGTGCTTGCACTGATGAAGGGGGGAAAAGCTCACAACTTTATACTAGTATTGGACTTGGTATCAAAGAACTGACCATACTTGTATGACTGGAGACAATACCTTGTAACAGTAGCTGCATGCGAAGGACATGAGGTAATACCAGCCTAGTACCAATTCCTGCTTGGTAGGGACTTTGTGATAATACCAATTTCAAACCACAAGCGTTCTCCAAAATTGGTTTTGAATGAATGTAGAGAAATGTCAAAGGAGGCGCCCTTTCCTGCCTTAGTTTTATTCTGCCCCTATATTTGATTGGCAATTACTTTCTGTGAAGGAACTACGGTTGAAAAACGTATATATGGGCCCATAAATAAATCATGTTTGATTTATTTAAGTCATTCCAATCTGATTATATAAGTATGGATTATCATAGATAAATTATCGCAAATAATCGAAATTCATGTCAAACACAAGGGATATGAATCATCATAGAAGATCAAAATTCATTTACTATAAGTAAACTCTACTACCCTTAGATATATTTTCTTTTTCTCTATATTACCTCTTTGTACGTGGTTCTTTAGTCCGAAGAGCCCATAAGCATTTTGTAGCATATGCCTATAGCAATGTTACAATATAAGCTTATATGGTTTCTGTTATTGTCTTGGAGAGCAAAGCCCTAGGAAAAAAACCAAATGTCATTCAGCCTTGATGATCTTAACTGTAGTGTGGGAGGATACTAGAAATAACTCATACCACGATTGCTATGTTTTTTGGGTACCTCCTTCGAAAAAAAAATCCTTGTAGGTAGGCCTCCAAAATGAGGGCAGAACAGAGCTGATCTAACTGTATAGTGGGCCAACTATTAGACTCTACCTAATATAGATTAAACTCTCTTTTTCTAAGGAGGGAGTGTAGGTAAAAAATC
>Ga0116227_10016947_pt1 | contig 10305 bp, 10 predicted proteins | sample S1TSphgellanicum_FD_89693 | JGI IMG/M metagenome (GOLD analysis project Ga0116227, IMG submission 89693) | Host-associated microbial communities from peat moss isolated from Minnesota, USA - S1T2_Fb - Sphagnum magellanicum MG | ecosystem: Host-associated > Plants > Peat moss > Unclassified...
AAGAAAAAAAAGAAGGAGAAAGAAGGGGGGGGGGGGGGGGGGGGGGGGGGGGTATAGAAAAAAAAAAAAGGTGATGAACATGAAGAGAACAATTCCAAAGGATCAATACCACACCAAACATGATTAACAAAAATTAATGCACAATAGGATAATACAATGAATGATAAGAGGATTAATTAACCAGGAGGATCAAGACTAAGACAAATGTTATGATCAAGAGTAATCAATGCATAAAATGAGGAGGCTACAAATAGGAAAAGGACAAACCAAAGTGAAGACCATGATGAACATGATCAAATATAGTTAATGCACAAATATATATATGATGAATAGGAAAAGGACAAACTTGAAGGAACAAAACCACAATGAATCACTATCAAAAACAAAACTTGTAGCCAATATTACAAAATTTGGGTGCAATTCACTAATCCCTATTCACTAGACCAGTGAATTCACTTCATCCCCATTAGGTTTTGTTCACTATGACCAATGAATTCACTCAAAATCTAGTGAAATCAATTTGCATACAGGGACACCTTTTGTTGTGGTGAACAAAGAGGAGAAGGTGACAAACATGAAGAGGACGGACTCACAAGGATCGAAACCATGACAAACTAACAAGAAAAGACGAGTGCCACCAAAATGACCATCATTACTTACAAAACGCAATAAGAAAAATGTTAGAAAAATATGGAGAAAAAGACATAACTCCTAGCAAAATATCAGAAAAAAAAGGTTAGGAGATGAGACTTCATGGAAGGAGAAAATGACAAAGATTAGCATCAACATGCACCACTAATTGCAGTGATAAACTATGAAGGGAGGGACATTGCTATGTAGGAACAAGAACACTAAACTTAGGATGCTAAAAGTGCAGCATCACTTGAGATTTTAGGGTTAGATAGAGAAGTCTTTGCCCATGACCAAAGATTTTCATCATCTTTTTGTGGAAGTGATATTTTCCTCAGTGGAATATGAATGCATTACATAAAGAAATGAAATGATTTTAGTTGGATCTAATTTTGTCAATGATTAGATTTTGTTCACTTGTCAAATGTTGAGCGTTTAGTGGGAGGGAGAAAAGTGTTTGTTCATAGGGATTTTTCCCATCCAATGGACCTCCCTTCTTTTGGGGAGACATAACATTCACATCTTTCCACCAAATCACATGATCTAAATCACTATTGATGTGCCTAGAGGTAAGGAACAAGTTCTCTTTCGACCCCATGCCCAAAGAAACCACTCCAATGCACAAATTCTCTTGGGGTCCTTATGTGTTCAGTGATCAGCCTAGCTACCCTACAGGTCTCCTTCATCATACAAACATGGATGCACAAAACTGCATAGGTCTGCTGCACTGACACCCGCAATGTTAGTAAGGGGTGGTTTAATGTCCTCCATTCCACAACATGTGCACACATAATGAAGGGTACCAAATTCTGGCAATGTTTTATATATCAAAATCTGTTTTATATTCTCCTTGTCTGAGGTTATGCCCAAACTCCCAGATTCATGTATTTTTCATGAACAGAAATATTTCTCCCTCTATGCACAATCATCTTGTGTCATGTCGCTCTCTCTCTATCCTGCAAAGACCCAGTCCAAGAACTGTGGCTGACTACTAACATCTGCACATGTTTTTTATTCAACACCTTGTTACAGCCTCCAGTGTCTAAACTTTCTCCAGATGGGATTCAGAAGCCCATCCTGCGAGTTACAACTGAATTGGTTGTTGCTTATTGACATTGGACTTTGTTAGTGCTACATAGCCCACAAGGTTCAGTCTTCGAAAGGTTCATAAGAAATGGCAGGACCTACAGGCAATCAAACTTTCAGTTGTGCATTATTAACTTGGCAAACATGCTTCCATCTAGTGAAATCTCTTTATAAAGTTCTTTAAGAGCATCCCCAGCCATGCTCAGTATGTTGTCACAGGCTACAAATATATCTCTCACATCCAAGTTTAGTTACTTACTTTTTTGGAAGCGCACTCATAAAACTAAAGGTGGGTCTCCAAATAGGTGGGAAACTACTAATAGCAAACCACATGGACCAACCATTATGATTGACCAATTAGTCAGATTGGTATTTATCACATGTTCTCTGCAGGTGCACAAGCAACTTTGTTGTCCATTTTACTTGCCTGAGCAAACTGTGCAAAAATGGTGGGCCAAAACCATTTTGCTAAACCCAACCACACATACTTTGGTTTTTCTTCATCCAATTTTCACGTGCAGGGTCACATACTCAGCACCAGTGGGGACACTCCACACCCTTTACCATCAGACCACAAAAGTGGCTCACAGATAACAGATTAAATTCCCCTTAAGTGGTCTCTGACCTGCACCTTCTTGGGCACCCCAGTAGAGACTGTCATTCTTTGAAATACTGAAACCCCAGCCCCCCCACCCCCATCCCCAAAAATATTCAAGGGGTGCATGGAAGCAAACCCAATGAGAACCAAAACCAGACTCACAAAAGCAACTTTAGACAACACACATCAGCCGTTTTCAGATCAGATTCTTGATCTACATTCAAGGGCTCTGCGCGGTCGCATAGTTTTCATTCACACCTTAACGTCTGCTGACCAATGCAAGTACAAGTCAGATGATTTTGCGAGGGGATCAAGCATGAAATGGGAGAGAAGCTGAATACCACCCCCTCATCAAGCTCTGTTCGGCAGACTGTCTGGGTGAGAGTGTGAGGCTTGTATAGTTTTGTTCCTGGGCTTTGACAGATGTTCTGCAAGAGAAGAATTCAAATGAAAAAGAAAACCTTGTTGTAGAAAATGTTGTAATGTAGGTAGTGGCAGCATGAATCTGAAGCAATAGGTGGGGGGGGATCCAAGGCTACAGTACTGTTGGTCTTTAGTGCTATTGACAGCATTACCAATCTCTTTGAGGATTTATGGATCCAACACCTCTCAGGTGAGTCATCACAGATGCCTAGGTGTCCCCATTTGGATGCCTTGGATATAGCTTGTTGAGAGTGCTTTGCATAATGTAGGCTAGCGATGGGTTTCATTAGTGGTATCCCTGGGATCTTAGGTTCAAATCCCAATGGGTGAAGCTAACATTAGTATTTTAAAAATGTATCGTTAAAACTCATATCAAGCTATGTTTGGTGCAAAAAGTGATCAACAATGTTCAAAACTTGGTTGTTGTCTCAAGGTGTGACTATTTTGACCTGTGACTATGAAATTTTTAAAAAAGGATTACTTCTTTTCAATGCTCAAATGTATGTTGTTGGTCAGTACTTTCTGTGATGAGAGAAGTGCTTGGTTCAAATTTGGCTTGGGATAACAAAACATGTAGAACAAATTTTTAATAATGTCCTATTTGAAGAAAATGTAGAACATGGAAAACCCCATAACATGGTTTGACACAAAACCACATAAGGAGTCAAAAGACAAGCCCAAAAGTGTTTCTAATAGAACTCACTAAGGGAACTTTTTGGCAATGTTTTGCATGAAAAATCACACAATGCAATTTGGTGCAAAAACATATAAGGAGCTAAAAGACAAGCCCAAAAGTGCATTGAACAAATCATGTTAAGGGGTTTTTTGTAGTGTTGACTCATTGTTGAGTTTTGCTTCAAATATCAACCCAATTATAAGTTGGCTATTAAAAATTTACCAAACGGTTCTTAATTTTTTTGATAACCGATTAAACTGATACTCATATGGTATTGAATTCTCAAAATCTAATAACCTACCTGGATGACCCGATTAGCATCTAGATAGGTTATCAATTTGTAAATACAAATACAATTTTTTTAAAAACAGAGATAGATAATATTTTTATTTTTATTTTAAAAATCCCTATAATTGATGTATAACTAGCAAGTTAACTGATGCTTTTAACCAGTCATTTGATAACCTACCCTTACACATAACTAACAATTATTATCCAATTGCTTTTGATAATCTGCCTGATGTCCAAGTTTTTATATATTGATATTGATAACTTGTGTGATCCCAAAAAAAAATTCCAGAAAAAAGAAGAAAAACTACCCAATGGTTATTTTTAAAAATCAATACCTGACCAACACCAACACTGGTGCTTATGGTCTTGCATGAGATGGTGCATCCAAGGTTAAAGGGAACTAAAGTCACTGTAGACTGCTTCTTGGAGTTGAACCCTAGTCCACACTTTACTTGGAGTTGAACCCTGATGATAACCCTACACACTTTACTTGGCATTGAACCCTGATGATAACCATACTTTTTTCACAATGCACTGGAGTCACGACCACTGGGTTAGGCAATACTACTATTGGGTTCATGCATGGTCCTAATAACTTTTTATCATCAGTGGGGAGTTTCCAGGACTGCATGAAGTGCATGTCTTGTATATCTGCTCCATTGCTTAGAGCAAAATGGAATTGTTGGTGTGAACTTGTGTTTAAGGTTTTGGGATTAGATGTCGTCCAGATCCATGTTCTTACACTCTATGAGTAGTCCACCAGACTCCAGTATGCTGTATCACCTTCCATGGTGTGCAACCTGTAAGGCTTGAACTAATGATCAGGTCCAGCTCTTCTTCAGTGACCACATGCAAGCTTTAATAAACCATGATCTAAATTCACCATCATCCTTGTACATCGCATCACAAAGACTTATGCTTGCAGACTCCAAAGATCATATCAAATATTTAAGTTGAAAATCCAAAGCTTTTACATGGAACTCCAAATTAAACATTAAACTCACCCACACAAATCCTTAAATGCTAACCAAAAAGAAGCTTTAAATGTGCACCTTCCTAAAGCATTATTGTATCTTCTGTTAATCCATGCACTCATCAAAGATTGCCTTAATTTAATGACTCACCCAACAAGCTAAATAAGTCCAAGCTCTAGAATTTATTTTCTCCAATTAATTATGTATTCAAACTTGGGCTCCACATTGCTACACACTTACCAATAACAATTTTCTTTCTTATTATGTTCCATATGATTATCAATAATTCATCATTATTTATGTCAATGTCAAATTTAATTTCAATTAACATAAATAACATGGACATGAAAAGACACATGATAATTTGTCTTTTCATATTCATGTTGTTGGGCAAGGAAAGGGGTGAAATAGTTATAAGGATAAGAGATAGTTATTAGGAAAGGAGTGAGGTAGCTATAAAGATAAGAGGTAGTTATTAGGAAAGAAGTGAGGTAATTAGACTTGGAAATGAAATAATTATACTTGAAAATGTCTTTGGAATTGTCGAGGTATGACCATACAAAGGATTATGCAAAATCAATAAGGAGCTTACAGAATATTATAAAAAACCACCCATATATTAGTTTTTCAAAATTCTTGTCATTGAAATTATCTCATGTCCATTTACAAGTTCCACACCAATCACAAAATTTTAATATATTGATAAAGTTGTCAAAGGAAAACCAAATATAGTTCACAATTCCAATATTATAAACTATAATATTGTAATATTGGAATTGTGAACAAATGACATGGGATGAAGTATGATGAAAAAGAATGGTCCCATATCCTTTGTCCTATACAAGAAGATTGTCCTAGTCCCATGTTGTAGTGCCAAGGTACCTTGGCAGCTTTGATTGTATTTTCTGCAGGAATGGTCAAAATTTCAAATAAAAAATGGAAATTCAAAGGACAAGAAATTGTGAAGGAAATTTTAAGAATCTTTTGAAATGTTTTATTTTTGACATGGAATTTTTTTTAGTGACATGTGTTGAAGCTGCCTTTGTATTCCAGTATTTCAAAGTTCCTTCCCATGAAAACCAAAAAAAAAGGGATTGTCCCATATCCTCAGAATGTTTTCCATCTTTTACCAATTTTTTTTGTTTTGATATTGTCCTATATCCTCTTAGTTCCTTACCTTTTGCCCCAAAGAAAAATAGGGATTGTACCATATCCCCACATTATGTGTTTTCCCCTGCCTTTGAGCAATAGTTTTTTTGCTGGCAAAATTTTGCCATTTTTTGACAAAGAAATTGAGAATTTTTTTATTTTTTTTTGTTTTTCTAGTGTAAATTCAACTTTTTTTTTCCCCCTTTTTCTGTTGAATTTTTCCAACATTTCAATACAAAATTATTTTTTTAAAAAAACACACTGCCTTGCTGAAAGAGGAAAAAAAAGGCCCCCCAATATGCCCCTTCACCAAAAAAAACCCAAATCCCCAGAATTCTTCCCTCACACCTGCCCCAAAGAAAAAAAAATGGCCTTTTGAATGCATGCTGCGTTAGAAGAATCTATAATTTCAACTAAAATTTTATTTTGAAACCAACCCGCCTTGAACCCAGAAGTTATAACCAATGAGTCTTAGAACTGGATTAATCTGTAACTACAGGTTCATGTTAAAACCCAAGAATCAACCAACATTGGTCTAGATTGGTCTTGTCCAGTTTTTTTTTTTTTCAAGAGAACCTCAAGTCCTGGTGGGCTGGTTCCAACTTTGTTTTTTAATTTGAAACAACCCCTGGTTTTAAATTAAGGATTTTTTTTGAAAACGATAGAACCTCTGATCCGGTTCTAGAGCCAGTTGTTCACATTTCAAGATTCCTGATTCTCAATTTTTTTTAAAAAAAACATTCTAGGTGGTTCCAAGTCCTAATCATATCTAATTCTATGGACCTAGGCATGGCACAAAATTGATTCTTTTTTTTTCATTTGGTTTTTTTTTTTTATTCACTAGGCTTAGAATTTGTGGGCCCAAGTGTTGGCAAAATGTGCAGGAAATTTTCATGCAAAAAAACATGTTAAGTTATATATGAAAGTTTATATATTCATTTTTTACATTTCTGATTTTTAAGCAAAACATTTATGCATAATTACATATGCATGTGAAAAATCACCACCACCATGAAATTTTTCATAATTTGAATTATTCAATATCTTTCACTTAAATTTGTTCCATTTAGATTATATATTTGAAACATAGAAAAAATAAAGTCCTTGAGTCTTGTGGTCAAAAAGTGGTACCTTGATTGTGAATATGCCTAATTATTGATGAGCTTTGATTGGAAGTTCCAATGATTTTATTTGAAGACATAGATTGTGAAAGGCTTCTTTATGTTCTAATTATTTACTTGTTATTTGAAGTTGCGAGTTGTCGGTTAGTTTTATTTTGGACCTGTTGTGATTATCTTGGGAAATGCATGTTACAATGGTGAGGTATCTTGAAATGCAAGTTACTAGTGGTTTTTTTGGTTGGTGAGCTATTTTGAAATGCAAATTGTTGTGACTCTTTATTTTGGAATTGTGATGTTTTTAAAAAAAAATAGGTTGCTAATGGAATTGTGCTTATTTTTCGTCAAGTGAATGAAGGAGTGGAATGTGTGTTGTTGCATCTATCGTGTGGAAATTGATGAGCTACGAGGTGCTTTATACAACATGCATACCAAATTTGGGATTCATTTTAGCTCGTGTGACTAGTCTTGAGAAGAAATTTGTCAACTTACAGATGAAGAATCCTTTGAATGTGTAGGTACCTTGACCACATACCTAATTCTAACATCTCTTTGGGAGTCAATGGTCTATTCTCATGATGAATACTCAAAATGGCATAGTAGGGACTGCTTATTAGGTACCTATGAGAATTATGGTGTAAATATTTTTCCCATTTGTCTTCTAGAAGAAAAAGGTTCTTCAAACATTTTGGTGAGCTGGAAACATTATTCCATAGAAAATATACTGACTAAAAAGGGAGAGGAAAAGAAGAAACTAATATTCCTTCACAAATTCTCATCTTTTGACGAGCTAATTAATTACCTAAAGCTTAAACTGCAATACTTGAAGCCTAAGCTTTTGCATTGGCAAAGTGTGCTAGATGGAGGCTTCCATCCCAAAAACCATTGGATTTGGTCAGATGAATACTCTTCCTAGTTTATGAACAAAATTTCATGGTTCTTTGTTACTTGGTATCCTTATTTGACAAATGGTTGTAACATTATGTGGAATTTTTTTTGGCATAGGGCATGGGAAAGGGCCCCATGATGGTGCTGGGGTAATGTTGAAGAGGTTTTTTAAGAAATCTTAGCTAGATGTTAATGGACCAAAGTTGCAAAATGTTGAAGATGTGGTCAACCCTTTGCACATTCACTTGTTTTTGCAACTTGAAACATCTTACATAGGGGAGAGGAAGCCTATGACATGAGTTTTTGGCATGTCAACATCAAACCAAGTACATTTATGATTCTGTGAAAGGAACTCAAGATTTGCATTGTGTTAAATACGTTAACATACATGATGTTAACAAGAAGCTAAAAAAGGACCTATCATGTTTTTTGTTCTTGTCTTGACTCCAAATACAAGGATTGCATGAATTTGGCTTGGACCAAGGCATGGCAAGTAAAGGTCCAAAATACGAACAACTTTCAATATGTTTCTAATGTCAATCAAACTATCACACATGAAGGTGAATGGGACTAGTTCAAAAAATGTGTTAATAACCAATTGCCTAAAGCTAGGTGACAATTTCACGGTGAATGCCAAAAAAGGTAACAAAAAGGGTGTTGATTTCTATGTTGTGCTTTGTACTCACCCAATGCATGTTTTCGAGGAAGATTATACATGCCATTGGGGCTATCAATTCCAAGTAGATGATGTTGTTGTAATAGGGACATACTACTAGAAATGGGGCACATGGGATTCAAGTTATGTCTTACTGCAAAGATCCCACATAGTCTACTTACATGTCTCCCATGTTCAAACCATAGTATTTGCTATGCTTCCTTCAAATCATAGAGTATAGGGGAATGAACATGTCTACATTCTCTTAGATTATGCCTTGGCTGGTATCACACAAGCTTTGGTTACTTTAGATAGTGATAGTGATTAGAAATGCAAATTAGCTAGAACAATGTTCATGGTCTTTTTTTTTTTACATTTGGTAATGAATTACTCATGGATCCTAGCCCATGTTTTTGCCTTTGACCATATTTTGTTTTTTTTCCATGTTTCTAGATCATATCCATTGTCATGTTATGAAATTACAATTTTGAACTCAAATGTATGTTCAATTGAGGCCTATAGTTGTTGTGATGAATTGTTCATGGATTTGGCATATTTGTGCCTTCGACCATGAACTTTGTTTTTTCTTCTATGTTTTTAAATCATACTATCCAATGATGAAATTCTAGTTTTAAATTCATATGTATGTTCAATTGAGGTTTGTAGTAGTTATGATGAAGTGTTTATGGATTTGGGATGTGTTTGCTTTTGACTATGTTTTTTTTTCTCTCTCTATGTTTCTAGATCACATTCCCTATCCAAGGATGAAATTCTAGTTTTGAATTCATATGTATGTTCAACTAAAGTTTGTAGTTGTTGTGATGAATTGCTCATGGATTGAACATGTTTTTGCATTTGACCATGTTTTGTTTTTTCTTTGTGTTTCTAGATCATATCCATTGTCTAATGATGAAATTTTGGTTTTGAATTCAAATGTATGTTCAACTAAAGACATTTTTCTTTTTGTGTCAATGAGCCATGGAAAATATTAGGAGCTTGTAGCTATGTGATTGGTTGCTTGAAAGGTGTTGCCACTATCCTTATATCACAATTGAAAAAAATTGTGCTTTTGTTGATTACTTTTCAATTGATGTGGTGAGTCATTTTGCAGTTGATGTAGCCATATGTTTCACTCTATTGCTAATCATGGACCTTCTTTGGAGACCATCACACTTAATTAAACAACTATTGTATCAAGGATGTTATTTCATGAGCGTGTGAATGTGAGCATGAACAAGTGAACCCAAGAGAATCTTTTTAGGAATACTGTGCTGACATCGATGGAATATTATTTGTCACATAAGACAAAATATTTGGTGACATGGAAGAATATTTTGCCATGTGTCATGGATGAACTATTTTTTTGAATGAAAAATGGATGACACTAGTAGAAATCAGCCAAAATGTAACCACTCCATTTATAACTACATGCGACTTGTAGTCGTTTGCGACTAGATTTGGGAATATTTGCAACTACAAGACCAACTTTCAACTATTTTGGTCATTTTCACAACTATGATGTAACAATTAAAATTTTCATCTTATTGGTTGCATCAATTTTACATTTATTTTCATCCATTAATAAATTAATATGTCCCACTAGTCATAATAATCACCAAATTAGTTGCATCCTAAAGGTATTCTACAATGACATAGGGGTGTATTTTAAAGTATGTACTAAAATTATATATATAATATGCAAACATATGTATATTGTTCATATAATGAATTTCAAAATTAATATTTGAACTTTGAATTTTTTTATTCAAATCTGAAAATTGATATTTCAATTATAAAAATTGTTATTTAAATTTTTC
>Ga0116227_10016948_pt1 | contig 10304 bp, 5 predicted proteins | sample S1TSphgellanicum_FD_89693 | JGI IMG/M metagenome (GOLD analysis project Ga0116227, IMG submission 89693) | Host-associated microbial communities from peat moss isolated from Minnesota, USA - S1T2_Fb - Sphagnum magellanicum MG | ecosystem: Host-associated > Plants > Peat moss > Unclassified...
CTCCTCAAAGGGACCGATCAGATAAGCGGCGTGCCGCGACGGATCGACTTGCAAATTGTGGGCTTGGATCGACAAGAACGCCCCGTAGAGATCGAACAGCTCCTTCTTCTCGAGCAAGCTACCGGACTCGCTGTAGACCAGCACGCGGCTGAGCGAATTATTGTTCGCCCCAAAGTCCGGCGCGGTCGTTTGCTCGACCAGAAATTCCTTGTCGGGCGAATCGATTTCGGTGTAGAACCCGTTGAAGACGTTACCGCTGGCGCTCGGATTTCCGTCGAGCGGATACGCGGTTCCGGTCTTTGTCGCGAGATTGTAGATCGACAGGTCGCCGTCGCAGAGCGTCGGCACGGCCATCTTGTTGGTTGCCGAATCGATCGCGATGCCGTAGGGAAAACCTTTGCCCGTACCGAGAAACGAGCCGACGGCTCCGCTCGCCGTATCGACCGTGATGATCGTCGGGGCGGGGCAGTCGGCTTCGAAATCTTCGCCCAGCAGCACGGCCTGCTTCGTCTCGGTGTTCTCGGCTAGGCCCCAGATGTTCGGTAAGCCTTCCTTTTCGATCGGCTTCGAGACGTCGTAGATGGGACTGAACGTATTATGCGTTATCTCCGAGGTGAAGAGCCGGTAGTTGTCGTTCGTCTTTCCGTTCGGATCGTAGAATTCCATCGGCACGACGTCGTCCGAACCGTTCTCCGCCGCCTCGGACACGAAGTTATCGACCGCGGCCGGCGGCGTCCAAGCGGAACCGGTCGCACCGGTCGTGACGGTATCGAGCAGGTTGTAGGTCGTGGCTCCCGTGCTCGTGTTCTCGAGTCCGATCAACCCGATGTCGCCACCGAATATTCCGGAGCCGCCTTCGCTGAAGTACAAGCTGCCGGTCGCAGCGCCGGCCTCGCTCACGATTTGGTTGCTGGTCTGGTCGAACGTGTCGAGCGACGTCAAGATGTCACCAGCGGCCGTCTGCTGGCCGGACGTCAAGAATCCGTCGACGCCGCGCTGGCCGACGCCGAAGCCGTTCTGCACGCCGCCGCCGTCGCTCGCGAGCACCCCGTCCATCGTGATCGCACTGACTTCGCCCGCCTCGCCCGCCGCCACGCCGAACTTCAGCGGGATGACCCGAACCACGTGGTTGAGCGTCGGGACGAGTCCGGCGGTTTTCGCGTCGACCGTCACGGTCCCCGAGCGTCCGGCAACCGGCACGCAGTAGACCGATCCCGAATCGATGCCGTCGTTATCGCAGCGCGACCCGCCCGGGTTATTAAAGGGGTTATAGATTCCCCACGCGCCCGGGCCGGCCGCGCTGATCTCGAGCAGGGCGCCCGTGGCTCCGGCCACGGTGCTCACGTCGTAACTGACTTGGAACGAACCGCCGTACGGCACTTCGAGGTAGTGACCCGGGGCCGAGCCGTTGCTCGATAAGAGCGGCGCGGCCGGTTGCGCGGCATCCGCGCCGGCGGGCACGACGCGCGTGAAGGCGGGGTCGCTGTGGCGCATCAGCGTGGTGTCGTAGATAACGTCCACACCGTACATGCCCCCGCCTTGGAGCGCGGACACCGGGACGTCGATGGTCCCATGCGACGCGGTGAGCGGCGTCGTGTACACCGGGTTGAAGAGCGTGCCTGTCGCCGGGCTCATGCGCCCCGGTTCGGAGACCACGAGCTCCGGATGATTTTGACCCGCGATGTCCCGCAGATCGTAGGTCACCGGAATCACGGGACCAGTTACGACCGCCGGAACCAAAGGTTGGAGCAGGCCGTAGTGGGTCGCGTCGGTGGGCCCGAACGTGAGCGAGAACGTGGCGCTAGCCAAGGTTTTCACGCCGAGGCGCGCGTCGTACGTCAGTTGCACGGTGCGATTCGACGTCGATGCGAGCGGCAGCCCCGCAGCGGCCAGAATCGTCTTGGGCAACGCGCGCGCCCAGGGTGTCAGCGCGATCGGCTTCGCGGGCTGGCCGGCAACGTACAGACGGTACTGCACTCCGGCCGGGAGCCACTCCCAGTCCGGCGCGATCGTGATCCACGAAACTTGATAGCGGTCTTGGTTAGTCGGATCTTGCAAGAGGATATCGCTGGGATCCGTGTCGGACTGGAACACGCCGTCGAGGTTTCCGTCGTTGCGACGTTGCTCGATCGCGACCCGCGCGACGCCCGGCGTGCCCTTCGCGCCCGCACTCGCGAGCAGGCTCTCGACGGCGCGCCGAACGTCGAGCTGCGGACCGACGTTCAGTAAACGGTCAGCCTGCGGAACCGGGGGGACCGCGGTTGCGGTGTTCGCCAAGAGCGTGCGCACCTGGGACGCGGTCAGCGGCCGGCCGGTCAGCCGCGCGACCCCAAGCACGACCGCAGCGGCGGCCGCCACTTCCGGCGCCGAAGCCGAGGTTCCGCCTTCCAAGACGACCGTGACGCCGTCCGCCGCGCCGCTTTGCGTGTGTTCGAACGACAGAATGTTATCCGACGGCGCGGAAACGTTCACGCGCGAGCCGTCGCCGCTGCTGAAACTCGTGAACCCGGTCCAGCGGGTTTCGGCATACGCGTGCTGCGCAGCCGGCGCTCCGCTTACGTACTGCGGAGGCCGCGCGAAAACGTCATCGAGCGTCGTTCCGCCCGCGTCGATCGAACCGCTATCGAAGTCTTGCGAAGGAACGCTCGAGAACGCAACGTCGCCGATGCTCGTCGGCTGGCCGCCGGGCGCCACGACGTCGGTCGGGGCCGATCCGCCGTTCGGGCCGATCGCTACGGTCGTGTACAAACGCACCCCGTCGCCGGCTGAGACCGCTACGACGATATTGTATTGTTGCACGATCGCGGCGATGAGCGCCTCGGAGAGCGGATCGTCTTCGAAATACCGCGATGGAAAGCCGTAGGCGTCTTCGCCGAAGCCGAGGCTGATCGTGATGGCGCTCGGGCGCGGCGTCTGGAGCGCCGACCCGAGGAGCGCCCCCAAGATGTCGCTATTGCTGGGCGAGGACGAGGCGGGAACGACGAGCCGGTAGTTCGCGCCCGGCGCGATGCCCAAGAGATCGGTGAGCCCGCTGCCGGTCTCGCCCGGACGCTGCAACGTGTCGGGCAACGGCGCCATGACCGAGAAATCGAGTCCGACCTCGCCGAGGTACGGATCGACGCCGCAGACGGAGCCGTTGCCGCTGAGGTCGCCCGCATCGTCCGACGTATACGTCGGAATCAACGGCATCGAGGGCCAATTGATGTAGCGCTGACCGGCGACGAGGACCGTCGTGGGTCCGAACGCACCAACGTACCCGCTGCACGGATCCGATTGATTGCTCGCCTCGCTCGCATCATCGAGGTCGCCGAGCGAGAGATCCGTGATGATCTCGCCTTGACCGGGCAACTGATGAAGCTTCGCGGCAATTTCGTCGAAGGCGGCCGCCGCGTCGACGCTGGGCGCGTTGAGCAGGCTCTGGGCGCTTGCGGATACCGCGTAGTTTGCCGGCACTCCGTTCGCTCGCGGACCGCGCACGCCGAGCGGCGTCGAACGCATCACCGAGCCGGTCGCCCGGGCTCGGGCGGCCGCACCCGCGGGGAGCGGAATCGGCCCGGACTGCATGGTCGTCACGTGCCAGTCGGCTGAAGCGTAAGCGACGTTCGGAAGCTTCGCGAGGCGCGCCACCGCGGTACGCACCGACGCATCGGTGACGTGCAACCGGTAGGCCGCGGCGATATCGAGTAACGGCCGGCCGAGCTTCGCCTGAGCGCTCGCGCGCATCGACTCGAGCGTCGACGTGCTGACCTTACGAAAGAGCCGCTCGACGCGATCCGTTCCGATCTCCGCCAGCACGCGGTTGGTAGCGAAGTCGCTGGTGTAGCGCGGGATTTGCGACGCGGTGAGCGTCTTGTTTCGCACGCTGCGGCGAATTGCTAATAACGCCGGCGCCGAAATCGCGAGGGCGTCCGCGGTCGCGCCGGTTCCGTCGCGAAACACGACGAGCACCCGCCCGGGCTCGAACGGACGCGGCGTGCTCTTCAGAAGCTCGCGGAACGCGAAGCTGCGATCGGGAATTGCGCCGCGCGTCGCATCGGGCGCGAGCGCCGGTTCGGGCGGCAACACGCGCGTCATCATCTTCGCGTGGTCCTTGCTGAAGACGTGCACGATGCCGCCGGGGTAGACGAGGGCCGTCTGTCCGGCCGGCAGCGCGAACCGATAGAGGGCGTGCGGCTGAGCGGCGGCCGCGCTTACGCCCGGCGCCGCGATGAACGTGCCGCCCAAGACGGCCGAAAGCGCCGCGCCGGAAAACCGTCGCACTAAGGACATCGCCGACCCTCGCTATGGAAACGAGAGCGCAGGAAAAGTCGCCTACGCTCGGGTCAGGCGAGCTTTTGGTCGAACGGCAGCTCAGTCCTTCGAGGCGGCTTCCTCCGCGTTCGCTCTTGCGATCCGCTCCTGTTCGACGGCGTCGGAGGCGGGCTTACGCGCACCCCACGCCTGTAGATCTTCTTCCACAGCCTTCGCCGTCTCGGGCGAGACGCGCACAACGTCTTCGATGATCTGTTCGTCGAGGGCTTCGTCCGAGCTAGGATCACTCATGAAAGCGTCTCCTTACTTCATTTATCGCGCTGCGGTCGAGGCATCTTCGAGCCGGTCCTCCACGGCTCTTGTCCGTGCGACAAACTTGCTCGCGGCTCGACCCGACTCCCGTGAACTCACTGGGCTCACGCCGGGCGTTTTTCCAATTCCGGTGCCGGCGAATCCAAGCGTTCGGCTTCCTGGGCGATCCGGCGCGACATGTTCCCGAAAATCAACCCGTGGAACGGCAGTACGGAAAACCAGTACGCGTAGCCGAAGAGGCCGTGCGGTTCGAAGAATGCCGTCTGGCGCAAACGGTTGCCGCCGCCTTCGCCCGGCAGGGCCTCGAATTGCAGCCATGCATAGCCGGGCAATCGCATCTCGGCCCTCAGGCGCAGCAAGCTATCGCGGTCGTATGCTTCGACCCGCCAGAAATCGACCGCGTCGCCGATGCGCAGATCGTTCGCCGAACGGCGGCCGCGGCGCGTTCCGATGCCGCCGACGAGCCGGTCAAGCACGCCGCGCAGCTCCCACAAGAAATCCGCGTACAACCAGCCCCGCTTGCCGCCCAGACTCGTGAACACGGCGAACAGCGAGGCACGCGAGGCCGTCGTCGCAATTTGGCGGCGATCGATCAGCATGCCTTGGGACGAGCCCGCGTAGTTGCCGGGTAGCTTGCGCACGTCGTACGCGTCGAACCAGGTCGTCTCGGGACCCGAGGTCGAGTAGCGATCGAGCGCGCGGCGCACCGCCTGATCGTAATCGATCGGCGTGATGCCGGGAAACGCGCGGCGCGCCGCGTCGTCGCGCACGACGACCGGATTGTGCAAGCCGTCGATCAGCGGCCGCGCGATGGAGGCCGGAATCGGCGTGACCAAGTGGACCCACGCCGACGAGAGACGCGGCGTGAAAAACGGCACGACGATCAACCGGCGTTTGAGCCCGCGGATGGCGGCATAGCGCAGCATCATCTGCTGGTAGGACAGCACGTCGGCGCCGCCGATTTCGAAGACGGCATCGCCCGACGCCTCGCGCGTGGCCTCCGCGGTCAAGTACGCCAGCACGTCGCGCACCGCGATCGGTTGACACGGCGTGTCGACCCACTTGGGTGCGATCATCACGGGCAGGCGTTCGGTCAAGTACCGTAGCATTTCGAACGACGCGCTGCCGGCGCCCACGATCATCGCCGCGCGAAATTCGGTCAACGGCACCCCGGCCGAGCGCAGGACCGTGCCGACTTCGTGGCGGCTGGCGAGATGGTGCGAGAGATCGTCGCCCTCGTCGCCCAGCCCGCCGAGGTACACGATGCGCGCGACGCCGGCAGCCCGCGCGGCGGTCGCGAAGATCGCCGCCGCCTCGCGGTCCCGCGCGGCGAAGTCGCCGCCGCCTTCCGCCATCGAGTGGACGAGGTAGTACGCGATTCGCACGCCGGTGAGCGCCCGCTCGATGCTCTCGCGATCGAACACGTCGCCCTCGACGACCTCCACGCCGGGAAAGCGATCTCGCAACCGAACGCAATCACGAGCCAGCGCGCGCACGTGATGGCCGGCCGCCGTCAGCTTGGGAACGAGTCGCCCGCCGATATACCCGGTGGCACCGGTCACGAGAATCATAATCTTACCCGGGGGGACACGTCCCCCCGATCCCCCCGCCGCAGACTCCTGCGGCTTAAGCAGACTCCTGCGGCTCTACACGGGCGGACCACCTTCGCGCGGCGCCATGCCCCGGCGATAGAGCGGGCATGGCACCCCCCGTGTTGTCGCATATGCGTTAGCTCAGATGGCTTGGGCCCGACGTAAGTTCCAGTCCCGGCTTGGCCGGTGAGCGGGTGAGCGTGGCGTCGCCGGAGGGTTTGCGTCTCCAATACAAGATCGGCCGTTCTAATGCGTAGGTGAAGAACGTGGCGACGACCAGTATCGCGGCGAACGACAGTAACGAGAAGGGCAGTCCCCACGACGGATCGCCGTGTTCGTCGGCACCGGTCCATTTCGGAATGTGATGCTCGCGCAAGAAGCGCGCGACCGGCTGGTGCCACAGGTACAAGTTATACGAAATGACCGAAAGGAAGACCAGCACGGGATTGCCGAGCGTCCGCTGCCACCATTGGTACGCGAAGAGCGAACCGACGGTGGTCAGGATGAACGCCAGGCACATGACGGCACGGCCCCACTTGAAGGTCTCCCACGGCCAATTGGGATCGTAGCGCACGTCGAAAGCCGCGTGCAGCACGAAGAAAAACCCGGCGATGCCGGCGAAGGCCGCGAGCGTCCACGCGAGCTTCATCGCCGCGACCCGCGGCGCGCGCACGGCGAGCGCGCGGTAGAGATACGCGGCCAGCATGCCGGCGGCGAAGAGGTCGAGCGTGCCGGGCAATTGATCGAACCAGCTTCCGACGTCGTACCGGTGCAGCACCGCGAACCGGTACGCGTTCGCCACGATCGCCATGGCGGCAAACGTCAGCCATGGCGCGCGCATGGCCGCCCAGCAAATCGCCGGAAAGAGTACGTAGAACTGCACCTCGACGGCAAGCGACCACAACACGCCGTTGATCGAGCCGTACGAATCGGGGAACCAGGTGTGCACGAAAAGCAGGTGCAGCCCGACTTGCCGCACGCCGTCCGCGAACGTTCCGATGCCCGACATGCCGAGCGCGATCAGCACGGCCATCACGAAGACGTACGACGGCAGGATCTTCCGTACGCGGCGCAGCGCGAAGGTCTTGACCGTCTGCAGCGGGCGTCCGTCGAAGAGCGTCTGCGCGTAGGGATAGAACAGGCAAAAACCGCTAATGAAAAAGAACAGGTCGACGCCGACGAACCCGCCTTCGGGAATGAAGTTGAAGTTGACCGCGCCGCCGGTGAAGGGCAGGTCGGCGCGCAGCCACGAGATTTGCCAGACGTGGAACCACACGACCAGCACGATCGCAAGCCCACGCAATCCGTCGAGCGGCGCGAGGTGCTTCATACCGCGCGCAACTCGGCATTCGTCGTCCAAACCAGCAGCCCGACGGCCAGGAACGCGAGTCCGCCGGAGATCAGTGCGACCGAGAGCCCGGTGACGGATGCGAGCAGTCCGAGCAACAGCGAACCCGCGGGCACCAAGCCCAAAATGATCATCGAGAAGACCGAGATCGCTCGCCCGCGCATGTCGTCGGGGGAGAGCGTTTGCAACAGCACGTTCGAACTCCCCGCGAAGGAGAGCACGGCGAGCCCGAGTACCGCCAACACCAGCAGCGCGACCGCGAAGACGTGCACCGTACCCAGCACGATGACCCCGAGCGACATCACGACCGCGCTCCCGAACCAAACGGCACCGCGGCGGCGCGCGCCGATCACGGCGGTCAACAGCGACCCGAGGATCGCCCCGGTTCCAACGGCGGCCAGCAAGAAGCCCAGCCCTCGCGCGTCCACGTGAACGACGTGCGCCGCATACGCCGGCAGCAACTGCTGGAACGGGCGCACGAACAGGCACGACGCGATCAGCAAGAGCACGACCGAGCGCAGCACGTGATGGGTCGCAAGAAAGCGCACGCCCGCGAAGATCGAGGCGAACACGCTCTCGCGCACGGTCGAACTCGGCGGCGGCGAGCGCATGAACAGGAGCGCGACCACGACCGCCAGCGTCAGCACGGCATTGACGTAGAACGACGTCGCGATGCCGACGTAGAGGATCAGGAATCCCGCGATCGGCGGCCCGACGACGCTCGGCGCGTTGAAAGCCACCGAGTTGAGGCCGATCGCGTTCCCCAGGAATTCGCGCGGCACGAGCAACGGCACCCAACTCTGGCGCGCCGGGGCGTCGAACGACTGGCCGGTCGAGCGGACGCCGGCGATGACGAAGATCTCCCAGAGCGCGAGCCGGTGCGTGGTCGCCAGGATCGCCAACGTCAGGGCCGCCAGCACCTCGATCGAGTTGGTTACGAACAGCACGCGGCGCCGGGCGAAGCGGTCGGCCGCCACGCCCGCGAACGGCGAGAACAGGAGCACGGGCACCGCCGACGACGCGCCGAGGATGCCGACGTCGAGCGCGGCCAGGCGCGGGCTGCCGGCCAGTTGCACGACGATGTAGCCCAGGGTCGTCAGCTGCATCCAGGTGCCGAGGTTCGAGACCAGCAGCCCGGACCAGAGCAGCCGGAAATCGCGATAGCGAAACGGCGCCAGGACCGACGGCCTGCGGCGCGGGACCGGGGCCTCGAGCTGCGGCGGCCGGCTGACCGTGCTCAGGAGCGCGCTCCCTCGGCGGCGCGAACGGCGGTTACGACCAGCTCGATCGATCCGTCGACGCCGAAACGCGACGCGTCGAGCAGGATGTCGTAGAAGCGGGCCTCGCCCCACCCGACTTTGTAGCGTTCCCGGGCGATCTTGCGCCGCCCGGCATCGATGCGCTCGAGGTCGGCCAGCGCCGCGGCCCGCGAGTTGCCGAACGACTCCATGATCCGAGCCAGCCGCCACTCGCGCTCGCCGGTGAGGAAGACCCGGACCAGGTCCGGTCGCGCCCCGAGCATCGCGCCGCCGTTTCGCCCCAAGATCACGACGTTGCCGGCCGCCGCCCGCTCGCGGATCGTCCGCTCGATTTCGCGGCGCACCGATTCGTCGAAATCCCCGGGCAAGCGCGGCTCGTTCATCGAGATGACCTCGGCGGTCCCGGCCCCCAGCCGGGCCAAGATCCGCTCGGCGAGCGAGGCCTCGGAAGCTGCGCGCTCGGCCACCTCGGCCGCCGAGGTGCCCAGGCGCGCCGCGACCGTCCTGGGCAGGTCGTCCAGCAGCAGCTCGTAGCCCAGCGCGTGCGCGACGCCGTCGGCCACCGCTAGGCCCGCCGCCCCGTACTCGCGCGAAATCGTAACGATCACGAACTCCCTGGCTTCTCCGGCGCCGCGCGGCCGCCCCCGTGGTGAGCCGAGTCACGGCCCGCCGTGGCCCCTCGGCGTACCGTCAGCGAAGGTAGCGGAAAGCGGGGAATTTCTTCATGCTCAAGATCGCGGTGTATGGCAAGGGCGGAATCGGCAAGAGCACGTTCTCGTCGAATCTTTCGGCCGCATTCGGCCGGCTCGGCCACCGGACCATCCAGGTCGGCTGCGACCCCAAGCACGATTCCACGTTCACGTTGACGGGCTCGTTGATCCCGACCGTGGTCGAAGTGCTCTCGAGCTATAAATTCAAGACCGAAGAGATCGAACGCGACGAGATCATCTTCAAGGGGAAGTACGGCGTCGATTGCGTCGAGGCGGGCGGCCCGCCGGCGGGCGCCGGTTGCGGCGGCTACGTCGTCGGCGAGACGGTCAAGCTGCTCGAGAAGTTCGGCGTCTACAAAGACTACGACGTGATGATGTTCGACGTGCTCGGCGACGTCGTCTGCGGCGGGTTCTCAGCGCCGCTGCAACACTCCGAGCAAGTGATCATCGTGGCCACCAACGATTTCGACTCGATCTTCGCGGCCAACCGGATCGCCACGGCCATCACGATCAAGCAGAAGACCGGCGGCGGAACGCTCGCCGGCATCGTGGCCAACCGCGCATCCAATGCCGAACTGGTCGGCCCCTTCGCGGCCCGCATCGGCAGCGTTTGCCTGACCTGCATCCCGGAAAACGACGGCGTCCGAAAGTCACGCCTGACGGCCCAGACCGTCTTCGAAATGGACGTGACAGGCGCGCTCGGCGCGCCCTGGATGGAGCTGGCCGGACGGATGCTCGCGGGCGTCCCGCTGACGATTCCCACCCCGATCCCCGAGCGCGAGCTGTTCGCGCAACTCGGCGCCGACTACGTCCGCCCGGCGGATATTCCGGC
>Ga0116227_10016952_pt1 | contig 10303 bp, 10 predicted proteins | sample S1TSphgellanicum_FD_89693 | JGI IMG/M metagenome (GOLD analysis project Ga0116227, IMG submission 89693) | Host-associated microbial communities from peat moss isolated from Minnesota, USA - S1T2_Fb - Sphagnum magellanicum MG | ecosystem: Host-associated > Plants > Peat moss > Unclassified...
AAAAATATTCCTTTTTGGAAGTGATCCCCATTAGCGGCTTCTCGTTCTCACTTCAATCACGATGCTAGAAGGTCATCTGCTTTTTGATTGTTTCTTCCCGGGACGATGATGTGTGTGAAGTGCAGAGATTTCCTGCCACATAATCTGTTTCAAATTCTCCGGCGCAAGGATCGTTACTGTATCACCCCATGTCATCAGATGATGTGCGATTTGGAGAAGGCCGCCCGCCCGAAACTGAACCCTGATTGATCCATCACTCTCCATGGCGAGTGTCTGGCTGGGATGAAATAGATAGGAGCGAGCATCCGCTGCGGCGGAAGCGTTGAAGCGCAAGACGATGTCTTCCAGATCTTCCTGAAAAACGCCGAAAGAGCGCGAAGCATAGGCTTCCAGATTAAAACTTTCTGGCGGCACACCAGGCTCGCTTGAGACTGCGATGTCCCGAATGCGATCCAATCGAAAAAGAATTGGCTCGGGTTTGCTCTTAATGCTCGCCACCAGGTAATATCGCGGTGCGAAAAGGAGGCCATAAGGGATGACCTTGCGCCAGCGCGGCGAGCTATCTTGATCCTCGCCATAGCGGAATTTGATCATAAGCCCCGCAAGCAAAGCATCTCTCAGTGCGGTGAGGATTTTCGGGTCCGCATAAGGACGCGGACCAACCTGCCGCGCGAAGGCTTCGGCCCGCAGCCGCGCGTCAATGTCAGTGTCAAGACGCAGGCGCTCTGCCTCCCGAAGGCTCGCACGGATCTTTTGATCGAGAGACCGAAGGTTTTCAGCACGCTTTTTGTCGCGCGCGGCTAAGCACGCCCGCGCCGCGTTTTCCAATTCCGCCAGCTCCTCTGACGTGGGTGCTGTCGCAAAGCTTCCGAGCCCGCGTCCGTTCATTCGAAACCTGACCTGCCGCCCGTCCTCGATTCGATCCAAAAGACCAAACACCGACTCAATCGCATCTCGCCGCCGCTCGATTGTTCGGCGCCGCACCCCTGAAAAATCAGCCATCTCATCGAGCGTCATGCCTTCCGCCGATGCCGCGAGCGCGCGTGCCAATTTTAAAAGGTCAGCCGGTTTTTCACTTCTCATCTTTCACAGCCACGTCCGTTTCTGACGTGGCACTACAATATCTATGGGGGTAGTCAAGAGGAGATTGCCGTCGCGGCTCGCAATCTCTCACGGCCCATTCCCAGGAGATTGCCATGCATGCTTATGAACGCTGGATGTTGCAGCGCTATCTCGCCAATGCTCTCAAAACGCGCCGCTATCGGGACATGTCTAACATACGCGGCGATTTCATCGAATGGATCTCGGACTCTTCTCGTTATCTGGAACTCCCTGCCTTAGGTTTTCGCTGGGGAGCAGATGACCCTGAACGGTTGAATAGGCCTAAGATCGACTCCAAAGCGTGCTGGACTCAATGGCGCGCTGCGGCAATTGCGAAGGCAAATATACAGCAACCCCAATTGTCGCCGCTGCAAAAGCGGATCGACTGGCTTGGCGACGCTTGTGAGCTGAATGCTTCACAAAGATTTATCCTCGGCCTTTTGGTAAGGATCAATCGCGTTCCTCGCGTCATGAATCTTGTCAAAGCGGTCAACAATTCATTGGATTGCAGTTGTAGCTGGTTTGATGATTCTGAATTGAGCTACTTTTTCGATAGGGGCGTTGAACGAAAAGATGTCTCTGACGAATCGCACCTGGCGCGTTTCGGTTTGATCAGAAGCCAGAACGACAATTTCGCCTTGTCCGATCTTCCAGCCAGTATCATTGCTGAGGAGCGGCTTACCTCGTCGCGCGTTCGTGACTTGCTGCTCGGCAGCCCAGCCGCGGCTTCGCTCGCCTGGGAGGATTTCGCACATCTCGGCGATATGCGCGATCTCGCCGCGCGCATGCTTGCGCAAGGTGGCAAAGCGGTTCCTGCATCGCGCGAAGGCGTCAATATCCTGCTTTACGGCGCACCGGGTACAGGCAAGAGTGAATTTGCCAAGACGCTCGCTGCTCATATGGGCCTGTCGGCTCACTTCGTCGGTGAGACGGACCCGAAGGACTGTGAACCGAACCGGCGCGAGCGGATCGCCGCCTTGATGATAGCCAATGCGATCGGCGCGGCTGGTCCCAAGACACTCCTTGCCGTCGATGAGGCCGACGATCTGTTTGCGGGCGTCGATGAAACGAATGCGGCCACCCGTCACGGCAGCAAAGTCTTCATGAACCGTCTGGTCGAACGTACGAAAGCGCCGACCATCTGGATCGTCAACAATATCGAGCGCCTCGGACCGGCGGTGGTTCGCCGGATGAACCTTGTCGTGCGGTTTCCGAAGCCGAGCCTGGCTATGCGGGAAAAAATGATCGAGCGGATCGCTACGCGTTCCGAGTTTCGCCTCGATGCAGCAGAAAAAGCCAAGCTCGCTTACATCCCCGCTGCGCCCGCGCTCATAGAAAACGCCATTCGCTCCGCCGCCCGGATCAAAGGGTCCGCCAGAGAAGCGCAACAAATCTTGGAATGCGGCCTCACGGCCATGGGCTTACGGGAAATTGCAGCGCCACCAGCAGCCTTTGCCTTCGATCCCGCCTTGAGTTCCGCTGATACCGATCTCTGCGAATTGGCGTCGCGCGTGGAACATACGCCGTCGAAAGCTCTATCCTTTTGCCTGTCTGGTCCTCCAGGGACAGGAAAGTCCGCCTATGCGCGTTTTTTGGCGCAAAAGCTCGGCATGGAAATTCTCGATAAGCGTTACTCCGATTTAGTCTCCAGCTATCTCGGCGAGTCGGAGAAGGCGATTGCAAGAGCCTTCGAAGAGGCGGCCGATATGCGCGCTTTTCTGATTTTGGATGAAGCAGATTCCTTGCTGCGGGATCGCGGCGCCGCGCGCTATTCCTGGGAAATCACACAGGTCAATGAAATGCTGACCCATATGGAACGCCATCCATATCCCTTCGCCTGCACGACCAATGCGCTCGACTTGATGGACCCTGCGACCGCGCGGCGCTTTCTGTTCAAAGTGCGTTTTCTACCGATGAGCGGCGACCAGATCGCGAATGCCTTTCAGCGCGCCTTCGGGGTGGAATGTCCACCGTCGCTTCGCCAGCTTGACCATCTGACGCCCGGCGATTTTACTGTCGTCGCACGCAAGGCCGAAGTGTTTGGCGAGCGTGATACTTTGCGGCTCGCAGCATGGCTTGAGGAAGAGGTCAGCGCGAAGCCTGAAGGGAAGCGAATGAAGATAGGGTTTTAACTGCTCACCACATGCGAATGGTGCCGTTTTTTAGGGAGGAGAATCAATGACTTTGAATTACGAAACCCCTGGTGGCCCATTCATCTGCAAAAGCATTGAGCAACTTGTGTCTTGGCGATGTGGGAAGACGCTTGGACAGCCACGATTACTTCTCCCGCCCATTCAGCGTTCGCTAGTGTGGTCCAATGAACAAATCATCAACTATTGGGATAGTTTGCTCCGTGGTTATCCAACTGGGATTATGTTTTTTCATCGGGTGACAAAAATAGAGAGCGCCAATGGTAGCAAGGCTCGCGACAAGGACGATATAACTTGCGAGGCAAATGAGGGTGATTGGCTTCTTATCGATGGGCAACAACGAATGGCTGCAGTCCTGCTGGCTTTTGGAGAAGGCCGCCTGCAGGATGATCGAAAGCTTTGGGTGGATTTTGGAACGCACCCTAAGGACAAAAGTGGCCTAAGGTTTCAGCTTCGGATAACGAGTACCGGCCAGCCATTCGGATATGAACCAGACAGACCGAATACGAAATTTGAACTTCGTAAACGACAGGACAAATGGCTAGAGCTGCGAGAACAATTCCGAGATGATAGTCCGGGAGAGGTGTTTCAAAAATTAGAAGGAGATAAACTCATAGATGTGAAATGCGCAGTCTCTTTTTCCGAGGTTTGTAATAGTCTCGCGGAAATAGGCGCTGATAAATCTGTTGCGACATTCGCTAAACGCCAAGATGCTTTAGAGCAAATAGCTCGCGATTTTATAGAAGCACTGGAGAGCGTGCTAAAAAGTAGAGTTGTGCTTCAAGAAATTGATTCAAAAATCATGAGTGAGCCCGATGAACTTATCCGTTTTTTCGGGCGAATTGGACAAGGCGGTACTCGTCTTTCTGATGACGAATTAACCTATTCTATCATCAAGCACCAGTATCCAAACATACACGATCAAATCACTGACATCATGGACGGCCCTGGTCGGATAATTGGCGAAGTCGATCTCGTGTTAGCGGCTCTTCGTACAGCAAAAGCAATCGCGCTAGCAGATGATAAGGATTTCAAAGAATGGGACATCATTGGCCGTCCAAATCCTGCTTCCGCTTCCAAGTTGGTTCAGAAAGTGCGTCTGGAATTCACGAAATTAATTCCTGAGCAAAGAGACGGACCAGCCAATTTAAAGATTGTTCTTGAAAACCTTCGCCGCGCTGTTTCCTACGATAAAAAAGAATGTCCCGATGGATTACCTCCAATATTATTGGCACGGCTACCCAAGCAGCTGGTTGAAATTATTATCTTTTTCTCTGTCAAACGCGGTGTGGATTGCCCATGGGACCAAGATGCTTCGAAAATCCTACGTGCGTTTATGCTGCATTGGCTACTTTTCGTCGGGAACGATGATAAAGCGGCGTGGCATGCATTCGCGTGCGCTATAGAAGCGCATTGGACTTTTTGCCAAGCGTCCATAAGCGGCTTAGTTCTTAAATATGAGAACGAGGGAATTGCACGTTATCTTGCTCGGAAAGAGGCATGGCCTGGTTTGCGCGCAGAAGTCGAAATGCGCGAGAATCCGCATGAGATTCGCGAATGGGCAAAGCGCTTCATAGCAGCGGATAGAGATCGAAAGCCAGGAGAAGCATTACGTGTCCTTTCTACCAACAATGAGCTTATAAAACGTGCTTTAATGTGGCTTCAACGAGATTACATAATTGAAAAATTTCCCAATTATGATCCTACATCGGGCCGCGATGAGGATTTACCGATTGATCTCGACCATATAGTTCCGCATGCCCTTTTTGGCTTCGACTGGCGATATAAAGAAAAACGTCTCGAACCCAAGGCTATTTCAGATAATTTTCGCTGGCAGATCGGAACTCTTGGAAATTCACTTGGGAATTTCCGTTGGATAGCTGCCTCGGATAATCGAAAAAAAGGCAAAGGTCCCTATGAGCCTCTCTCAATAGACGGACAGCTCGATCTGGTTTCAAATCCAGATCATTGGAACAAAGTTATCCCACAAGACAATAGACCATGGACAATCGAGGATATCGCAGACTTCCAACGTATGGTGGACTTACGTACACTTGATTTGTACGAACGAATATTGACGGGAAGTGGAATTGAAAATATCCTACCAACAGATAATTCTTCCCGGTAGATTAAGCCCGCCTTGCGCAAATATTTTCGAATTAAATTGTGCTGCTGATGTCTTTGCTTGCCTGACAGACGCTCTGAAGAACAAGGCAACGCACGTTGGCCTGTCAACACCTAACCAAATCCCGCTACATCGCAGGTTTGCAATGCCTTCGGCGTCTGTGGCTGCTCGTGCATGAGCCGCAATCTTATGAGGCGCCAGAAGTTGGCTCTCCAGCGGAGATAGGTCAAGAGATCGGTCGCAAGGCGCTTTTGCTGTTTCCAGGCGGCGTACTTGTCGATGAAGAGCCATGGCAGCATGGGCAGGCTGCGGCGCGAACCAAAAGGCTGATGGAAGATGCCAACGTTCCGGCGATTTTCGAGGCCGCTGTTGAAGCAGACAATATCCGCATTCGCGTTGACGTGCTCGAACGCCTCAATGAGGACCGCTGGGGACTTCGCGAGGTAAAAAGCAGCTCATGTCCCAAGGATCATCATTACGACGATATCGCTCTCCAAGCTTATGTCCTTCAAAGGGCGGGCGTCCGGATTTCCTCAATTGAACTGATCCATGTCAACACGGCTTATGTACGCGGTCCTAATGGGATCGCATGGACCGATTTTTTTGTCCGCGCGGATGTTGGCGAAGCCGTCGCTGCCAAACTTTCAGAACTGCCTTCACGCTTGCCCGCGATGCGGGACTGTCTCGCTTTGGACGTACAGCCTGATGCCGAACCAGGAAGCCAATGTGGCACGCCATATGGATGTGAATTCTGGGATCGCTGTATAGCAGATAAGCCCGCCGACTGGATCAACTACCTTCCCCGCCTCTCGCTAGCCAACGTGGACCAGCTCAAGGCCATGGGCATAGAGGCGATTTCAAACATACCAGCGGATTTCCCACTCTCTTCCAAGCAAACGGTGATCCGCGACGCTACGTCCAGCGGCCAGCCTTATATCGCGGACGATCTGGCGCGCCTTCTGGCGCCATTCGGACCGCCCGCCTATTATCTTGACTTTGAAGCGATGATGCCGCCCATACCGCTCTATGAAGGCACGAGGCCCTATCAGACCCTTCCATTCCAATGGTCGCTTCATTGGATCAGTGGCAACGGCGAACTGGAACACAATGAATTTCTGGCCGATGGCACCGACGATCCGCGCCGCGCCTTCGCTGAATCGCTCATCGATGCTCTCGGGCGTTCCGAAGGGCCTATTATCGTTTATTCGGCCTATGAGCGAACAACGTTAAGGGCCTTGGCTGCGATCTTTCCCCACCTTGAGGCAGCGCTCAATGCCCTAATCGCTCGGCTTGCAGATTTGTTGCCGGTCGTAAGAGGCGCGGTCTATCTTCCTGAGTTCGGATTCAGCAATTCCATCAAAGCCGTTGCCCCGGCACTTTGCCCCAGTTTCCGCTATGACGACCTTGACGGCGTTGCCGATGGCATTGCTGCTTCGGGCGCATTCTTGCAACTTGCATCCGGCCTGATCACGGCACCGGAAGAGATCGCCAGCCTTCGGGCTCAGCTTCTCGCCTATTGTAAGAAAGACACGCTCGCTATGGTCGAAGTGCATAGGGCGCTATTGCGGCTCTCAGCGCAGAACTGAGAATTTATTACGTCCGTTTTTGTCATATCTTTAAATTAAGTAGAGCCAGCATTTTAAGCCGCCTTATCCGGAGCAAGTTTTCGTCATGCCACAATCGACCATTGAAGCGCTGAAAAGCCTCGGCTGCCTCTTGATCATACCCGCGCTTATTTACACCGCGATTGCATTTCATCCCCAAGGAATCATTTCAGTTTTTTTCTGGTTGGTTGGAGCGTGTTCTATCGGGGGGTGCTTTTTGTTTCTCGATACCATGCTCGATGAGCACAGTGAGGGCTGGATGCTCATGGTTCCCGGCGCTCTTGCTTTGTGCGGGGCCGGTATTGCGGCTTATGTGACATTTGTCCTTACGGACCAATCACCCAGCTTACCCATAGCCATCTTGATCCTGGGCGTTGGTTTTACACTTTGGTATAACCTCAAAAGATTGGGTGCTGCCGACGGATTGATCGTGACGATCATCCAACTCTGTTTTGCGGTGATTGTGATGGGGATTTTCTTTCTGATTCAACAGTCGAACTCAAAAACTCAAAAGAAACGCCGGTAATGCCCCGCCGGATGATCCAACGTGCGTTTTTGAAGTGGTTTGAATTGAACCGTCCACGCTTCGCAATCGAGATAAAGCTTGGGCGCCGAACAGACAGAAATCTTGAGTTATCCTTTGCTGGAATCAATGGCGCGGTAACCGCCGCGCTGACCACTTACGAGATCAATGTCTACGTGGAATATGAAAGTTATAACTGGGATATGATTTTAAGTGTGGACTCTGTCCCCATACGTATTGAAGGCGGATATTATTGTGCCTTTTGTCTTCCGGAATCGCGCTCGATTTTTCCCGACCGTCTGTCTCTCTATACAGATCATCTGTTCGAGCCCTTTCTAAAATGGGTCAACGACGATCTTGCCAAAGCAAAATGGTTGATGTTGGAGGGAAAGCCGGACCACGCAACATCGGCGAGATTGATGGAAGAGCTGCCTGGAACAGACAAACGTCCGAATGGAGAAGTCATCTTCATCCCAATTCGAACCGATGCTCTCTGAATGGAAAGGGTACGAATTATGATCCGGCATCCACCCGCTCTGAGATGATTCTAATGTATGACAAAAACGGACGTAGCTAAGGACATAAAAGTTTTATCCGCTGGCAGAAGCCGTCGATTAGGCATATAAAACTCCCATGACGTAACCGGCTTACAAAACTGTTCCATCTGACCGCACGGCGCTTGAACTGCCGTTGCGGAGCTGTTTGTCAGATAGGAACCGATCATGTCACAGATTACGATTCATATTCATTCCCAACTCGCCGAAATGCTTTTAGCCGATGGAGTTGAGGGGGCGCGGACTCTCGCGACTTTGTCACGTCAGGCCATTCAGGTAGTTCAACAATGCGGAAGACTTATCACCTATGCTCCCGTCGTTCTTCCGAACGGGATGGGTTGCGCGATGAGTGCGCGTGGCGGTGCGCGCGGTCTTATCGTTGAGATTGATCAGCCAGGCACGATGATTCCGGGTCGCGGCATCGTTCGCGAGATGAGGCGCTCGGAATACAAGGGTCGAAATGTTAGAGCCTAGCGGCTCAAAGGTTGAGCTATAATCCCGTACAATCATAACTTCATCGGTCTTTTCAAGAGCCGGTCGTCAAAGGAGAACTTCATGTCTCAAAAGATGTACAAAGCTAAGATTACTCTCCCGCAGCGGGAGGGAGTCCCATTGAGGTCACTGTCCCGGCAAACGACTTATTTCAGGGAAGGAAAATGATCGAGTCGCAATACGGGCCTGTAAAGACCTAGTGGACGCAACCGACTGAAGTTCGATAGAACAGCTAAGCGTCGGGAACGGATTGGTCACAGCTTTTCTCGCAAGGCATGGAGTCGCTTTAAATCATGTCCTCTGGTTCCAGCTCTTTTGACCTAACTGTCATCGACACTCTGGCAATGCGAGATGCTATCAATGAATTTAACAGACTCGGACGCACGAAATTTCTCAAAAAGTACCATTTTTCCCGTTCATCGAAATTCTACCTGAAATTCGAACAGCGAATTTATGATACAAAGGCTCTGGTAGCGGCAGCCTTTCGTTTTAAGACAAAACAAGCCGTCTCCAAATTTGGCGGAGGTCCCCAAACCAAAGCCGTGTTTACAAGGCTAGCAAAAGAAGACCCCGTTTTTACTGGGTGGTTTGAGGACACTCTTGGAGAGTTGCACTTTCTTTCGACGGAATACGACCGCATCCCGCGTCAATGGGCCAACTTAGCTCAACTCGGCTTTTCGAAATGGATACGACTTTCGGAGGCTCACAACCTCAATACAAATGAGCTACCAGGCGTCTACATCATAGCCAATGTTCACCAGAAACCACATCAGATGAAGATAGTCGACGACGCCGTCGTTTACATCGGCGAAACGGTCGATCAGAACATTGGTAAACGACTGTACCAGTTCCGACGTTCAATAGGGGGAAAGCCAGCGCATTCCGGAGGTACGAGGCTATATAAATTAAACTATCAGTTAGCAGACTTGTGGATCGCCATACGGAGCTTTCCTCTGGATTACGGTCACCTAGGTGACGATGATTCGCTCGCGAAATCGTTTCGATCTGCGCAAATCAGGCATCTCGAAAGAACGCTGCTTTATGAGTACGTCCTCAAACGTAGCCGCTATCCAGTGGGAAACTCTAAATAGGAGAAAGCTTTTAACTTAATCTAAGCTCCGCTATTGCAGAAGAGGTCTCGGCACCGCCCGTATCTGCGCAACCTTGGACGGCGAGGATGTTGTTTTAGATGAGCATGGCCGCTTCAACTTTGCCGACCTTCAACTTGCGCTTGGAGGCGCTTGATCGGCGACGGCCACGGTACAGCGCTTGTGCTGTCGGAAGAGTTTGACGCACCCAGCGTGCAGATCTTTGAGCACGCCCGTCGGCTTGGCTTGGAAGGTATCGTTTCTAAGCGGCGTGATCAATCATACCATTCAGAAAAAAGAACGGTGATTGGGTCAAAACCAAATGCATCCAGTCGGATGAGTTCACCATCATCGGCTATCAGCCTGCAGCGCGTGGTGGTCTTGGCGCGATCCATGTCGCGACCCTACTCGCCGATAGACTGCATTACGTGGGAGCTGTTGGCACCGGCTTCTCAGACCGCGCCGCTCGTGATCTCAAAGCCAAAATCGATAAGCTCGCCAGCGCAATGCCGATCATTTCAAAGTTGCGGATCGATAGGGCTGTTTGGCGGGACGGCATCTTGAGGCATGCGAGATTCAAGAGATTGCTGGAGCAATAAGTTCTCTCGCATTGACACCATGCATTAGGCATCGTTTCCGTTCTGCGCCCAATTCGGTTTTATGGCG
>Ga0116227_10016954_pt1 | contig 10303 bp, 6 predicted proteins | sample S1TSphgellanicum_FD_89693 | JGI IMG/M metagenome (GOLD analysis project Ga0116227, IMG submission 89693) | Host-associated microbial communities from peat moss isolated from Minnesota, USA - S1T2_Fb - Sphagnum magellanicum MG | ecosystem: Host-associated > Plants > Peat moss > Unclassified...
AGTTTGGAGAACCGAGTTTTCAAGGCTGGCCATGCCAATGAACGTATGCTGATGCGTTCCTATAACGTGACGAACGCGAAGCATACGGAAGCGGACATTCTGAAGGTCAAAAAAACGGTTGCGCCTGTATCCGCCAATCTGCCGAGTGGGGGCAAACAGGGGGGGCAACGTTCCAAACGTTCGAAAAAGCAGGCAGCATAAGGGTTTTCGGAGTGTTGGCAGTTACCTTGACACTGTAGAGGTCATAGGTTCGAAACCTATCGTGCCCACCACTTCCGAAACCCTTACGCTGTAAGGGTTTTTTCATGCCCGGCTGCTCGCGCGAATTCTCAGGGGCGCGTCATCGTCCGAATAGACGCGCGAGTCGCGCCCGATCGGCGTCCTCAAGTTCGCGGATCCGGTCGCGGACGGCCGCGAACGCCTTGGAATGCGAGGCGCCGATCGCCCCGGCAGACCGCTCGCGATTACCGAATCACCGCATCGTGGCCGCCGCCAATCGTGCCAAACTCCGCTTCCGCGGCGATCGTGTCATCGCTGCCGCCACCGGCGAACGCGTCGCTCGCGCTTACGGTATTCTGGTCGCCGGCACCGATGAACGAGTCCGTTCCCGAAACGGTATTGCCGTTTCCCGAGCGTCCCGAGACCGGCCAAACCAAAACGGGCGAGCGAGGCAAAGCGCATATCAACAACCTCTTCCGGAGATCCAGAGGAAGTGGGATCACGCCCCCATCATAACCCGGCCGCCTCGCAAAAGGGCGTCCGATATCCGCAGATACTTCGTCACGGACCAGGGCGCGGGGCTGGTTCGTTTTGCGCTGATTCCCCACTACGATAACGAAAATCACCCGGATGCATCCGCTGCGAACGCCGAAATATGGGCCTCGAAAATACCCGTTCCGGTGTACGCGATCGACGATGAGACCGCCATCAAAGTTTCGAACGGCACCGTCGAAATAATCTCCGAGGGACGCTGGAAACTGCTCGAGTCACGACGGTAAACCACCCAGAGAAGCAAGCTATGGACCGGCACGTCACATCCGCTATGTCGTAGATTAAATCAGGCGGGCCGGGGGTAAATTCAGGCGCATGAAGCAGACCCTGCCTCCCAACGCGGGCGAGGCTCCCGCGCCGTCGGGGAACGTACGCGCACGGTGGATGCCCCGCTATCTCGGCACGTTCGTCATCGGTTCGATTTTGTTCTCTGGAGGCGACGCTCTGGCAGCGGTGACCCGCCCGGCGCCGATCCCGACGAATCTCGGCATCGGCGTCAACATTGTCGATCTCGGTACGGATTTCGTCGAACCCACATACCAGTCGCCCGCGGAGGATGCGGTTCGGTTGCGCATGGGCAAGAAGGCCGTGGCGGACGCTTACCACGTGATCGGCGCCAACCACGTCGCTATCTTGATGCCCGGCTATCACCCGGCCAACGCCGAAGATCTCAAAGTCGGACACAACGACTTGTCGCTCTGGCAAAAGTCCCCGCAGACGTATTGGCCGCGCGTCGATGCGATGCTTCACGAAGTTTCTCAATACGGCATGAAGGTCGTCATCCGCGGCTGGAACGATCTCCAGACCTTCCCCACGCTCGAAGGGGAAACGACGCACGATTTAGTGACCAACCCCAACTCCAAGTCCTGGGCGCTGTATCGGGAGTATTGGGGCCAATTTCTCACGCGGTATAAGGGCAATAGCGCGATCGCGCTCTACGAGGGTCCGCTCGAGATGAACGGCCAGGCCGACCTCAACGCGGTGGCCGCGTGTAAGAGCGAATACAACGGTATGCCCGACGAAAGTCTGGAATGCTCGACGGTAGGCAATTACTCGACGTCGGAAATGATCGCGTTCAGCAAACGGGTCGTCGCGTTCTTCAAGCACGTGAACCCGGCGGTCAAGATCGCGTCGAACATGTCCTTCCCGGCGCCGTCAGCTTACCATCTGAGTCTGAGCCCGCAGTGGTCCCCGAACCCGAACTACGGGATCGATACCAAGGCCCAGTTCATCCAAGATCTCGCAGAGATCGATGCTCCGTACGACTACGTCGACGTTCACGTGTATAACGGGACCGCGGGGAATTCGGTCCTGCGGTTCGGTTATGGCGGGAACAGTCCCACGTCGGCCGCGCTGCTCCAACTCATCGGCCAGGCCGCCGCGCAGATCGACAAACACGTGTACCTGGGAGAATTCGGAGACGAATACGGACCGGATATCGCCCACCAGTACTTCACGGAGGACGTCATCTCGGAGATCCCGCGGTCCAACGTGATCGGCGGCGCGATGTGGGCGCTTGAGTACTTTCAATTCGACACGTATCAATACCAAGCGATCGGCAACGGCTACACGTTCGACTACGACGCCGAAACCTACCCGCAACTCTGGAACTACGTGCGGTCGATGAACGAGCGGTTCGGTCATCCCGTGTACGCGCCGTTCACGCCGCTGGCACCCGATGTCATCATCTCCTTCCCGTTCACCGGAACGACGGTTGCAAACGGTTCGATTCTCAACGTCTTGGCCAGCGCCGCGAGCGGGACGATCACCCGCGTCGATGTTCTGGTCGACGGCAAGCCGTACAAGACGCTCTCCAAGTGGCCGTTCATGACGACCCTGTCCGCCCCAGCCGGGACGCACCACGTCGTCGCCGCCGCCTACGATACGGCGGGCGAGGGAAACTCAGACTCGATTGACGTGACGATCAAGTAACCGCCTAGCGCCCGTGAGATGCCGCTCGTTGCTGGGTACAGTACGGGCGTCGGTCCCGCCGCACCCCAATTCTTCCGCGGCAGGGGCTCGGGATAGGAATTTCATGTCACGTCTTTTTCTTCGAGTAATCGGCGCGGGGCTCGCTGTTGCGATGACCTGCGCCGTGGTCCCCTCGCGCGCATCCGCCCAAGTCGGCGTCGGCGTCGGCATCGGTTTCGGTGGTGGCGTCGGGGTCGCGGTGGATGTCGGGCCGCCCCCGCTCCCGTACTACGAGCAGCCGCCTTGTCCGTCGCCGAACTACGTCTGGACGCCCGGTTATTGGGCCTGGGGCGAAGGCGGGTACTACTGGGTGCCAGGCACCTGGGTCACCGCGTACGCACCCGGGCAGTACTGGACGCCCGGTTATTGGGGGAATAACGGCTCCCAGTATGCTTGGAATGCCGGATACTGGGGACCGCAAGTCGGGTTCTACGGCGGCATCAACTACGGCGGCGGATATGGCGGCAATGGTTACGGCGGCGGCAGATGGCGCGGCAACCAGTTCGACTACAACACCGCGTATTCCAACGTCAACCGGAGCTCCATTCACAACGTCTACCAAGACCGGAGCGTCTACAACAACTACGGTGCCAACGCCAGTCGCGTAAGCTACAATGGCGGTCGTGGCGGAATTCAGGCGCGGGCGAATGCGACGGAGTTGGCCGCCGCGCGGCAGCGGCGTGGATACCTGACGCCGGCACAAACGGAGCACATCCGCACCGCCGCCGGCGATCGCAACCTCTACGCATCGGTCAACAAAGGCCGGCCGGCAACACTCGCCGTAGCACGTCCCTTCAGCGCGACGCAGAAGCCACGCGACTACACACCCCTCCGCCCGCAAGATACGGCAGCGGCGCGCGCGCACGTCGTCGCCCATCGAGCGACGACAACGGCTCCGCACACCGCCGCCAAGGCGGCGGTCGTCCACCGAGCAGCGCCTCGGGCAGCCACGGCAACACATAAGACCGAAACGCATGCCGCGGCGGTCCACCCCGCAGCGGTCCATCACGCGGCGGTCCACGCGGCCGCCGTCCACCCAGCTGCGGTCCATGCCGCGGCGGTCCACCCGGCCGCGGTCCATCACGCAGCCGTCCACGCAGCCGCCGTCCACCCGGCCGCAGTCCACGCCGCGGCAGCGCCACACCCGATGGTCCATGCCGCAGCGCCCCATCCGATGGTGCACGCCGCAGCGCCGCATCCGATGATGCACGCCGCAGCGCCGCACCCGATGATGCACGCCGCGGCCCCACGTGCGGTGGCCCACGCCCCCGCCGCGCACGCGGCGGCCCCGCACGAGCAGAAGCACTAAGCTTCACGGTTGGGACGCAGAATTGGGGCCGCGGGCGTTTCGTCCGCGGCTCCGTTCGCCTATTGCTTTCTAGAAATGCTGGGCGATGTAGTCGATCCAGTGGTCGTACACGTCGGCGCCTCGCACGGGGTCGTGCGGAAAGTGACCGTCGACCGGCCAGACCCGCAAGGTGGCGTCCTTGCGGTTATCACGCAACGCGCGATAGTACATCGAGGAAGTCGCAAACGGATCGCGATTATCGCCGACGTCGGAAAGGATCAGCACGGGCGTCGTCACGTCGTGCACATAGGAGATCGCCGATGCCCGTCGCCATTCCGCCGCATCGCCCGTGAACGGCGAACCGTGGAAGAGGGCGGCATCGGAATCGCTGTCGTCGGCGACGCCGTAGTCCGTCGCCCAATCATTGACCGATGCACCCGACACGGCGGCGCGCCACACGTGGTACTTCGAGATCATCCATGCCGTCATGATGCCGCCGTACGACCAGCCGGAAACCGCCAAGCGGTGATCGTCGACGATGCCTTTGGCTCGCACGGCGTCGAGTGCCGCCATGATGTCTCGCCCGGGACCGGCGTCGGGATCGTACAGGACACCTCGCTGATAGGCGAGGCCGAGATTGTCACTACCCCGATAATTGGGTTTGAGGACGAGCCAGCCGCGCGCGGCTAGCAGTTGGCCGAGACGGTCAAAGCCCAGTTCCGAGGCCGATGTCGGGCCGCCGTGGATCAGCAACACCAGCGGGTACCGCCGGCCGGCGACAAAGCCCGGCGGCTTCATGAGCACGGCGTCGCCGGTAATGCCGAGTGACGTCGGGAACTCGATGCGCTCGGACGTCGCGAGGTCGAATTTCGCGAATGCGGCGTTGAAATCGGTCAGCTTCGCCACCGTCCCGGCGGCGCTTCGCACGTACGCCTCCGGCGGCGTCTTGGAATCGCTCGCGATGAAGGCGAGCGTCCCGTCCTTCGCGATCGCGTTCTCGAGCGACGAAGAAAACTCCAGCCCGCCGAGATCGACCGGTTGCGGTTTGCCGTCGAGCGGCAATCGCACGAGCGCCGTATCCGTGTGGTTCGCGCACGTAAAATAGATGCCGCTCGAGTCGGGCAGCCACGCGACGTCGTGCACCGTGCGGTCGAACGGGCGCGAGACCGGCGTTCCCTCGCCGCCGCCGGGCTCCGTCACATAGGCATCGACGAGGTTTATCTGATTGTCGCCGGCGGAGTGCGAATAGGCGATGTGCTTTCCGTCGGGCGAAAAGTGCGGATCCGCTTCGAAACCGTCGTGCGCGGTCAACTGGGAGAGCTTTCCGCTCGAAACGTCGATCACGTCGACGTGACCACGATCGGCGTCGTTGAGGATCGCATTGGGCGCGAGCACGAACGCGATCTTCGCGCCGTCGGGCGACCAGGAGAGCGTGGAGGCCGCTTCGCCGGCAGCGACGCTCTGCGTGCCCGCGGTCAAGCGTCGCGCCTTTCCGCCGCCGGCATCGACGACGAAGAGGTGGGCCGGTCGCGCGGGCTCGCGGTCGGTGATCGGTTCGGTCGTGAAGACGAAGCTATCGCGAAATTTCTCGGCGCCGCTGTGCTTGGGTTTCTCTTCCTCGGCAGCGTACGCGAAGGCGCCGCCGTCGGGGCGCCACGCGAACTGCTCCACGCCCTCGGGTGCGGTCGTGACCGGGCGCGCGTCTCCGCCGTCGAGCGGCATCACCCACACTTGGCTCTTGGCGTCGTCGCCGCTGCCGGCGTTGGCGATGAACGCCAGTTTCGTGCCGTCGGGCGAAAACGCCGGATCGCTCAGACCTTCGCGATCGTAGGTGAGCGTCCGCCGCGCATGCGTCGCGACGTCGATCAGGTCGAGTTCGCGCGCGACCTTGTCGTCGTTCCACTGGATCCGCGAAACGACGACCGCGATCCGCGTTCCGTCGGGGGAGATCGCCGGTGACGACACCCCGACGAGATGTTGAAAATCGTCTTCGACGATCGGGCGGGCAGAACCAAGCGCACCACTCGCAGCCGAGCAGGCGCATAAAAAAACGGCAAAGGCGACAAGCTTCTTCACCCGGGAGAATCTGTCCGCAGCGACCGGGCGTTCCCTGCCGGCGCGGACGAGTTGCCGGATTCAGTTCAAATGGGCAGGCAACGGATAGAACGGTCGCAGGCGCGCGCCTTCCAAGGAGGCGGCTAACCGCAGGGCGCCTTCGAGGTCGTCGGCCACGTTGAGCGGCCGCGTCGATGAAGCGCTGCGCAAGGCTTGTCGCGGGCGCGACGCAATCGGCAGGACGTAGACGACCTGCGGCTCCTCCGAACGAGGCAACAGCGCTTCGATGGCAGGCGCGTCGATGGCCGTGCACGATTCGAGCGAAACGATAATGACGCTTTCGCCATCGAGCCAATCAAAGGCCGTCGCGAGTGCATCGGCACCAGTCGCATCAACGTCGCCAAGGACGGAGATGACGGCAAACTTGCCCGAGCTTGCCAGAAGAAGCATCCGCACCCTCCTTAGACGCCGCGGAAGTCGCGGCGGACGCCACGGCGGGCGATCTTACACAGCGTATTCCCAGATACGCTGGTAAAACACGATCGCCGGGCCGCAGCCACGTCACTCTTTTCGGCGGTCCCGAACAACGGAGGCGCTCGGTTCGCCTCCGAGGCCAAGCGCAAGGTGCCACCGAACCCGTGCCGGTGCCGAAGCTAACCTATGGTTCCTATCTCATGATCGATGAGTTGCTGACCCTGCAGCGGCCGCAGTCGTCGCCCGCGCATCACGACGAGCTGCTATTCATCGTCATCCACCAAGTCTACGAGCTCTGGTTCCTCCAGCTCTTGCACGAGATCGAGGCCGCGATGCGGAGCCTCGATGCAGACGATCTGCTCAGATCGCAGAAGCACTTCCGGCGCATCCATGCGATCCAGCGGCTACTCGAGCAACAGGTCGACGTGCTCGAAACGATGACGCCGCAGGAATTCAACGCGTTTCGTTCCGGCCTCAATCCCGCGAGCGGCTTCCAGTCGGCCCAGTTCCGCGAAATCGAATTTCTCTGTGGAGCGCAAAAAAGCGGCTACCTGAAATTTCTGGAGCCGACGGATCCCGAGCGAGAGCGGCTGGAGCGTCGCCTCGCCGAGCCGACCCTCTACGACAAACTCAAAGCGCTGCTCGCGCGTCGCGGATACGCGACCGGAACGCCGGACGAACTGATCGGGACGTACAAGACGATCTACGAAGACGCCGAGCGCCGCTACGATCTCTACGTGCTGCTCGAGGACTTCATCGAATTCGACGAGCGCTTTCTGCTCTGGCGCGGGCGGCACGTCCGCATGGTCGAACGCATGATCGGCATGAAACCAGGAACCGGCGGCTCGCTCGGCGTCAACTACTTGGAAAAGACACTTTCCAAGAAATTCTTTCCCGAGCTGTGGGCGGTGCGGACTCACTTGGGCGGCGACTACTGACGAACTCACGCCCTGCCCTAGAAGTACGACTCCTGGGCTCTCCACACGTGTCCTATGACGGACGAACGGTTCGCTTCGCCGCAGCCCGGACGCTGCCGCTCTTCGCGTTTCTGATGCTTCACCGGGAGCGGCCGGTCGCACGGGATTTGCTCGCGTTCACGTTTTGGCCTGACCACAACGAAAACGACGCGCGCGCCAACCTGCGGCGACACCTTCACCGCCTCAACCAAGCCTTGCCGGCAGTTCCCGGGTTCGCATGGCTCGTCGTCGATAAGAAATCGGTCGCCGTCAATTCGGCCGCCCCGATCGAGCTCGACGTCGCGCGACTCGAAGCCGCGTGCGCGGGAGCAGCCGGCCCGGAAACCGTCCTCGACCTGTACGCCGGCGATCTCTATCAGGGATGCGACGAGGATTGGATCCTCGCGTTCCGGGAGCGCTTGCGGGCGGGGTATCTCGACCTCGCCTCGCAATTGATCGGCCGCTATCGCGGCGAACGACGGTACGCCGAGGCGGCCGCGCTCGCGCAGCGGATGCTGGCGATCGACCCCTTTCGCGAAGACACCGTCCGTACCACGATGTCGCTGCATTACGAAGCCGGCGACCGAGCGGGCGCCCTGCGCGAGTTCGAGGCGTTCCGCCAACGCTTGCAAACGGACGTCGGCGCGGACCCCATGCTCGAGACGCTCTCCTTGCGCGATGCGATTCGGCGCTACGCCGCGCTCGAACCGCCCGAGGCCGAGCAAGGCGCGTCGCCGGCACACGCCCTGCCCTTCGGTGGGCGAGCGGCCGAACTCGACGCGCTCCGGCGCCTCTGGCAACAGGCCGCAAGCGGGAAGGGTGGTACCGCGGTCGTCTGCGGCGAGGCGGGAATCGGAAAGACGCGATTGGCTCGCGAATTTTCGACCCTCGTCGAGCGCGAAGGCGCGCGCGTTCTCTGGGGCGGCACCTCGTCGCCCGAAGCCACGCCCTACGAAGCGGTCATCGAAGCCGTGCGGTTCGCGACGACTGAGATTGCCGCGCTCGCGCTCCCGCCCGCGTTGCTCAGCGCGCTGACCGTGTGTTTTCCCGAACTGCGGGCGCTACGCGGCGACCTGCCCGACTCCGTCGCGCTGCTCGACGACCGCGAACGCTCGCGCTTCTTCGACGCGGTCGGCCTCGCGGTCGCGGGGCTCGCGTCGGCGCGCCCGACCGTGCTCGTCCTCGAAGACCTGCACTGGGCCCGCGAGGGAACGCTCGAACTGATCCGGACGATCTTGCGGACCTGCCGCTCGTCGGCCCTGCTCGCGTTCCTAACGTACCGGGAGGAGGAGGCCGGTACGCCGTTGCGCCGGCTCTTGCGCGACCCCGAGTTGCGCCCGGCCGTGCGCTTGGGCGTTGCACGGCTCGCGCAGCACGAGTGCGAGAGCATCCTGGCACGCGGATTCGATGCGGGCCGGCTTCCCGACCCCGTGGCGCACTGGGCGGCCCGGCTCTCGGGCGGCAACCCGCTCTTCTTGAGCGAGCTGGCGCGCGAATACGGGCCGCGCGCCGACGGCGCCGAAATCGAGTCGGACGGGCTTCCACCTTCGCTCGAATCCACGATTCTCGCACGCGTCGCGCGCGTTTCGGACACCGCTCGCAACGTCGCCGGAGTTGCGGCCGTGGCGGGCGCGAACTTCACCGTGGACGTCGTGCATCGAGCCTGCGGCTGGCCACTGGCCGAAATTCTCGACGCGCTCGACGAACTCGTCGACCGGTTCATCGTGCGCGAGACCGTAGCGGGTTCGCACGGCGACTACCAGTTCGCGCACGAATTGATCCGCACGGCCATCTTGGCGCGCATGCCGAGCCAGACCGCCGTCCGCCGGCATCGGCGCGTGGCTCGCGCGCTCCTGGAGATCTACCCTGACCGCGAGGACGAACTCGCGCGAACCCTCGCCGAGCACTACGAGAAAGCGAGTCTCCCGCGCGAAGCCGCGGCTTATTTCGCTCGTGCCGCGCGGATAGCTCTCGCGGAGTTTGCCTGGCCGGAAGCGGTCGAACTCGCGGGGCGATCCTTGGAACTCGACGGTGCGAGCGACGCGCGCTTCGACGTGCTCGCGTGCCTCGCGTCGGCCCACGAGCGTTTGGGCAACCGCGCCGAAGAGCAAGCGACGATCGACGCGATGTTGCGGTTAGCCGACGAACGGTCGGACGACGTTCTGCGCGCGGCAGCGCTCGCTCGCCAAGCGGCAGCCGCGTTTCAACGTGGCGAAGCGGAGCCCGAGCGTGAGTCCATCGCCGCGCTGACCGCGCTCGCTCTGCGCACTGGAGACCCGCGCCATTTGCGCGACGCACGGCGAGCGGAAACGCGGCGGCTCGTGCACGATGGACGGCCCGACGAGGCGATGCGAACGATCGCCTCCGTCGACGACATCGCCGGCCTGCAACTCGCTCCGGCCGAACGCATCTCCGACCTTTGCCTCTTGGCACACATGGCCACCGTTGCCGCTGCGTTCGAGCGCGCGAACGCGGCAGTGCTGGCCGCCGAAGCCCTAGCCGCGCAGGACGGCGGCCCGGCCGAGCGCGTCGCGGCCCTGCGGGCTCGCTTGACCCTCGCGGTGGAGCGGTCGGATCGCGAGGAGACCGCCCGGCTCGGACCGCTGCTCTTGGAGCTGTGCCGCGAGATCGGCGACGTCGAAGGCGCGGGCAACGCGCATCAAGTGATCGCGCGCGCAACGTGGTGGTCGTTCGACGTCGCGTCAACGCGCGCGCACCTGCGCGACGGGATCGAGATTTTCGAGCGAATCGGCAAACCCCGGTCACTCGCCGCGCTCGAAAACAATGC
>Ga0116227_10016955_pt1 | contig 10303 bp, 6 predicted proteins | sample S1TSphgellanicum_FD_89693 | JGI IMG/M metagenome (GOLD analysis project Ga0116227, IMG submission 89693) | Host-associated microbial communities from peat moss isolated from Minnesota, USA - S1T2_Fb - Sphagnum magellanicum MG | ecosystem: Host-associated > Plants > Peat moss > Unclassified...
AAAACCAAGTGTTTTTTATTTAAAAATCAAAATTTTGTAGGCTTTTAAAATAACGGGAATATCTGGTCCATTGATTTTGGTTTTTTTTTTTTTTTTTGGGCCAAATATGTGGAGCTGGTGGTTCTCTGATTTGAACAAAAGCAACCCCCTAACTAATGGTTATTGACACACCAAATACCCACCAAACACTCCCAGCACTGATGTGAAGCAGTGTTGGGTGGGTATCAATTTTTTATGATACCCGCCAGATCCGGGTTTCACAAAATAATTTACAAAGGGTCTAAAGGTTTCACTTTTTTTCCCCCTAAAATTTATCTGCTGGACAAGGGTATCAATAGTCTTTAAATAAAATTTAAGCTGGGTCTCACAATGGCAGTTTTCAAAAATTTGAAAGTAATTGAGTATGCCTTGGTGGTTTTCACAAACCGAGCATTACTTTTTTTTTAATCCAACAAATTAAAATAAAAAATCATTGATTTTTTTTTCTTAATAGTGAAAAAAATACAAGGCACTGTTACAAACATTTTTTTTAAAAAAATCAAAAAATGATTTCTTGAACTTTTACACTTCAACAACTTCATCCCTTTCAAACTCACCTTCAAATTCTTTTAACTCCTTTTTAAAATTTATATCTTTTTTAAGGAATTCTATTAAGTTAGATGGAGATTTACATCCTATTCTAGGATCACTAAACCAATTTTGGTAATAAATATCAACTTCTTTAAATTTTCAATTTGCAAACAACATTTTTTAAGATTAGTAGATTTTCCAACCAAAGAAATAAAAAAATCAATTAAAATTTTAATAATGCCCAAAATTTGTTGGGCTACAAATCCAATTAGAGGAAACATTGTTTCATGTTTTTGCCATCATTGAAAAGGACATATGATGTCCTTAACATCCAATTGATACGTTTTGAAAATTGGCAACTCCCTTCTGATAAACTTTTTTGTTAATTCATTTGTGTCACGACCTTGAGCTTAGGCTCACAACTAAGGCAAAAACATAAAAAGCTGCGGGTTAGGAGTTTAATCGGGGAGTCACATTCACACTCTCGAAAGTGTGGGAGAATGTGAAATGAACCCACACTTTCAAGTGGATTCCCACTTCAGGAGTTGGAATGGACTCCTGAATTTTCAAAGAATGATTTGAAGAGTCAAAACTCATAGGATTGAAAACTTCCTTATACTATTAGAAAGCTCTGAAGACTTAAATGTTTAAAATGGGGTTGCATTATGCATTTGAATACTTATAACACAAGTTATGGCCGAAAGAAAGGTTAGGGGTCAAAGTGTCAATTTAACCCTCGACGATTAAAAGTCAAGAATCACCTTGGTTTACGTGTGTGTAAGGGTCCTGCCACATGTCATTCGAAAGATCTTCACGAGGCTTACAACTTTGCTTTAAATTTCACCTCAATCAGAGGTTTGCAGAAAAAAATATTGCATCCAAAGTGATGGGAATCTCAATTTCATAAATTTCGGGATTCTCAATTTGGAGTCCTAGGAAAAATGCCATTTGGGTGTAGCCTTTGTGGCAAATCACATAGAATATTATAAGAGGAAATGTGGTGGCTTCCCCAAGTTCGGGTTATGGTAAGTCTTTTGAATCCATGTATGCCCATGGCGAGTCCATGCACCAAAAATGTTCCAACTATTCATTAACCAACTTGTTATCTGGTTTGTGCAAATCAATATGAATAATTGACTTGCTTGTCATTTGTCTTAATCCGCATCCTGAAGTTCGAGCATGCCCTTTTTACCCCCTCGAAATGTTGCAAGTGAAACAACATATTTTATTTTTTAGATGTCTCCATTTTGAGACTTGCATTTGAGTCTTTCAAGGAATTTGGGGGCGCATCAATTTGTTCTTGTAATTTGTTCAAAAATACTTAAACTACAATCTTGATAAAAAATATTTTGGTCAACAAAATTTATATCTTACTTTACAAAATGATGCAAATGTTCATGACATTTAATCAACATAAGACATAAGGATTTTTTATCATATTCATTAACAATAGCAACAATTTGTTACCTTTTAGCAAATGAAGATACTATATGAAGGTTTTTAATCCTAGGGTTTAACATTAAAAAGACCATATTATGGGTTTTCCTATTGTCATATTTTTATAAAAATGAAAAGAATAAATTTAGAACATTAATTACCCCTGTTTTAATGTTATAACCAACAAAGATAATTCATCAATAATAATTAAATCACCATCCATAAAGCTTTCAAATGAAGGAACAACTTGATTTCCTTCCTTTAGTTTCAAATTCATAGAAATGGTAGAATGTAAAACATCATTAAGAAGCCAATGTCCATGGGATTGGTTAAGAACATAAGAAAAAAAAATTCCACAAGTATGTAAGAAATCTACCAAGTTAAAGGTGGAGGCATTCAACTAATGATTCTCACAGTACTCTATTTGTTGTATCAAAACATAATGGCAGAACAAAATTTTAAAACTTCTTGAAACATAATGATCTTATTAGTAAATTTGCAAAACAACCAATAATAAAATGTTTAATTATCTTGTCCAATTCAAAAGTTCAAAAACTATAAACACTTAAAAGAATACTACAAATTAAAATATTACTTGGTTTTCATTAGAATGTTCAACTTTTTAGGTTGATTTTTAATTTCAACAAACATTTTATTCCATTCTTGTTTGCCCTTTCTAGACTACTTAAGCCAAGTGATGCACTTTTTCAAATTTGCTTGAGTAGATTTAATGAAAACACACTTCAAATTGTTGTAGATTTTTTCCTTTGCAATGCCACATTTGTATGCCTTTGAAAAAACATGTCCAAAGCAAGTGCCCTAGAAGTATTCTTCTAAGTTAAGAGATTCACAACTTACAACTAATTTAAATGTAATAGTCATTACATTGATATTAGAACCTTCATCTTTGACATAAACAATTATTTTTTCCTTAAACCATATTTCTTTAACAACTCTGTCAAATTTTTGGCTAAAGCTTGACCTATAGTTTCTATTGCTTCAAATAAACCAATTGTAACATGTTTTGGCTACCAGTCATTGCCCAAAAATTAATAACTAATGCAAACACATGATAAGCTCCTTTAGATGTCCATAGGTATAAGCTAGTTATTGTAGAATGACATTTTGCCAATGGAGGAAGAACATGCATTTGACTTGTTTTCTTGATTAACCTTGGCAATATCTTTTGTGAAAACTACCTTCTAAAAGGGAAATTTAATTTTGGACATAAACATAAAGTTAACCATTTCAACCATATATATTTTACAAATTGAATTGGTAAGTTGTTCTTGATAATCAAAAGACCAAGGTCCGTTACAAACTCTTTTTATAACACATCCTCCTTTTCGAAAAAATCTTTTACAGAAAAAAGTTTAAAAATTGCCCTTCTAGACAAATTTGGTCTTTTCTTTGATGGTTATGTTTTTTTAGTTATTTTTAGCACACTATTCACTTCTTCTTCAACCTTTTTGCAATAATAATGTGCTTTGCATCCACATGTTTTTAAAGATAATTTATTATATTTATCTTGTAATAAGAAAGTACTCTTTTTTTCGCTTGAATTTATTTTAAATATAGGATTTTGATAACAAAATATACAATGCATTTATTGAGTATTTTCAATATCAACTTTTTACATTGTCATTAACACAATGAAAAACCCTAACACAAAGAATTTTTTCCATGCAATTTCCAATATTTTCTATGAGCATGCAACTTTTTGAGATTTATCTTCATTAGTAGTAAAAGGAAAATTAAAAAAAATCAATTCCCTCAAAACTAAGCTAACATTTCAAACACAACTCCAAGCAATCAACATAATAAAATGCCAAAATAAAATGAAGAGGAGGAGTGAGGAAGAGAAAGGTCTCTTTTATAATTTTTTTTGGGGTTTACAGAAGGTACATGTTGAAATGCAATGCTTCTATACTCCAAAGTCCATATTAACCCTATTTTGGATGCTCCCCCCCTCACATCTAAGACCCTGACCCAGGTAATGGGTCAGACCTCATCCGGGTCTCAGTTTGTTCCCAATCCAGTTTTCACAATCCGGTTTTCATTCAGGGTATCATGCAATGTGATACCCTGAAAGTTTTAGGCCAAAATGCCCAGGTGATGGGGGGGGGTTTTGATACCCGCCCAACATTGGCATGAAGCAATGTTGAGCGGGTATTATAAATGGCACCAGCCATGATTATCAGGGTGGTTCTCTGAAATGTATAACCATGGTTCTCAAAAGCCTAAGAACCGATTCCTATATATGACCATGGTTCTCGAAAAGTCTATGAACTGGTCAAAGAACCTTCTAGAAAGGCGTGTTTGAAAAAAAGGATAACAAGGTCTTTGCCTCCGTCGTGGGTTTAGGGTTTAGGGTTCGAAACCAAAGGTTATTAAAAAAATTCAAATAACCGCCCAACACGGCTTCATATCAAATACGGTTTTAGCATCCCATTATTATACAACTCGAGTAGAGAGACACTTGATGCACATGCTTAGAAAGTCATAGATGGGGGGGGCCTACTTGAAAGACTTGGGTGGCTTGCTTTCCCTCAAAGAACAACTTTGTATTTGGCCTCCACTTCATTTGGCTCTTGGCATTTGTAATTGATAGTCTATTTTGATGGTCCTATTTGAAATTAACAAGTCTTCCAAACATTGAAACATTTTTCCATGGTGGTCCAATTACATGCATAATTAATTATTGATGGTCTATTTTAAATTAACAAGTCTTCCAAACATTGAAGCATTTGGGTGGTCCAATTACGTGGCATAATAATTGATGGTCTATTTGAAATTAACAAGTCTTCCAAACATTGAAACATTTTTGGGTGGTTCAATTACGTGTTTAATAATCGATAGTCTATTTCAAATTAACAAGCTTTCTAAACATTGAAACACATGGGTGGTCCAATTGTGGTATGGTCCATAGTTTTTAGGTTAGGACTTGGGGACCTTTTTGTATCACTTGGCCCTAGGTGAATACTAGGTCTTTGCTCTTCACATAATTTTCCACCAATTAGGGTTTGAGTGGGCGGCGTGTTCATTAGGCGGCCTCACTCAAGTACGATGGAATTTGAAAGTGCTAAAATCCAAACAAGCTTTCACGTAAAGGAGAGGAGAGAACATGTTAAGTTATGTAGGACGGCCGCCCACTACGTGCATGCCCATGTTATCCATTATGGTCAGCTATTGCATTCCTAACAAGTTCAGAGCATATGTGAGAAGAACTATCGGCACACACTTTTATGGGTTTTAGGATGGGGTTTTTGGCAACTTGTGAACAAAGAGAAAAACCAATTAATAGATTATGCAGTCTACCCATATCCTCTTGTCGGATGGCTTTCTTGGGACCTACAAAGTTAAATTTTTTAAAAAATAAAAAAAAATCTGCAATTAATTTAATTTAATTCAATTTAATTTTTTTTCGCTTGTTTTTCATAGTAAGATTTTCATACTTTCATCACCAACTTTCATTCGTTTTTGTTTCAATAGTAAAGTGTTTCCATGTTCATGTAATAATGCGTATGAAGTGGTGTTTGTCTAAAGTAGCAGTTTGGGTTTTGGTGGGTGATGGTAGTAGCATTCAAAGGACAATGAATTTCTTTTTGGAAAAAAAAATCTATCTTTAAACTGGTTGATGACAATGAGAAAAAAAAAAAAAAGATAAAAAGAAATCCATCTTTACCTTGTCAACAAAGAAAAAATTAAATTAGAAAATAATCCTATCTTTATGTTGTCAAAAAAGAGAAAATTAATTGGAAAAATAAATCTATCTTTACCTTGTGAAAAAAGAGAAAATCATTTGGAAAAATAAATCTATCTTTACCTTGTGAAAAAAGAGAAAACTAATTGGAAAAATACATCTATCTTTACCTTGTGAAAAAAGAAGAAAAAAATTAGAAAATTAAATCTATCTTTACCTTGTGAAAAAAGAGAAAATCATTTGGAAAAAGAAATCTATCTTTACCTTGTGAAAAAAGAGAAAATTAATTGGAAAATTAAATCTATCTTTACCTTGTCAAAAAAGAAGAAAAAAAATTAGAAAAATAAATCTATCTTTACCTTGTCAAAAAAGAAGAAAAAAATTAGAAAAATAAATCTATCTTTACCTTGTCAACAAAGAGCGAGAGAGAGAGAGAGAGAGGCACTTTAAGTTGATGATCTGTAGTTGAAAATTTGTAAGAGGAAGAAGAAAATTTCTGACCCATTCATGACAAACTTTACAAAGGCTGAAAGCTCTTTCAAGCTGGTGGTCGGTCCTTCATGGTCAGTAGTTGCACACACCCAAAAGACATTATTGTCAGCTCTGACTGGGTGCCTTAGATATCCCCTCCTGAGCATCATCTTGTTTCCCAAGGAAATGTCGAAATAATATAACCATTGAAAATTCCCACAAACAAACGAACCAAGTTTCCGAGGAGTCATGTAGTATGATGTAAATACCCGTGTGTGCTTTTTTTTTGTATACCTGGAGAGTGCCTTACCTGGTGTAAAAAGCCAACGACAACGGGCTTTACAAAAAACATAATCGCCCGTCTCCATGAGCATTATGTTTGCCAAAAAGGCTCTTCATTGTGTATTTTGCCATGATACCCATCTATTTTGTTAATGAAAATTTGTACAAGAACTTGTTATTCTTGCACCTCATATTATGGTTTAGGGTTTATGATTTAATTTAATGTCTTTTTTCTTCCCCCAATGGGTTGTCTCTCTTTTTTTTTGCACTCAAGACATGCCCCAAATATGCGTAAAGTGGAAGATCTTTTGCAATAAGCCAAAATGGTGGTCCATTTCACATTCATGTTGAATGATTTGAGTTTTTAAATTTTTTTTAAAAGGCCACTTTGTTGCCTTATTGTGCAACTATGTGCCACCTTGGATGAGTGGACCTTTTCTTTCCTTTCCTTTCTTTGAGAAGAAAAAACAAGAGATCCCATTGGAAGAGTCTTGTAGGCAAGGTGCAACGTGATTTGAAAAGAGATTCATGGGAAGAGTCCATCCCTACGGGCAATGCTCCGTGAGAAGAGTACCTAGTTGGCCAGGCACAACACAAAGCCTTGTTGTAAACCAAAGGAAAAAAAATCATTTTTGCACCAATGTTTTAATTTGCAAAATACGGGCTAAAATAAAGTAGTGTGAAATTCGAGAACTTCATGATTTAAATTTTGGTTTAAAGCACCATATTAACTTTTTTGAAAGGGAAAAATGTGTAGGATAGAGTGCTAGGGTGAAGGAATTATTAAAAAAAAAAACTTCTTGTCTAAAATGATAAGTGTAAGGTCCCTCCCATTCCTAAGGATTAGAAATAATGCCCCTTTTCTTTCCTAGGAAGGATGAAAGAAGAGAGACATTCATCCATATAAGGTACCCTCCTCCCTACATTAAGAAATTTCTTGGAGTGCTTTACATTTTGCTAATCTGCCCATTTCAAATGAAATCAGAACTTAAAATGTTGAAATCACTTGTGCAATTGAATTTGAACCCGTGATTAATTTGCGTACTCACTACTAATCACTTTCACAAACTTGTCACATGCATCCAATTGCAAAACAAGGTTTTGTTTATCACCGAAAACAAATGAGAGTTTAAGATGATAATCAAACTTGAAGGTAGCAAAAAAGCTAATGTACTTCATGATATTGACAAAGCTCTAATCGGTAGCTTCAATTGCATAACCCAATTTATTCCAGTACTTTCGTAGATTTATAAATTATAAATTACTTTATGTTGAATGGATAGCCGTATTTATTAGCATTTTTCAATGTCATGAATTTTTTATTAAAAATTAATAAGATTAATAATTAAAATTACATAAATATTAATATAGGAATGTTTATATGTAGGTGCCAATATGTTCAATCATCAATAGAAAAAGTGATTGAATTGAATAAGAGAGTTTTTGTTCGTAATCATTTGGAAACGTGATCTATAAATTCGACGCATCTAAGGACCAATTGCTAGAGAACGACATTATGCAATTTTGCAGACAATTCAAAATTAAAATATTTTTTTAAAGAGGAAAAAATAAAAAACCTTTAAGATAATGATATCGAAGTTGTTTCCCCATGAGAAATTAGAATCTCTTGTTTCCACTAAAATGTTGCCAAAGTGAAACACATTCTGCCATACACATTTGTGACAAGGGCTTTGAAGAAGTACAAGATGATAAATTCATGCAACGTTTTCAGTTGTGAACAACTCCTTTGATGTTCAACTCAAACATAAGTTAAGATGGTGAAAGGCTATTCTCTTCTAGTCAGATTAATGGACAAAAGAAGTGGGATACCTCCACAATAATGCACTTGTTCAAAAGTTTGTGCAAGGATTTGGAAATCCGTTAGCTAGTTAACACAATTTGGGATGATGGATGGGGGTGATACAACAATCGCCATCAACTTTCAACTACTAGTGGTGGTGGTGGTGGTGGTTGCTAACATCCAATTCACATCTAATGTTATAATTTCATTTGAACCCACAAACAACTTGCATGAAATTTATTAGTTGAAGCTTCATGCTTCAAGTTTAGTACTACTACTTAGAGCACCTCCATCCATAATGGTTTTGTTTGGGACAAATTTTGTTGTTTTTTCACCAAAAAGTTGGGAACTTTTTTTTCCCCCCTATTATAAATTTGATTAAATTTTCTATATTAATGGAAGAAAAATTGCCAAATTTTTGATAACACAAGATTGGAAAAAAATAAAAATAAAATTTCCAACCTTGTTTCACACTATTTAAATTGTGAAATTCATTCCAAGTGACAATCCTCATGAGTTCTTAGCCAAATCTGGCTATGTAGTTGGAGATGGAAGTAACAAAAGTTAGGGGAACCTACTATGTTCTTGTGACATGACGATTTGAAGATTTTTTCCCTTCAAATCTGGCAAACTTTTTGAAATAAGAAAGGAATCTTGCAATCAAAAAATCTATTCTCAATCACACGCATAGTTTAATTTTTTGACACAAAATTTCCTCAAAAAAAAAAAGATTTTTTGGGTTGGGAGCTTCAAATATCAAATACAGGCTTTTTTGGGGGGGGGGATTTAAAAAAAACAAATCACCAAAAAAGTAGGCTTTTTGGACTGGGTTTTACACTCAAAGTGATAAAAAATATTCACTCTTTGTTGCCAAATTCTATATTGTTGGCCAAAATACCAAATAAAACAATATAATAAAATTAACAATTTTTTTTTTTGGATTTGATTTGATTTGAGTGATGTGATCATCCTAGATTTGGATGATGATCATGCATCTTTTCAAGTATGGTTGGTTGAAAGCACATGTGAACAACTTGCCCAACTTGGGTGTTCACACTTAATATTTGTAGACTTGCAACTTGTACCATGTTTTGAGGGACACTTATAGGTAGGCCTACTAGCTATTAGGTAGGTGCACCAGCTCTTGCTCATGCTTGAGAGACTTTAATTAATTAATTATCATCTTGTTTTAGGGGCAATAATAAGTAAATCACCATGGAACTCAATAAAAAGGTTTCTAAATTATAAATATTGGGGTGAAAATTTCTTTGTGGGGGAACTTGAATTTTTGGGTTGGTTGGAATATTAACTTCCAAATTCAACTCAAGCAGAATTTTTTAATTTGGAGATTTGAAAGTACCTTCCCACCCCCCCAAACTTGTTGGGATTTTTTTTTTCAATTTCGTGATATAAAAAATTGGAAAATTTCTATGAAAATTAGCAAAATTAGTTGAATTGTATTTAGAAATTACAAAAAATAAATTCCTTTTTTTTTTTTTTTTGAGAAAAGAAATACTATCCTTATCCCCTTCCTTTCTATAGAAAATCTTGGGAGTAGGTATGTTGGAAATGTTTTTTCTAGAAATTTTCTTTGAAGACTAGGCCCGTATGTATTTGTGGGTTGATTTTGTAGAAGATTCCAAAGCACTTTGAACTACAAACTTCACCGAAATTTCAAATTCACATTCCAAGCATGTGCTAAAACTGTTTCCACTCATAAGACGAATATTGTGCATGGGGCTATTGACATTTGGAAGTTGAACATGACACGCAAGAGGATCAAAAGGGCAAAAACTCAATGGATCTTCAAAGGCTTGTTCAAACCTATTTTAAATGAAAATTCTTGTAAACCACTTAGATTTTATACCTTCTCCTTTCCTTGTGTGTTTCTCAAGCATTGGTCTCTTCCTCCCCCCCCCCCCCCCCCCCCAAAAAAACAAAACAAAAGGAAAAAAAGAAAAACGGTCTTAGGTTTCTTCAAACCACCTTCTATGGGTGGGGGAAAAGTTTGACAAAAAATTTTGGGTTTCACACTTTTC
>Ga0116227_10016956_pt1 | contig 10302 bp, 8 predicted proteins | sample S1TSphgellanicum_FD_89693 | JGI IMG/M metagenome (GOLD analysis project Ga0116227, IMG submission 89693) | Host-associated microbial communities from peat moss isolated from Minnesota, USA - S1T2_Fb - Sphagnum magellanicum MG | ecosystem: Host-associated > Plants > Peat moss > Unclassified...
CGCAGCGCTTGCACGGGCAACCAGCGGGGTCCCCAAAAAGTATTACTTTTTGGGGTGCCCCTGCCCGCGCTGCGCACTGCTCCTCCCCGCAGGGCTTCTCAGGGCAATCACGGTGCCTCAATCCAAGTCGGAAAGACCCTAACGTTCTGCTCGTGCCGTAACCTCGCTCGACAAGATATTTGCCGGCATGGACGAACCGCGCGCCGCAGCCAATGTGCTGCGCAAAACGCTATCGGGGTTGATGGGACCATGCCGGCAACTTGCGCTGGTGCAGCGACAATCCGGTGAGGCTGATCGAGTCCCAAGAGGAAGGCCAGGGGCATCATAGGTGGACTGAGGCGGAGATTGGGCAGTACCGTGCCGCTCATCCGCTGGCCCGCCCAGAGCAGCGAATCTTAAATCGGACGCACCGTGATTGCTCTGGAAAGCTCCGTGGCGAAGCAGACCGAGCGAACCGAGTTCGACTCGTGCGCCAACTGCTTCTCGATCCAGTCCGCTGCGTCGCGCACGAGCAAGTTTCCTCCATAGGCGCGCATCGATCGCCTGAGATCGCCGATCTTTTCCGGCTCAAAGACGGCGGCGCGATGCTTTACCTTGGGCGGCGTCGGGGCATCGACCAGGTCGGCGCAGATGTCCCGCTCGGCGCGCGAGGTCGCCACGGCATAGCGGAAGATCCGCGAACAAACACTGCGCAGCCAGCGGGCGGATTCGAGCCGTCCCTGCGCCTCCACGCGCCGAAGCGCCTCCAGCACGTCGGCGGACTTCATCTTGGCGGTATCGAGCGGGTAGAGCGGCTCGACGAAGCGAAGGAGCCATTCGGTCTTGGCTATCGTCGCGGCTGCCGACATCGGGCGCAGCTTGCGCGTCATCCAGTCGGTGACGACCTCGCCGAAGGTGACAACGGCGGTGCCGGTCCACCTGTCGGCCGGATCGGGGGTATCAATACCGGCTTTCTTGAACTCGGCCAGTTTTTCGCGCGCGGCTTTAAGCCCAAGCGCCGGGTAACGCCGTCGACGCCCTCAATGAAGAGCGCATGCCGGTTCCGTTGGATAAGCTACGAATCCCTGCTTAGGTAAGGAAAGCAAGATCGGCCGCATTGAAGCCCTTGAGTTCGTGGTTTCGACCCGCAGCGATCTTGGCGACCCATTCCGGGTCCGAGATGAGCGCGCGACCGATCCCGACCAGATCGAAATCGCCCCGCTCCAGCATCGTCTCAAGCAGGTCCAGTCGCGCCGCTGCCGATTTGGCGGCGCCCTGGTGCAAGGTGGCGATCATATCGTTTTCAAGTCCGACCGACCCGACCGCCATTGTCGGCTTGCCCGAGAGTTTGCGAGTCCATCCAGCCAGGCCCAGGCTTGATCCCTCGAATTCGGGTGTCCAGAATCGGCGGGTTGAGCAATCGAATATATCCACACCGGCCTCGACCAGCGGCGCGAGGAAACGTTCAAGTTCGTGCGGCGTGGTGCACAGCTTTGCATCGTAGGCCTGCTCCTTGAACTGCGAAAACCGCAGCATGATCGCGAAATCGGGGCTGGTCTGACGGCGACATTCCTTCACGACTTCACAGGCCAGGCGGGTGCGCCGTTCGATATCGCCGCCCCAGGCATCGGCGCGGCGGTTGGTTTCGGCCCAGAAAAATCCGTCGAGCAGATAGCCGTGCCCGCCGTGCAGGTTGATTGCGTCACAGCCGATCTCCATCGCCACACGGGCGGCACGGCCATATGACAGAATTGCCGCTGCAATCCCGGCTTCGTCGGCGGGTTCGCCCTCGACTTTGCCCGGGTGGTAAATGCCGGATGCAGACAGGGTCGGCAATTCGGGATTGGGGACGTTGGCATATTTGAAACGAGCCCCGCCAATATGCCAAAGCTGCGGCACGAACGCGGCGCCGGCCATGCGCACCTCGCGAGCAATCTGGCGCCACGCGGCAATTGCTGCAGGATCAAACAGATTGGGGATCACGCCATCCTGTATCGACACCGGATGATCGATTGCCAGGCCCTCGGTGATGATCATGCCGACGCCACCCTCGGCGCGGCGCCGGTAATAGCTGGCCACTTCGCGCGTCGGTATGCCGCCCGGCGACTGGCGGCGTGTCATCGGCGCCATGACCGTCCGGTTGCGCAAGGCGAGCTTGCCCAGCGTTACAGGATCAAACAATCGCATCGAAGTCATGCCGCGTTCCTTGTTCTTTCGCGGCGCAGCCGATCGACATTTGCATAGGCCGCCGCTTCGAAGTCGCGCTGCACGCGGCCCAACGCCGGATCGCCAAACGGCAGCAATTGCGCCAGAAGCACCCCGCACAAATCGGCTGCGCGATCGATCCAGAAAAACGTTCCGGCAAGACCCGCCCATGCCGCGCTGCCGGCCGACCTGCGTTCGGCCACCGGAAAGGGGTTGCGAACGCCCAGCAAGCTCCACCCGCACGTCTGGCCGGGCACCGGATCATATGCGCAGACCAGCGCGGGATTGGCTGTGTCGAGACGACCGGCCGCCAGGTCGCCGATCTGGTTCTCCCACATCGCCGCCACGGTCTGCTCTTGCAGAATGCGCGTGCCCTCAAGCTCACCGCCGCACAGCACCATTCGCAACAGCCGCAGATAGTCGTTTGCAATACCAAACAGGCCGCCGCCGCCAGACTTGAACTCCCAATCTCCCGGCACTCCGGCAAGCGAAGGAATAACGGCAACCTTGCCCGCGTCGTCGCGAAGATGCGTCGCGACGATCCGATCGGCTGCTCGCTGCGGAATTGAGAAACCTGTGTCCTGCATCCCCAAAGGCTTGAAGATGTTCTCGGCAAAATACCTGTCGAGCGAAAGACCGGATTGCCGCTCGATCGCGATCCCGGCCCAGTCGATGCCATAACCATAGGTCCAACCGGCACCGGGATCGGTCGCCAGGACGCCCTCCAGCGAAGCGAGCGAAGTCGCAGGCGGTGGCCCGTCGGCCCCTCTGGCGGCCCACAGCATCGGATTCATGGCCTCATAGCCGATGCCCGAAGTATGCGTCAGCAAGTGACGCAAGGTTATGGCACCCAGTGCCGGCCGGATCCGCGCAACCCCCTGTGAATCAAAACCGTGCAACACGTCAGGTCGCGCGAGTTCGGGCAACAGACCGGCAACCGGCTGATCGAGCGAGATCTGACCCGCCTCGACCAGTTGCATGGCGGCAATGGTGGTGACCAGCTTGGTCATGGAGGCGAGCCAGAAGATGCTGTCGATCGCCATCGGGGCGCATAGTCCCGACATGCGCGAACCGGCCGCAGCGGAAAAAAGTTCCCCATCGCGGTCGGCAACGCTCGCCACGAAGCCGGGCGCGACCCTGTCACCGACCGCCCTGGTCAGCAGGTCGTAGAAATCTGCCGGCAAAAGGCCGTATCCGATCATATCCACCACTCAATAGTGAACCGACACTGTCACGCCAAAGGTCCGCGGCGCCGCCTGCTCCTGCACGTCACCTGTTCCCTGCGTGCCGAGGCGCGCCACGTAATAGGTGGCATTGGTCAGATTCTTGCCCCACACCCGAACGTCGTAGCGCTGGTCTGCCGTCGTGAAGCCCACCGACGCGTTAAGCAATGTATAGGCTGGTTGCGTCAGCCGATTGTCCGCCTGCCAGAAAAATCCGTCGTTATAGACGAGTGTGACCGACGGCTCGATGGTGCCCAGTGCCGTCCGGGCCTTGTAGCTGACCGACAGGTCGCCGGTGACGGGTGGCGTAATCGGCGTCTTGTTACCCGACAGATCGGTGGGTGGCTGCAGCACGCCAGAAGACGTCAGGACGACGCCATCGGGAAACCTGGTGAATTTGCCGGTTTGAATCGAAAGGCCGCCCGATACACTCAGATGCTCGACTGGAACGAGCTGAAAATCCGCTTCAACCCCCTTGTACGTGGCGGCTGCCGCGTTCGATGTCACGGTTCCGCCAAGGTAGGAATTGAGCACCTGCACATTCTTGTCGTCATAATAGTAACCCGCCAGGTTCACCCGCAAGTGCCGATCGAACATCTCGCTCTTCAAGCCGACTTCATAGGCGGTGAGCGTTTCAGGCTGGAAATTGTTGCCCGGAGCCAGCAAGTTGTAGCCACCGCTCTTGAAGCCGGTGTTGAAAGACACGTAGCCGGAAACATCGGAAGAGAAATGATAATCCACCGCCGCGCGATAAGTGACCTTGTTGGCCGATTGCTTCAGCGTAAGGGCGACGGGATAGATCAACGTAAATGTCTGGTCTTCGGTCGTGTAGCGAATGCCAAGAGTCACGTCGGTCTTTGGCAGAACCGTGCCCGTCACCTGGCCGAAACCGGCGTAGGAAACCACCTTCTGGTTGTCAGACACCTGCTCGCTGCCATCGATGACGACTGAATCATAACCACCGTAGGCATTGTAGTAATAACCGCCGACGATCCATTTCAGCCAACCCCGGTTTGGGCCGGCAAGCTGGATTTCTTCTGACCAGTTGTGCGTTGTGGGATTCAAAATGATATCTGCGGCCGGAACCGAGCTCACGTCATCGTCGAGGTCATAATGGACCTTGGTCTTGCGATAGGCCAGAATGTCGGTGAGCTTGATATCGCCGACGTCCTGTTCGATTTTCAGCGAACCGCCGCCGGTGTTGACAGTGTTGCGATCGTTCAGATCGTCGTACGTGTTGAACGGGCCGGGATAAGTGCTGCCGTCGAGCGGTGAGACAGTGCCTTGCGGCTTCTGATAGGCGTTGGTTTCGACCGAATGCGAATAATCGCCGGCCAGCGTAATGGTCGTGGTTGTTGTGGGTTTGAACAGGATCTTTGAACGCAGCGCGTAATTGCCGATCGCCTCCTGAAAGGTCTTGGCACCTGTCGTCAAATCTCGCCCATAGCCATCGGCCTGATTTTCATAGCGGCCCGAAAAATCCATGGCAAGATTGTCCGAAAGACCGCCGGTAAGATAGGCCGATCCAACGAAATCATCATAATTGCCATACCCCAGGCTCACATCGGCGTGCGGCGCGAACGAGGGATCGCGCGTGGTGATCTGGATGACCCCGCCGGTGGCGTTGCGCCCGAACAGCGTGCCTTGCGGCCCCTTGAGAATTTCGATGCTCTTGATGTTGTTAAAGCTGAAAATATTGCTTTCGGGCGCGGAAATATAGACCCCGTCGATATACAACGCCACAGACTGTTCCGAGCTCGGGTCGAACAGCGCCGAACCCACCCCGCGCAAATAGGGATTTCCGACATTCGCGGGATTGGTCATGACCAGACCGGGAACCGCAGCCGTCAATGAGTCCGTGCCGGTCATGCCCTGGCGGAGCGCATCGTTCGCGGAAATAGCCGTGATGGCCACCGGGACCGTCTGCATATTTTCCGAACGCTTCTGCGCCGTGACGATAATCTCGGCCAAGCCGCTGTCAGCAGGGGGCGGCGTGGTCGCAGCCTGCGGGGTCGATGTGTCGTCCGAAGATGAAGCGTGCGCCAGCGCCGGAGCGACGAGCGCGGTCGTGGCGATCAGCGCAACCGCGAGATGATTTGCGCGGCTGGATGCCGCCACTCCGGGGGCGGCAGGACGAACGGCTTTGGAATTCATGATTTTCCCCTCCTGTTTATTTATCGCCGGAGGAAAGAGCATCGGTCGACCAAGCGCAAACCTTTCGGTCAGCAGGCCCCCGGTATTGCATTCTTGCAAACCGCATCCCGAATTGCGTTTGCAATAATCGACCACGACGAAACGCCCGCAGGTGCAGCATCACACGCGCCGGGCAGCAATCCCGCCGGCGCCGCCCGTCCTGCAAATGCAAGGATGTAATGTTTGCAGCCGCGACCGACCTGTCGTGGCCCGTCAGCGTGCGAGCGCATAGGCCATGGCCTTGAGGAATGGCCCCCACCGGGGTCAAGCTGGAGGTCTACAATGGGGATTGTCGGAAACGAGCGCCGGGAACCTACCCGCCGTCTTGATGCGCTGGTTATCGGGATGGGTTTCGGCGGTATGTGCATGCTCCATCTCGCGCGCGAGGCCGGCCTGGACGTGCACGCGATCGAGGCGGGCGATAATGTTGGCGGCACCTGGTACTGGAATCGCTATCCGGGCGCTCGCTGCGACGTGATGAGCATCGACTACAGCTATTCGTTCCTGAACGAAATTCAGCAGGAATGGACTTGGTCCGAGAAGTTTGCCGCCCAGCCCGAAATCCTGGCCTACGCCAATTTCGTGGCCGACAAGCTCGACTTGCGCCGTGACACCTCGTTCGAAACACGGGCCATGTCGATCGCATTTGATGACGCGCGGGCGCTGTGGGTTGTCGAGACCGACCGGGGCGATGTCTTTGAAGCGACATATTGCATCATGGCGACCGGGCCGCTGTCGATCCCCAAGGGCATCGACATTCCCGGACAGGACACCTTCAAGGGCGATATCCACCTGACCGGTCGCTGGCCAAAGCACCCTGTCGATTTCAGCGGCAAGCGCGTCGGGATCATCGGCACCGGCTCAACCGGCATTCAGGCCGTTCCGGTCGTTGCCGAACAAGCCGCACACCTTACGGTTTTCCAGCGTACGCCCAGCTTCACCATTCCCATGCGGAACAGCAAATTGTCGCCGGACTATATGGCGCAAGTGAAGCAACACTATCCCAGACTCCGGACGATCGCGCGCAGCACGCATACCGGGGGCGTGCGCCCGGTTTCGACCCGCCCGATGTTCAGCGTCACAAAGGAGGAAGCCCAGCGGCTGCTCGAAGACGGATGGAACGAAGGCGGGCAGGCCATCTTCGGGCTGTTTTCCGATCTGCTTTATGATCAGCAGACCAACGACGTTGTCGCCGAATTTGTCCGGGAAAAGATCAGGCAAGTCGTCAAGGACCCGCATACCGCCAAAGTGCTGACCCCGCAGGGCTATCCGATCTTCACCCGCCGCCCTTGTCTCGACACCAACTATTATGAAACATTCAACCGAGACAATGTCATGCTGGTCGACTGTATCAACGAGCCGATCACGGAAATCACCGCGAACGGTATCCGCACCAGCGAGCGCGAGATTCCGCTCGACATCATCATTGCGGCGACCGGCTATGACGGCCTGACCGGCGCAATGATGGCGGTTGATATCAAGGGGCGGGGTGGGCGCAGCTTGCGCGAGAAATGGGCAGGAGGCGCGCATTCCTATCTGGGTTTGATGATGGAAGGTTTCCCCAACCTGTTCATGATCGCCGGTGCCAATGGGCCATCGGCCCTCGCCAATTTCGTCATTCTCAACGAGGACAATGCCGACTGGATTGTCAAGTGCATCACCCACCTGCAAGCAAATGGGCACAAGACGATCGAACCGACCGCAGAGGCCGAAAATGAATATATGGCACTGTTGACGGAAATTGCCGGCAAATCCCTGATACCAAAAGCCAAATCGTGGTATGTCGGCGCCAACATCCCCGGCAAGCCGAATTTCTTTCCGATCTTTGCGGGTGGTTTCAGCCGATATAATGACATGTGCAGGCAAGCCGCCGCGGCCGGCTATGCGGGTTTCCGGATCGATGGCGAGGACAGGGAGGACTGACCGACACCTGGTTTGGCCGCTTGTGCCGGTCCGTCAGCAGGTCGGATCCGTCCACATTATGCCGCAGCGTCGAGGCTCTGGGCGAATTGGGCCAGATGGTAGGCGGCATTGCCATAGGCTAGGTCGATCATCATCTGTCGTTTGAGGTGATGGCTGACGATCAGTTCTGCGCTCACGCCCAGCCCGCCGTGAAGCTGGATGCATTGCCGGGCAACGAACAGCCCGCATTGCCCCACCCGCGCCTTAGCCGCCGCCACCGCCTGCCGGCGCGTGCGGGCATCGGCACGCAACTGTGCGGTGGCATGATAGACCATCGATCGCGCCTCTTCGCAGGCGGTGTCGATGTCGACCATGCGATGTTGCAGGACCTGAAACGATCCGATCGCCTGCCCGAATTGATGGCGCGTCTTGATATAGGCAAGCGTTACGGCGCTGACCGCGTCCATCGATCCCAAAGCTTCGGCCAGATGCGCGACGATCGCCCGGTCAACCGCCGCTTCGAGCAATGGCAGCCCGGCGTCCACCGCACCGATCAGTGCCTCGGACGTTACGGCAACATGATCCAGGCGCAGACGCGCATGACGATGTCCGTCGATGCTGCGAAAACGAGCAATGTCGAGGTTGGGCGAATCCCGGTGAACCAGAAACAGCGAAAGGCCGTGCCTGTCATCGGGCGAACCGCTGGTGCGCGCGGGCACGACAAACCATGCGGCGTCGGCGCCATCATCAACCTGCGTCTTTTCGCCGGTCAGGACAAAACCGTCCCCGGCAGACCGCTCTGCGGTTGTATCGACCCGGTTCAGGTCAAATCCCGCGTGCGGTTCACCCAGCGCCAGCGCAGCCAGGACCTGGCCTTGTGCGATACCCGCAAGCAGCGCGGTGGCCAGGGACGTGTGCGCCGAACCCAGCAATGCCGGCATCAGGATGCACCGCGTGACATAGGGTTCGATCATCAGATGCCTGCCAAAGCCTTGCAGCAAAGACATGACATGCCCATCGTTGACCGCCGACCCATCCTCCTGCCCCAGGGCCAGCCAGCCCAATTCAGCCATCTCGCTCCAGCGCGCGGCAGTCGCTTCAGGCCCGGCAGCCAGCAGCTTGAGGCGCCCGGAGGGCGGATAATGCCGCGCGCCGAAACGATCGACGCTGTCGCTGATCATCACCTGCTCGTCAGTCAGCTCGAAATCCATGGCCTGCTCCCGTTGCGCCCTGCATCCTAGATAGGCGGCGGCACCAAGGGGAACTCACGGGCCTGATCGCCGGGTTCTATTGCGTATGTGCTGGAGTGTCCTTCAACCCATAGTGCCAATCTGGTCGGCGATATTCCGGTTGGCGTTGCGATAGAGCGTTTCAAGAAACGCGCGGATCGGGGCGATCGGGCCCTCCACCGCACCTTCGCTGCGCCAGCCGATGCGGGTGCGCTGCGCTGACACGGCATGGAGACGGACCGTGCATTCATAGCGGGTGACATTGGCGAACGGCATATCGCCGCTATCCAGTACGGCATAGCGGAACAGATAGCGCGCGGGATCGCAGGCAACCAGTTCTTCATGTATATTCAGCCCGCGCGAGGATCTGACCACGCGCACTGCCCCGACGCCGGTGCCGGTCGTTTCGGCGCTGTCGATCGTCGGCGCCAGCCGCTGGGGATGGCTGAAGTCGGTTACCACTGCCCAGATGGCCGCAATGGGCGCATCGATAGTGTCTTCGACAGTGGCAAGTTCGATCATGCGACGTCCCCCCGATGGCGCGTTCTGTCTATGCGTTTGACCTGCGGTACGCACCTGCACAGGGTGATCGCCCAGGGAAATTTCATATATGAAAGACGGCGCATCGAGCCAGTTTCACATGACGGTCGCGCCCGCTTTTGCCAGTGCGGCTGCATGACGCAACCACCGCCCAAAGTGCTGATCGAAACGGTCGGCCCGGTCACCACCATTTGCATCAACCGACCGGACCATCGCAATGCCGTCGATGCGGAAACGGCGCTGCTGCTGCGTCAGGCATTTGTCGACTTCGAGGCCGACAACCATGCCCACGTTGCCGTTCTGTGCGGCACGGGCAGCAGCTTTTGCGCGGGCTATGACCTCAAATACCTTGCGGCGAACGGGCTCGAAGACGATCCGGACGACGAAGGTCCGATGGGCCCGAGCCGCATGTTGACCAGCAAGCCGGTGATCGCGGCGGTAGAAGGCTATGCGGTTGCCGGAGGACTTGAACTTGCGCTGCTGTGCGACATGCGGGTCGCTTCGGAAACGGCGGTATTCGGTGTGTTTTGCCGGCGCTGGGGCGTGCCCTTGATCGATGGCGGCACGGTGCGCCTGCCCCGCGTGATCGGCCATGGCCGCGCTCTCGACATGATTCTGACGGGACGCCCGGTCGATGCGCACGAGGCTTTGCAATTCGGGCTGGCAAATCGTGTGGTCGCGCCGGGCGACGCCCGTCGCGAGGCCGAAGCGATCGCGTTGGAGATTGCCCGCTTTCCGCAAGTCTGCCTGCGCAGCGACCGCTTGTCGGCGCATGCGCAATGGGCGCTGCCGCTGGGCGAAGCGTTGAAGAATGAAGCCGCGCTCGGCGGCGCGGCGCGACGGATCGCCGACGACGGCGCCGCGCGCTTTGCATCGGGCAAAGGACGCGGCGGTGACTATTCGGAAATCTAGGGAAGCTTATATGAGGAGGGTCAAGAGGCGTTAGTCAGGGCATTCTCTTTATTCCTTCGCTTTGCTGCTGTGGATTCAGGGTATGAGCTCGTTTGCATGACGCGGCTCGTTGCCGAACC
>Ga0116227_10016957_pt1 | contig 10299 bp, 8 predicted proteins | sample S1TSphgellanicum_FD_89693 | JGI IMG/M metagenome (GOLD analysis project Ga0116227, IMG submission 89693) | Host-associated microbial communities from peat moss isolated from Minnesota, USA - S1T2_Fb - Sphagnum magellanicum MG | ecosystem: Host-associated > Plants > Peat moss > Unclassified...
ATTTTTTTTTAAATGAAAAAAACCCAACCCCCCCACACACAACCTCCTCAACCCCACACACCACCAAAAAATCACCAAAAGAAAAAAAAAAAACAAAAAAACAAAGAAAAAAAAGGAAAAAAAAAACAAAAAAAAAACAAAAAAAACAAAAAAACAAAGGTCCAGGAAGTGCTTGGAAACTACCTAACAAGACATGTAGCTTTAATATATTAGATGGGCATCAGTTACCACTCACTCACACCACATTTCCCCCATCTTGTTGCTATTTATATTACCTAAACCTTTCAACCATTCATCATGCTACTACCATCTTCCCAAGAATGCAAAAGAAGGAACAAATAAATCTCAACATTTGAGTGGTCTCACCCAATGTGCTCAAGCACCCATCATTTTCTCATTTTTCTATACAATATTCATCTGTTAAATTCAACATGCTTTGAACTCATCAAGAAATTATACTGAATTGGATGTGCTGAACACAACCAAGATGGAAGTGAATTTTGCAGAAGATTTTTGACTCAAGTTTTTTAGGTACAAAGCTTTCCTCCTCATGCATGTCTGTGTTGAGAAGCAAGAGGTTGGAATCAGCAATTGCCATGGCTAGCTGTTCCTCAAGTATGCCCATGAACTGCCAAGAAAACCGTTGAGAAAGGGGAAAAGCATTTTTCTTCCCAAATGCAGCATGATGACATGAACTTCAATTCAGCAGGTCTCTTGCTGGTGATCCTCATAACAGGCTTGCATTCCTTCCTTATGAGGGGTTCAAGAGGTTTTCCCTTTCAGGGATGAGACTACTGGATTGAGGATTAGTGACCGTGATATGTGGGCTTACGCTTCTCAGCAAATGCATCCAAACCTTCGAGTCTGTCTTTAGACTGCAGCACCTGTGCATAGCAAGCCTCCTCTATTACCATGCCTGATGCTGAGTCCACTTCACTTCCACGCTCTATTGCAACTTTTGCCAGTTTCACAGCTAATGGACCCTGTGCACAACACCATGACCCACATAAATATCAGCCTACAATCTGTATGACATAGTATAGTCATTATCGTCCAACAAACAATAACAAAACCAAGCTTTCCCTTCCACCTGGGCTCAACAGTCTACATGAAAGTACTGGAAAGGAAATAGTCATAACCTGCTTAATGATTTCACAACCAATGTCCAAAGCCTTCTTGTATGCAGTGCCTGCCTGCACACAATGGTTCACAAGACCTGCCCCACGACCACATACAAATGCCTCAACAAACAGAAGTTCATCAAACCTGCATACAGGATATGGTGTTGAAAGATAGCAGGTTCTAAGGCATGTGTCAATGTGGGTTACCGCTACATTAAACCAGACATTTGCTAAATGACCACATGTTATCTGACTGGCATCCAAAGAGATACCAATTTCTTCAGCATGCTCAGCATCAATGCGACGGCCTGTAAAGATGAGTTCCTTAGCCCTTGGCCGGCCTACAAGTCGTGGCAACCGCTGTGTACCCCCTGCCCTGCATGCACACCTCTGTCAACTTCTGTCATTAATGCTTAGCTGCTCCTGACAAAACTGGTTGTAAGAGACATGTAGCTTGCAAACTTTGAACTTGAGCCAAGATTACCATTTGAACATGATGGTTGAACACAGACAATGCCAAACAACATTAAAGGAACACATCCAGGAACTATGTTCATGTTAACTTGTGGAATTGTAGTGTTCATAATATCTTCTGTTCAGTGGAGATGCACAAACCCAGGGATTATGGCAAGACCGGTCTCTGGGAGTCCAAACACCGCCTTATCTCCTGAATCAACATGAAAAGACTGAGACTTATGATACAGCAACTTGAATCATAAGGAACCGTGATACTGTATAAACAGAAGAGATTAGTAACTTCGAGTCTTGCATGAACAGTTCACTGACTAAACAAAGCCTTATAGATTCTCTGCTTCAAAACTAGCCTTGTGAAGAATCTGCACTTCTGCACTCCTCCTGAACCTCTCCATTAATGCTGAACGTGACATTTTGTACTCATGACAGGAGAACTGAAAGAGCTTGGTTGGTGAGATGGTCCATCAAGGAATGGAGTACAAACCACACACTCGAATATCACAAGCCAATGCCAACTCCATACCACCCCCTAGGGCTGCCCCTTCCACAACTGCAATGGTTGGCATTGATAGCACCTGCGCATGTGACCCCAAGTACATCAGCATGAGAAGCCAATCATCTTATGGAGGCACACTGTAACATATCCATCAATGGGATTTGAATGCAATCGTATTGTTGCAGTGTTGAACAGCATGTCCCTATTGAACCCAACCCAATGGCTGTAAGCAGGAATTATCTTTGCAACAGGCCATTCAGGTTAGATGCTGGCAATAAGCCATGAAACTGTTACAATATCTGCCATTTTATGAGATAGACAGTGAGTCAGTAACCCCTTGCTCATGACAGCAACACCCCTTGAGAGACATGTCCGGAATGTATGCAGAAACAAAGGAACAGAGAGAAGATCAGCTGGGACACAAGAGAGCACCTCAAGAGATGAAAATGTCGACCGCAGAGTGTTCACAAACCTCTGTGCTTCAGCAACTCCCATGTTTCGTCTCTCCTTTCATGAAGACAAAAAGAAGAAAGTCCCCATCAGAACTATGGAAATTTGTCTCAGAATCAACAAACCCTTGGTTGCAAAAATCAAAAGCCCCATGGAGCAAGAGCCATCTCATGTGTTCAGGTGCCTGATCTATCATCTGGACCTAAGCCAAGTTAGGTCCAGATGCTCTTGGTCCAAGCCTTGCAACATAGAAATTCACAAGAAGGTCAACATCAGGAAAGTTGCCAAAACCTTGAGATCAGCACCCGCACAAAAAACACCAGGCACAGAACTGCAGACAAGGAGGGCTCGTGCTGAGGTATCAAGTTGAAGAGCTTCTAATACATCACGAAGCTGTTTCAGCAACTCTACACCAATTGCGTTTCTGGCACCAGGCCTGTTCAGTGTCAATACAGCTACCCCTGCAGCAGCAGCAGCAGCAGCAGACACAGCCAACAACAACCAGCATGATCGGAAGCAGCATCTGCATGCGTCTCTCTACAATCTCTGTCTGTCTGTTGATGATGGCTGCTTCAAGTCCTCTGCATCAATCTATGAACAAACTGCCCATGTTTTCCCGTCTCTCTCTGCAGAGACTTACCTTCTTCAGCTCCAGAAAGGTGGCGCAACGACACCTGCTCTTCCGTGGTCGCTTCCACAAACAACGATCGACTGAAGCTCTTGAAACTCGTTCCAGTCCACGATCCCCGCCATGAAGAAGACGCACTACTAACCCTGCTGGCTCCGTGTCTCAGCAGCGTCGCCATCTCCAGCCCTCTCTCTCTTCAATTCTCACCAGGAGAACCAAGTTCTCTCTCTCTCTCTCTCTAGACCCTGATCACGTCCTCCAAGAAGACGATGATAATACCTTTTGTTCTTCCTCAGAGAGTCTCCTCTTCCTTCAAATTTTTCTTCTTCTTCCGGTTTTGAGTATCTAGGGTTTCTTCCGGGGTAGAGGCGACAACATGAGCAGTGATATCGAGCTAAGGCAAGGAGCATCCTCCTGTGCAGCAGCTGCATGACTGACTGCAAAGGACATTGCCACTACCGGTAACCACCAACAAGAAGGTGATGTTTCTGACTGATTTTCAAATCTCCTGTTTTGTGAGGCATCTTTTGTTTTACTGCTATGGAAGCTTATTTTTGTTTGTCACCAGTATTATGCAGTTAGTAGCAATCCAAAACCAAAAGAAGCTTTGTGCAGTAGCACTTGGGGAGTGACAAAAAAACCCTGCTTTGTCAATTCCTGGTTCTGGTTACCTTTCAATTGTGTTTTGCAACTTCACTCACTGTGGTGCATTGTATTTGCATGTGACAGGTATTTTCAATGAGTTCTGCATCTTGGAGAATGGGCTTTGTGAATAAGCTTTGCAAATTGTCTTCAATATTATTCTCCCTGTCCTCCTCCTCCAGGCTCTTCTAAAGGCCTGTACCAATTCCTCGTCTGAGAAAAATCTCAGGTTTTTAAACTTGCTAAGTTTAAAAGGGGAAGAGTAAATCATGAATAGTGTGGATGGGTGGGTACCAAAGGGTACTCAAATATTCTAAAATATTTACTCTTTACACTAGTTTCTGTGATTCAATGTCAGAAAAGAACAAGCCTTTGCAATCAAATTGCGATTCTCTGGTACAAGGTGGAGGGAAGGAATCAGGTCTAGCAGAGGTTTAAGAGGCAAGTTGCATGCTTATTATCCAGAACTAAGATCGTTGAATGGCAATTCAGCTGTAGGGTGCAGCATGGGCTGAATCAGAATTGTGCAGGAATTTTCAGTGCTTCACAAATATTGCATCAAAATAGACTTGGGGAAAAGAGTGCCAACATCCATCCTACATAAAAGTGGAAGTGACTGGTGGAGAGACACATTTTCATTACCCTTCTACGTGCAGCTTCTTTCATTCCTTCCAATCCTAGGGCTTCTTCCATGGGTGGTGAAGCCATCCATCATCAGTGTTGCAAATCACTACAAGATGTTCTACAGAATTATCCACCATGTACTAGTGGTAAGCTCACAAGCTCAAAGAAATGGTCTAATCACAACTAGATTTACTTCATCCATGAGTTTTTATTATCTACATGCACTGATTTGTGTTCTTGGCTAATTTATATATTGCATTCTTGTGTCATTGCTAATAATCAATTTGATAGCAGGAGTGTACCAAAAAAATTTATCATCAAATTTCCAACTTGAGAGAATGATGCAGTATCAATGTTCCACATCAAATAATGAATATGAAAAATAACCAGGATAATGTGCTGTTGTGCAGGTTGTGAGGGTTCAGCCACCTCAACACTCTGGTTGAAAACCCCCAAGACTCATTGTAATGTGGGAGCAAGGATCTCTCGAAAGCCACTAGAAAAGCATGTCACTAATTTGCTCTCATACTCAAAATGCTGCTGTTTCACCAAGTTCTCTACCCAAGCAATTCCCACCCAAAATTTGTTTCTGTTGAGTTGAACATGACACTGTTCTCAGATAAAAGGTCAAGAACAGCGCATGTCAAAAAAGAGGCTGAAAAAGCCTCCATTCAACAGCAATTTGTTCCCTGTTTACTAGGGACCAAACAAGGCTCTTCGCAAAATGGATTCATTTGTCAGGAGGGATCCTGTCCTTCAAATTCAAAGAAGAAGACCACCAAGTAGCACATCATGACCTAAATGCTTACGAACTTCTTCAGCAAGCTCAATGATGTGCTCATCAACACAACCTGCAGCAAATGCACCCAAAGTGTAAGAAGTCGACCAAAAAACATTGCCAGATGAAGAATGGACACAGTGCAGAGCATGTTTTGATTATTCAATAGTAGCTCTGGAGAATGGAGGGAGTAACGCACCAATCTGATATAGAGCTTCTTCAAGCCGAAACAGGTACTCATAGTTTGGACCTGCTGGACCAACAGCCTTTGCAATTTGACTGTCACATCCACAATAAAAATGTGAATACAATATACAATTTTATATTGCAAGCTGCAAAATGCTCTTGTTACAGATACCGATACATTAACAAGTTGGCATATGCTCTTTTGATCCTTACAGCATCTAGGGGGTTCTTCAACTGATTGAAGAGCTCACCTTGCCATGTCTTCAAGAGGAGCAGGACCTAAGTAATATTGATTCTTTGATTTGTTTGAACTTCCAATGTACACAAGAACTGAGATTGCTTGTGTGCAAGGCGGGTCTTCTGTGTAAAAATCGACAAATGCTCTTTCATCATACTCAAATTCCCTCATCTCCAGATACTGCAAGTTGAAATTATCAAGGTAAAATCAGGAGATGCCAAAGGAGACAATTGCAAATGCACACTCAAGCTTCTAACCAGTAGGAAAACAGAAATAAAGGAGATCATTAGATCCACTCAATACTATTAGCAATTTGACCTACAGAGACAGCAGAGGACACATGGCCTTCAATGGCAGAGACAGAGTGCTTGTACAACAAGTGGAAAATCTGACTTGCTCAATATCAGGCTTTGAAATACTTACAGATAAGACAAGCTGCTCTTCATCCTTTCCAGATACACGATATGCAGCACCCCACTGTTCACAAATCAATAGTGTGGTGAGTTTCAAACCCTAATTACAAAAATCAATGGAGCCCATGATGAGCTTCTGATTGTTGAATGCAGCAACAAGGACTTGAAACAGAACTCACTGTTACTTCTCCCTCATGACGTTCAAGGGTGACTGTCCGGCCTGGATATTCTCGTGTGCCTCGATGGTCTGTGCTAGCTGCAAAAAACCCATGAGAATCACCTAGTGTCAGCAGGAGAAATATGCTTTGAAAGAAGCTTTTATTTTGTGAAGAAATCAACATTGAGAATCATCTAGTAAATAGCTCTCTTCCATGAACATTTTCATTTTTCCATCTCTCTTTCACTCGTAAGCACGTGTACACAGGTGCAAAACAAAAAACTCTAAAATGTTTTATGCTCAAAACACATTGTAAACCATATTATTTCTTCTTCGAACGCAACCACACATTGGTCAATGATCTACTACAAGAAATGGAAATGCATTGTAGGGAAGAAGCTCAACAATCCATGTAGCAAAAACACCAACCTACTTTCTCTTTTTCTAGTGCTTCCCATCTCCAAATTCTCCCTACTGGTGTGTGAGAGTACAACAAGATTTGATACAAAGATTTCCCACAAGATTTGCAACAAGATTTTGCAGCAGCTTTTCATACGAAATTCAATGTAGAACGAGGAGGAGGACATTCACACACCTTGATGAAAGACTCGTCGGTAACCTTTGATGAATCCCACAACTCGCTCCTCGTAATCAAAGCCTGCTTTCCATAGTAGTGATCCATAGCCAAACACCCAGAGTACCATCTCTCTCTCCTATGCACACCCACACACATACAGAGATACGAAGCCCATTCAAAATCAGAAATTCCATTGTCCAATGTCTGCTTATACTGTTTGATTGCACTGCAAAAGTAGCTGCAAGAATCGAGCAAAAAACAGGTATGACAAAAACGCTGGAAAAAAGGACTTTCAACCTCAAATGCACAATTGAAAATGCTAAACACATGCATGCGATGCAAAAGACATGGGAACAAAGCAGTTTTGAAGTCAAGATCAGCATCTCTCTTACATTCTTTTTTTTTGTATGCAAAATGCAAATGGCAAAAAGCATACAATCTCTGTTCTTTCCTCAAAAACTATTGCAGAAGAAGAAGGAAGCACACATGGGGGTAGGAAGCGAAGAAAATAAAATAATACCTTAACTCCGAGTAACTGAACTGCGGAGTAAGAAGACTTTTTTGTTGTTGTTGTTGTTCCCCCCCAACTCTCTTCTTCAAAGATCTGCAATCTCTCTCTCTCTCTCTCTCTCTCTCTCTCTCTCTCTCTCTATGCCTGAATCCCAAGCCGAAAAAAAGAAAGAAAAGGCTGAGCTGAATGCAGCAAAGCTCTTCCCTTTCACAAAAACCCAAGAGAAAGATCTCGCATCAAGAAAGATCCCCTTACAATACTTCAAGGAAACTTGACAACACAAACCTTCTTCTTCTTCTTCTCCTTCTTCTAAATGAGCTACCAGCACAACTCAATGCACAACAAGAACTGATAACGAGTTCAGGGGTCAAAACTCCACCAAAACATCTTCTTCAGCAGCAAGAGTTGCCAAATCAAAAAGAGAGAGACAACACACAACAACAGCAACAACAGCTCCCAGTAATCAAACTCCCACCCAAGACATGATATAATCTTCCTAAAACAAAGTCTAGAAATGAGAGAGCTTGTCCCAAGACGTCTCCTTCTTCATCAAACTAACTGAGAGCTGAGTGCATCAATCAGTACGAGGAGCTAAAACACTTCACACGAAAGAAGAACAAGCTCAATACAAGAAATAAGAAAAACATACGTAAAAAATGCTTCTTCGATGCTTATTCTTATTCTCTTCTCGTTCTTCTTCTTCGTCTAATGGCAGCAATCAAAACAACACTCGAGAGGTCTGACAAAACACGTGTCTTGGGGACAAAATGCTTTCAAAGCTCTTCTTCTTCTCTTTCCCTTCCCTTTTTGGCCTTCTCCCCCTCCCCCTCTCCGCCACCCCCCCTGCCCCCTGCGTCAGTCTCCACTCTTTTGTTTTTCTTTCCGGAAAAAGACAGACAAAAAAAGACTGCTCTCTCTGTTTGCGACTTGTCTGAAAAACCCAAAAAATCAGAACCCTTCTCTCTTCTCTTAATTTTTGTGCTTACAACAAAAACAAACAACGAACAACAAAAAAAACCCCACATTCAATGTAGGTAAAAAAGTTTGGGTTTTTATTTCCCAAAACCACCCCCCCAAAATAGGTAACTAAACCAAAAGCTAGCCTTGGGATTTGAGCTAATTATCCATTTGTAAATTACCAATAAGATTTAGCCAAAAACCTTGGCTTGGGATTTCACCTATCCTTTTATAATTACCACTAAGCTTTAGCCCGAAAGCTTGGCTTGGGACTTGAACTATCCATTTATAAATTACCACTAAGCTTTAAGCCCAACAGCTTGACTTCGGATTTGAACTATCCTTTTGGCTTACCTACTAGGTACTTATGAGCTTTAGCCCAAGAGTTGGCCTTGGGATTAGAATTATTTATCCCCCATCCCAAGTATAATCTCAACCTATACTTGACATGGCGCCACCACAATTTCCATTCAGGGATTTTATTTTTTAGGGTTTGTGTTTCGGTTTCTTAGAACCATGGACCCAAGCCAATATGATGGATCAAATAAGTTGGAAATTGTTTTTCCCTTTTTCTTTTGGCGTTTTTTTCATTGTTTTTTTGAGAGCCTCTCAATCAAGATTTCACAATGGATATGCAATTGGAGGTTGTCACACAATTTGTGAGGCCTCCTTTGAATTGTGACCGGATTTTAGCATAGTGAAAGGTGCAATGGTGTGGGCATTAACGCTCTGGGAACCGAGGGCGGAGCCTGAGGTCCTTGGCGGGCGTTTAATGCCCACACTGCAAGCGCCGTTCTCTCTCGGCATAACAACCGCCGAGGACCGTGTGTGTTCCGACAGCGAGTGTTCCCCGTCAACGTAACACTCGCATGAGTGGGATCTCCCGTGTCATAATGTCCGGAATTTTGTGTAGCCGAACTGCCCAATGGGAGCGGGAAATTTTGCATGGGAAGTCTCTCATTTAACACACAAATTTTTTTCACCAAGGTTATTATGAAACCGAACGAACTGACTTGTTACAAGAGCCTCACCGGCGAGTTCACTCGGTGAGCATGCTTTCGAAAGCCTTTCATTTTTGAGGGAACGGATACAAAATCCAATGTGGGCCCATTTACTGGAGGTTTTTTTTTTTTTACCCCCTTACCAACACACCCTCTCCAGGCTCCCAAATCCTTCCAAAAAGAGGATTCAAAAAAAAAAACTAGGTAGAAAAAGGTAAAATCTAATTTACCGACTTCTAAGTTATAAGGAGCGAATTTTACCGTCTATGAGGAAAAATAATAATTTGGAAGAGCTTCATGTCAAAGATGGTGAACTGAGATCCAGATACATTGTATTGAGTCACGATGCTGGCTCGCATGTTACCTACAGTTATATGTACCTAGGAATTTCGACCTGTAGGAGCAAAAAAGACTGCAAGAGCCTACGTAAAAGATGGGAAATTGGGGATCTAGATTCATTGTATCGGTTCTCGATTCTGTTCGCGTCAAACACGCGGTTTAAACGCGTTTCTGACGAATGACAGCGCCTCCAATTCACAAGATCCCTGCCAATGAATGACAACCAACCGTCCTGCCCCCCGCCCCCAAAGAAAATAAAAATCCGTAATTAAATAACTAGACCAGCGTGTGTGTACCGCCGAATGTGTGTGTGTGTTTTTAGGGGCGAAATTTACCAAATGTCCTCAAATTTCGCCCTGAAAAATATTATTTCGTCCTACACAAAGGATTTTCCATGGAAAAAATGGCCCCAAATTCGCCAGATTTCTGGAAAAAATCAAAATTGCCAGATTTGTATGATAAGTTCCAGTAGGTAGCCAAGAATATAGAAGGACTTTTTCTTTTCTTTTTTCCTACTTTCATATCTAGTGAATAGCCAAATCTGGCTAAATCATCTTATGGATGATCATCAGTTCAGCTATATCACAAAATTGAAAAAAAAAAAAAAAAAAAACACCTTTGTTACTTAAATTATTAATTATAAATAAAAAAAAAAATACATTTTTTTTTTTCATATGTGATTTTTTTTTCTTTATTTTTTTTATTCA
>Ga0116227_10016959_pt1 | contig 10298 bp, 7 predicted proteins | sample S1TSphgellanicum_FD_89693 | JGI IMG/M metagenome (GOLD analysis project Ga0116227, IMG submission 89693) | Host-associated microbial communities from peat moss isolated from Minnesota, USA - S1T2_Fb - Sphagnum magellanicum MG | ecosystem: Host-associated > Plants > Peat moss > Unclassified...
ATAAATTTTTTATAAAATAAAAAGACAAGGCAAAATTGTAAGTGTTTTTTTTTCACATTTTTCAGGGGGAAAAAAAAAGTTTGAACCCCCCCCCCCCCCCCCAAAAAAAACCCATGGTGAATGTCAAATAAAAGTGTAAGGTAAAACGCTAGGGTGAAGGCATTCTAAAAACAAGGGGCCCGGGACAAGCTGATAATGAAGTCGGGCTCTACTTTTTGAGGGAATGTCGTCCCCGGCCCATGAGCTCGCTCTACCCATCATAAAGCATGAGGGATAGGCATGAGGGATAGGTTACCGTGAACGTTAACATACATAGATCACAAAGAATAAATAATGTAGGGTAACAAACACCCCCCAGAGAGCCAGGAGTTCCGGAAGTAAGTGCACTTACAATTGTTGTGTCTCAAGTTAGCATGGTGAGTAGCGTTGTTTGTATTTTTTTTAAAAAAATTGGTTGTAAAATGAAAACAGTTTTATGGTTCATAATAATAATAATAATAAATACCATTTGAACGGAGTGAGAGGCACAAAAAAGGCCAAGGAAAGGAAGTTCATATTAGCCTTTGTTCAGCCGACAGACAGACAGACAGATCGATCGGAATCATGTTACATGTGTTTGGTGGGTATGGCCGGCTCGGATGCTGTGGTCAGACTTGTAGATAAGAGCCAGGGACAAAAAGCAAAAAATTGTGAGAGTGACCCCGCCCACTGCCTTTCCTTCTTCATGACAAAAGTTCCTAGTACCACTCCGGCCGGCCGGTTTTTGGTTTCAACCCGAGGAACTAAACCAAATAGAACAACCACAAAAAAAAGTCCTTAGTACCACTCCGGCCGGTTTGGTTTCAACCGGAGGAACTAAACCAACCGATAGAGCAACCACAAAAAGTCCTTACTAACACTCTGGCCGGTTTGGTTTCGACCGGCGGAACTAGACCCATAGAGCAACCACAAAAAGTCCTTAGTACCACTCCGGCCGGTTTGGTTTCAAGGGGAGGGAGGAACTAAACCGATAGAGCATGATTTTATAACCCGGTGCTACATCTTTAGTTTGGATCCTTTCTTGGGATGTCTATTCCCATGTATTTTTGAATCATGAATAAAGGGGAAGTTGGGGGTTATTTTCAATGGTTTTTTGGGGGCAATTCTTTTGCACTTTTCAACCTACAAAAAAATGTTTTCAATACATTCAAACGATTTTTGTTTTAAAATATAACCCTAATTCATTAGATCATCTGGATTCATTAGGTAGGTTTTTTTATTTTCTAAAACCATGGCCAAAAATTGGTTCTTATGATGGGTTGAAACTTGAGAATTATTGATCAAGTATTAAAACTAGTTCTTTGATTTGTTGAGAACCACTAGTCAAGGATCAATATACCATATCCTCACCAATTTGAACACACATAAAAATCTTCGCTTCAAAAGTTAGGGTTGCGTTTAGTTAGGGTTCTAAATTTTTTTGCTAAGGAAGTTGGGAGGGACAAAGTAAGTTTGTAAGAAGGGAGTGTAGATTTAGAAGCAGGTACTTATGGGTGAAAAGGTAGTTGCATAGGTAGGTGTGAAGGTTTCACCATTATTTTTATTCTATAGATGCATCCAAAGTTCTTAGCTTCAATTTGTGTTGCATATCAATTTCTTCCACTTTATGTTCCTTTGAAAAGCTACTTTCACAAAAGATTCTACTCGTTGGAATGACCAACACCTTCTACACCAAAGGTTAATCATTGTAAGCCACACAGCCAAAAACTCATCTAAAATGGAACAAGAAGCTGAGCATCTCATAAAGACTTAAATTCACATTCTTTGCACAATGTTTCCACAAACTTAAATACTTTGTCAATTATCATGTTAGAAAATCTTTGTTCCAAATAAACTTAAAGGAACAACATTTAAGTTATAACTAGTGAATCCTCTTTCTATATCAATCATTACATATTAGCGTTTTTTTTTCCAATTTGTGATGTAGTCAAGGTGGTGATCATCCATAAGTTGATTTAGCCAAATTTGATTATTAGCAAAATAAGAAAAGAACACATTTTAATATCCTTATATATTTTTTGCTACCCTATTTGAACCATGTATAAAAAATTTGTGATTTTTAAAAAAAATCATACAAGTCCATACCAAGTTTTTAAAAAGTGGTCAAATGGACATGGTTATTAATTTTTAAGATTTCAATATTGTAATCTTTGAATATCAAATGTTCACCCACCAGAAACCTTCAAAACCTATGTCAAAACCTATATCAAAAGTTGTTGATGTCATACTATCATGGTGGATGCCACTTAGACATCCTTTAAAAAAAACCCATAAAATCCATATGAATGAAGGTCATAATAATGATTTTGAAAACATGTTCATTAAGAAAAATGTTTTTGAAAAACAAAAAAATTTCCATTTCAAATGGGCTTTTCAAAACAAAGTCCAAATTTGACTTTTCAAAAGTTCATAACTACTATTTGGTTAAGGTTTTAGAGAAAAATATTTCACACTTAATTTGATTATTTCATTTTGTAAGGCATATTTAGTCACTATAAACAATTTAGAGTGAAATTTAATATGAAAATTTCAATTTATTAACAATTTTGTCCATATTTTTTAATTTAAAAAGTCCATTATTGATATTGAATGCATTATTTTCAAATATGGTTTTACAAATATGTTCAAAATCATCATGCTAATGTACTATTCAAAATGATGTTATTCATTATAAGCACTTAAACACAATGCACCTTATAGAAATGGTCGTTATGACACCAAAAGTGAGCCACTCATCCAATGATCTAACCAAATGTAAAAGAAAAACTATCAAAGTGATTAAAAGGTCAATAAGGAATACAAAAACTAATATCAACTTAGAAAAAATGGGGAATCAAATTATGGATGTGAAATTAGAAATCAAACTAGGACAATTATTTTAAAAAATCCTTAGTTAAGAAGATTTATATTCAAGGTTTATCAAGACAAATAAAGTGTTCCTATCGTCGATGCTTATAGAATATGTACTAATAGAAGTGAAAATTTTGATGAAATTATATTAGTTGTTCAAGTGCATGTGAGAAAACATAAACTCCAATATGTATTATTAATTCTAATGTGAATAACATTTCAAATGTGTTGAAAAGGATGCTAGGGTTGAAGAAGCTTCAATCAATTACTTTCGTGGCATGGATGGTTGCAGACCAAAGGAAGGTGCAACTAATTGGGTTAATATGTAATTTAAAGAGTGAGCTAGGAGGATGTATTTATAAAATAATTGTGACAATACTAGTTTAAATGGAAGATGCACAAGAAGCTTATTCCATACTATTGGAAAAATCTTGGCAAAAACAAGTCAAAGCTTATCATGATTGGGGCATAATGCCTTGATGATTATTACAAAAATTAAAATTGTCACATTGAACATTTTGAAGATAATTTCTATTCACCCACCTAAGAAACCATGTAATCTAGATGATAATCATGAATGAAAAAATAGTCTCACCAATAATGATGAGGAATGCTTTTACAAAATCGTTTAAGAACTTTGGCCAATTGGTGAAATAAGTTCGAATGAGTGAATTTTTAATAGAAATCTAATGTTGAGTTATGGAACCAAATGAATCACCTAACTATCCAATATGGTATTATCATCATGAATTAAGAAAATTTTCAATTTAGATGAATCTATTGATGTGACCATTAAAAATAAACAAATAATAGGGTGGATTTTAACAACTAACCAAAGGTTAATTTAGGGAGTGAAGAAGACCTAAAAATAATATTGAGTTAAATGCATCACTATCGATTGTTTATATGGAGGAAATCAAAGGTTTGTTAACAAAATTTAAAGATGTATTTGCTTGGAGTTACAAGGAATTGAAAGGGTTACCAAAAAAAATTGTGAACATAAAATTGAACTCATGGTTGGTGCATGACCAATCAAACAAAGGCAACATTGCAAAATTTAAAATTATGTTCAAAAAGTTCAAAAAGATTTGGACAAACCATAATATGCCTTTACTAAATGGTTATCTCCTTTAATGATTGTGCAAAATAAGAATTCCAAGTTACGCATTTGTGTTGACTAGATGGGTGCAAAAATGAATGGACCAATGGCCTATAAGAAATTACCAATTTTTAAAGTTCAAAACATAGGTTTTTTTGTGGGTTACAATGAATTACAAAGGTTTTCCATTGGTTCCTTGGGCTTTTTTCCATTTAATCTAAAGCACATTTAGAGGTCCTTTTTCTTAACACATGTGCACAAGAATATTCCTAAAACCTTTTTTTTTAATACTTTATGGACTTTTGAAAAAGCTTTATATATTATTTTATAGTTTAATTAAAAATCCATAGGTAAAATCTTGCAAATGCCATCATGCAAAACTTTTCAAAATTAATTTTTTGACTATGTTATCAAACCAAAATCAAGCCCCTAACCAACACATCATAAATGATTGGACTATTTCAAAGTCCATATTAAAAAATGTTGTCAAAATTACAATCCATAATGTTCGACTTTGAAAGTCCATATCTCTTGTGTTTTTATTGATTATGGAAATTTAATAAATGGAATATATACATATTAAAGTTGATATCCTTAAACTAAGTCCCTATAGACAAAAATTAAATTTACCTATCAAATATGGTCATTAGAATGACAAGCATTCTATATAAAATTTCAAAAAATCCAAGTGTTGGTCCATTCACTCTTGCACCCACTTAATTAGAAAAAAATTAATGCATAAATGATAAAAGATCCATTCTAATTAACTTTTGTGGATCTAGTGCTTGACAATATTGCAAGTCATGGGATGCATTCATTTATGATGGGTACAATGGTTATAATCAAATTAGGATGGTTGGAGATTTTTTTTTAAATTGCAACCTTTGAATGGATGAATACTTCTATGAACAATCTACCAATGTTGGTTGCATTAAACTTGATTAAAGAATTCCATGTGTTTATAGATGCATCCAATTATGTTGTGGGAGCTATATTAGTTCAAAATTTAGACAACACCATTGATCCTCCAATATAGTATGTTAGTTGACTAATGACAAGTGCTAAGAAAATTATTTTACTACTAAAAAAGAAAGACTTGCCATGATTCATGTTATCAAAAAAATTCAACATTATCTTCTTAATAACACATTTACATTCACTACAACAAAATGTATCCATGTACGCCAAATGATTTAACTAGATTTTGAGTGAATTCATCGGTCCACTAAATGGGGACAAGTAGTGAATTGCACCCACATTTTGTAGTGATGTTTTTTTTAGTTCATCAAACTCTATTCTATCTAGTGAATAAAAAAATATTCACTAGAAGAACAAGTAGATGGTTATTACTCTTGCAAGAACTTCAAAGTAATGTATAACCCCAAATGAGTCTATTTTGTTCTTGACCAATTATCCTAAATTGATAATGGTGAACCAATTATTGGAGTGGAATACTAGTTACCAAATGCTACCCTATTATCGATATCAATAGACTTGTACTCATCTATCAAAAATTATTTACAAAAGGGTTACATATTTGGTTATTAGTCATAGTTATATTAGGGACCTAGTTTATTGCTTAAAACCTCATGTCACTTTTGGATAGTTGGTTAGAATTTTTATTAACTTATGTTATAGGTGGTTGCAAGGTAATTAAGGTGGACTAATTTCAGCAAATAAATAATCCATAAAAAGTTCATTCAAAAGTGTTAAAAATTGTAGTCTATTGTGATATCATTGTTTAAGTGGGGGATCAAATGTGGTTAATGCGACATTAAATATTATGTGAATAAAATCCCTACTAGATAAATCTTTAACATGCATGTTAATAAAAAAATATTAAAATCCATCAAACAATGAATATGATATGGACTTTTGAAAATAAAGTCTTTTTTTGGGTTAAAATGTTTTCTAATTTTTTTCCCATGTATGTTATTTTTACTTTAATATATCATATATTGAGTCCCTATAAAAAAAATTCATAAAAAATATTGTATTTGTATCAAGCCACAATAAAAAAAACCAGTCCATATTTTTCAACTTCAAAAGTTCAATATTTTGTATTTGGAGAATATATTTTATAATTTTTATGTTAATTTCTTCTTATTCAAGTTGAAGATCTTAATTCAATGGCAAATTTGGCATATTAATGATTTGATGGCAAATCAATGACATGTTAATGCATGACACTCTCGAAAAACTTACAATGTGATGCAAAAAATTGTCCACCTTATCTTTCTCCCGCCCTAACAAAATATTTTGCATGGTTGTACAAGACATAAAATGTCAAAAGGTAAACACATGTCTTGGGTCCATTAGTACACAACACCACATTTTCAAAAGGATTAGGGTGCTAGCAAGATATTATGTACATACTTATTATTTTGTTTTCTATTTGAAAACACGAAAAAACAATTTTTATAACTTTTAACCTTCTTCTAGCATTTCAAAACAAATGAAAAATTTAGTTCTTTTCATGGACATCGAGAACCTCCCTCCAGTTTTTCAAAACAATTTTTATCATATCATTTGGATTTGAAGAAGTACCCTAAAAGTATCCCCAACAATTATGTCATTTTTTAAGGGTTGGGGATGATTTTAGTTATGAAAAAAAACTCGATTTATATAAAGGTTCACCATATTAATATTAAGGTGCTTGAAAAAAAGCCAAATATTTGCAAAAATATTTCACGTACTTTTAAGTACTTGAAATTTATTTTTCAAACTACTACAAATTTTAGATCAAATTCAAGTACTTGCAAGTGGTTTTAAAAACATTAAATTATAATAATTTAACTTTTGAAGTCCATGTAAACAAGAGTTTAACATATTGTACCAATATATATATATATTATCCCCATAAAATCATTTATTTGTTAGTCCTTTTTATTTAGGGACCCCAATATTTTGTTGCTTACACTATTTTTTGTGTATACTTTACCATGCTTTCACCCATTAATATGGCAACAAATAGCAAACACATGGACTAATGTCATGCACATGTTATATTCAAGTGACACCTTCATAAAAAAACATGGGAATGAAGTGCCTTAGACCCACCAACAACCTAATCATGAACATGTCATTGAAGCATCCTAGATCTATAGCCCAATTTTGAACACATTGTTGATGTACATGTTAATGTTTCTCTACTCATGGATAATCCTAACTTTGGAGTGTTGATAACAACATGACCAATTTAAATGTGTCATATTGCTAACTCAAGGAAACTACAAGAGAATTCACCCCTTTGAATTTTGACACTTTAGTTGATATAATGCACATGCCAATTTCCTATGGTACAATATATGAACATACATTGGTCATGGTTACAATTTTAGCTATAGTTCAATTTCCCCCTAACTTGCATACATGTGATATTGCCAAGGATTTTTTTTATTGGGCAAGAAATAGAATCATGTATGTAGACAAAGGATGTTGAAGATGATATAATAAACATGGGTCAAATTGGTATTATCCATGATGAATGCACAAATACCTTGGAAGGGGAAGGTGTTGGCATTATAGAATGTGTATGATATTTGTTATAGAAATGCAACTATCCCACATTGGATGATCTTGCCCACACAAAGAAAGGTCCTTATTGCATCTACTACAAAACCTAGGTACAATCTTTAGGTATGTGAACTCACATTGTTTACTATCTATTACATGAGGGGCATTGTCTTTGCAAATTGGTTATATTTGATTTCTAGTATTGTTTCCATTCATCACAATATTCTTATTCTTATGGGAGTGCTTCAACTTCAATGGTAGCCCAAAATTTAAGAAATTCCGTGCTTCTTATTTTCACTAAGAATACAATCAACAATTGACAACTCAATTTCTAAATTTAATTAATTAATTATATGCAAATGCTTCATGGTTTTGCAAGTCATTATGAAATTCAATAAGAAGTTGCATTGATTCAAGTAAATGGAGGCATGCCCAATGAAACAAATAAATGTAAATGTGATTTTCATGGCATTACACATCATTGTGATGGTCAACAAGAAATTTCACATGTTAAGATAGATGAAGATATGCAAAATGAATCAATTAATGCTAAGTGTAAAGGCATGTACGAGCAACCATGGGCTCTCAAGTTCAAGCAACCCAAGCAATATCAGGGTCTCACAAAAAACCATGTAGTTAGCACATGATAATGAATAGATAATGCAAACATGAAATAAACAAAAGTGGGTTTGTTTATGTTAGTGATATGTAATGAACATTTTTTTTGAACTATAACATATGATAATGCACAATTTGCTAAGGTACATTAAGTGAATTCCTTTTATATATTGCTTCTATTTTTTTTGTGTAGATGAATGGTTATGTTTTATATGGATTTGGTTCAACCAATTATATTTTCTACTAAGCAATGAAGTACTACATATTTAGATATGTATGTTATGCAAAAAAAAACCATTGTTGTGTTTATTAAAAAAAATCATTTACATTATTGGAATGGATGTATTTTCTCCACATTAATTACATGACTTTTGTAACCTTGTAGTTGCATTTGGGGTGTTATTCAATTTTTTGATCCATATTAGCTCAAGGTCAATTTATTGCAATTCTTAAGTTCTAGTCCATATTCCTCAAGTTTTAAAAGTTTTTCACTAAGTTATTGGTGGATGTAATTTTTCTCCTTATAATCACATGTAAAAGAATTTGTATTTATGAAATAATCAATGACTTACAAAATACATTTTCAAAATCATTCTTGAACATTAAAGGGATTGTGCACAAGTGGGTGGACCAATTTACCATAAAACCAAAGTCCCCATTTACTCAAAATCATGGTCAAGATTTAAAAATTACAATTAGTTTACATTAGTTCACATTGATTTCCTCCATATTTTTTCCATGTCATTAATGGCACATTTAGAGTTTCTATTTCTTTAAGCATATAAGCAAAAAAATCATAAAATATTTCTTCCTCCAATATGATATAGACTTATGAAAAAATGCTCCTGATTAGCCCATTCAAAAGTCCATAAATATAGTTTTAAAATTCAACTGATTATTTATTTTGTTCCTATTCTTCTTTAATATGATATTTTACTAATTCCAAGTCCCTAACACACACCCCATTAGTCAATGGACTGTAACATAGTCCACATAAAAATGGTAGTCAAAAGTGCAATCCATGAGTTTTGAATTGAAGTCCATGGCTTTTACAAATTTTTTAAAATTTGTAAAATGATTTTATGTATCATGTGGATAGTCAAGTTAAGATATTTAAACCAAATCCATTTTAATAAATTTTAAGGCCTATAAAATGACATGGGCATTGCAATGGTAATCACAAGGTAGAAGGGTGAAAACACATTAAGGTGTAACACTTTTAAGCACATGTGGAAGTCCATAATTGCCTAAATTAACATTGCGAAAGTAGTGTGAAAGCATGATACCTTGAATCACACAAGTCATTTTACAATTTTGTTTTTAAAAAAAATCAACCCTATTTTACCTTATGGAGAATTTAAAATTTGAAAGATGAACTTCTAAGCTATTATTTTCATTAAATAAAGGACTTAATTATAAGAAAAAACCATAATTAAAGGTACATAAAAAATTTTGATCATCAAAATCCTTCCAAAAAATCCTCCTTGGTATCAATGTTATCACATCATATTACCATTGAGTCATTTACCCATTAAAAAACATTATTTGAAGGTGCATGGAGTCCATACTCATTGATTATGGATTGTTACAAGTTTTTGGGTACTCCTTTGAAAGTCCATTATGTTATGGTTATTCAAAAACTATCGATGAAATTCATATAATATGATTATAATATATAACATTATAATGTTAAGTCATTTTTCATTTTAATCAATTACATTTAATCACATGGCCAATTACATATTCCAAAATCTTGCAAAATTGCCTTGTGACAACATTTTATGGATAGTGTAACGTGTTTTCACCCATAATTGGCTTGTGTGACACCCAAATTGATCCACCCATTTGTGCATGCACCCCTAAGTAAAATCAATATATGTCCATATTTTGAAGAAAAAAAACTTGAAATGACTAAAATTTATGACCCATTTAGGGTGAATGCATGGTTAAACAGCCCATTTTTGGTAAATAGACACTCCATACAAGTCCAAACTAGGTTTTTAAAAAGTGTTCCAATGGACATGGTTGTTAATTTTTAAATTTTCAATATTATAATATTTGACTACCAAATGTTCACCCTCCTATGAAACCTCTTGAGTCAAAACATGTATCAAAAGTTGTTAATGTCATTTGTTATGGTAGATGCCACTTGGAAATCCTTAAAAAAATCTTGTAA
>Ga0116227_10016961_pt1 | contig 10297 bp, 8 predicted proteins | sample S1TSphgellanicum_FD_89693 | JGI IMG/M metagenome (GOLD analysis project Ga0116227, IMG submission 89693) | Host-associated microbial communities from peat moss isolated from Minnesota, USA - S1T2_Fb - Sphagnum magellanicum MG | ecosystem: Host-associated > Plants > Peat moss > Unclassified...
AATACTATGTACAGACATCGGGAACGATAGCGTTTGATTTTCGGCAGTAGTTGAGGTTGCTGTAAATTGCATGCCTTGCATACCAAAGTTTAAACCCAAGATCCCCAGGTTTAAGAACGGCGGGAATTTTTTATTCAGCTTTTCGTTCATCAAATAATTCAATTGACGTTCCGAAAGCATCGTTAATTTTGTGATCGCGATCTTCAATTTATCCATCTCGAGCGATACATAATCCCCATGGAAATTACCGCCATGGAATACGTTCTGGTTTACGTGATCGATCACCGGGTTATCGTTAACTGAGTTTAATTCATTAACCAAAACAGTTTCAGAATTAACAATGGTATCATAAATAGGTCCCAAAACCTGGGTCACACAACGTAAAGAGTAATACTCTTGTACCTTATCTTCAAAAACATCATGACCGATATTATCCGCTTGATATAAGTGTTCCGACCGACTACGGATCATTTGACTATCCTGCAATATATCGCGCAGCATAGCGGCTATTTTATTCTGACCTTTATGGTGCTTTACGATATTCAACTCATGCGAAAAATGATCGTCATAAGCTTCTACAACCTCGTTGGTCATGGCAGATAACGTGGCTGCCCAACCTAAAAGCTTTTGGGCTTGTATCACGTTCACCATGCCAATACCCGTCATGGCCGATGTACCGTTAATAATAGCCAAACCCTCACGCACATGAATACTTAGCGGTTTAATGTTTAACTTGTTATAGATCTCGATGGTTGGGTATTTTGCACCTTCATACAATACTTCTCCTTCGCCTATCAGGACTAATCCTAAATGAGCCAGTTGAACCAAGTCGCCGCTGGCACCTACACCCCCATGCTCAAATATGCAAGGGGTTACGTTTTGGTTAATCAACTCGCGCAGCAACTCTACTACATCTATGTGTACGCCCGAATAAGCCTGCATCATGCTGTTTAAGCGTGCTACCATCAAGGCCTTAACCAAAGTTGGTGTAAGCAAATCCCCATTGCCGGAGCTGTGACTGCGGATGAGGTTATATTGTAGTTGCAGCAAATTCTCTTCACTTACTTTGTATTGCGCCATAGGGCCAAAACCGGTATTAATACCGTAAATAAGCTTATTGGATGAAAATTGCTGTAAAAACTTAAAGTTAGTGTCAACCTTATTTAAAGCGGTTTCGGGTATGGTTACGGGTTTTCCTTTGAAAACAAGTTCGGAAAAATCAGCTAAAGAAAGGACATTCTGTCCAACAGATATCATAGGCGAATTTGAATTTATTATTTGCTACTCAACCAACAAATATAAACCCTGCCGAACAAATACACTAAAATATTTACCTAAACTCTCCGGTCGATAAATTTAATGGCCTTGCGGCTTGTTTCGGGGAACTGCATCTTTAATATTTCGGGCTGGCTAATGTATTTAATACCAGGGCTCACACGTAAACGGGCCTGTAAATTGGCACGGATATTCCGATCGGTAGCCTCGGTTTGATCGGTCGGTAACAGGTGGAGCAAAACTTCATCTAACCCAACCTCATTAGGGTAAACTTCTACAACAAAATCCAACACCTCTTCTATTTCGTTCAGCAGATCGAATAATGCTGGTGGGTACAAAGTGGTGCCCTTAAATTTGATCATCTGCTTTTTACGACCGATTATGGGCGATAAGCGCAAACTTGTACGCCCACAAGAACAAGGCTCGTCGTAATACATACAGATGTCACCGGTTTTGTAACGCAAGAGTGGCATGCCTTCTACACCTAATGTGGTTATTGTAACTTCGCCAGGGGTGTTAGGTAATACAGGTTGGTTGTTATCGTTCAACAACTCAACTATCAGTAACTCTGGCTGTAAATGCCCGCCCTGTCCTTCGCTGCACTCCGTAAACGCAGTTTGCATTTCAGTTGAGGCGTAGGTTGAGTAGAGTTGAATATCCCAGGCATCGGTAATTTTTTTGCCGAGAATATTATAAGAGAAATCTGTATTGCGAATATTCTCGCCTATACAAATAGCTTTCTTTACTGAGGTTCGATTCAGATCGATACCATGATCTTTAGCAAAAGCGATTAGTTTCAAAATAAACGATGGCACAGCTACAATAGCCGTAGGCTTAAGCCTTTGGATAGTATCCCATTGTAAGGATGGTACACCCGGACCAAGCCTGATAATGCCCGCTCCCATTTTACGCAAACCCATGTAATAAGCTATACCGGCCATAAATTGCCTGTCGAGCGTAAGCATGAGCTGAAAAATATCTTCCGGCGAACCATCTGCGCAAGCGAAAGAATTGTACTCGTTTATAGCAAGGCGGTCAAGATCATTCTCGGTTAAAGCAATAGTTACCGGACTGCCTAAAGTACCCGATGTTGAAGCGTATTCAATAACTTTACCGCGGCTAACGCATAAAAAATCATTGTTGCGCTTTTGCAGATCTTCTTTGGTGGTGAAGGGTAGCTTTTGCAGATCGGCAAGGGATTTTATTGTATTGATATCAACCTGGTACTCTCTGAACAATTGCTGATAGAAAGGCGAATTCTGATTCAGATAAGCCAGCAATTGTTGCAGTTTTTGAGTTTGCATCAGAGCTCCATTTGCCGTAAGTGTTGTGTTTAAAGTCATGCTCTATATCCCATAGCAAATAAACAAAAAATTGTATGAATGGGCGCGGCAATAATTCTTACGAATAGACCTTACATCTATTGCAATTTGTAAGGCTTAAAAAAATCCCATATGGCCTGGCAGGCGTTTAAATTCTTTGTGGTTTTGCCAATTAAAAAGCGTGGTAAATATTGCGCCCCACCCGGCCAGGTATGTCCGCCATTGTTTACTGTATAGCCCACTACCTGCATGCCCGTTGCTGCATTGGTATATTCTTCTTTGATGATTGACGTACCATCACCCGCATTATCAGGAATATTAGTGATTACAGGTTTAGGGTTACAGTTATCTATCGCCACCCATTTTTTAATGATATCCGGGTGCGAGTATATTGCCCTGCCGAATAAGCTTCCCCCTTTGTAAGGCACTATTGGGTCGGTTGTACCATGAATAAACAGTATAGGCATTGGATATTGTGGTGTGTATCCTTCGTTACTATCTAACGTAGCAGCTACTATAGCGATGGCGGCAATGCGATTGTTGAGTTGGCAAGCCAACCGGGCCGTCATAAAACCACCTTTCGAGATCCCGGTAACGTATATCCGATTACCATTAGCGTGGTAGGTTTTGATCAGGTAATTAATTAGTTCATCTATAAATTTCACATCATCAATCTTACCAACGTCCTTTCCATCCTGCCAGCCATGCTTTGAAGCCGGGCAAACCACAATAAATTTATCCTTATCGGCTATCGGTCTAAAATCTGCCAGTTTAAATTGACCTTTCGGGCTCGCAAAACCGCCATGTAGCGAAATTACAACCGGCATACCGTCTACAGCTCCTACAGGCAAATACGTTGTAAATTCGCGCTTAATACCATTTATTTTAATAGTTTCTTCTACCTGCTGGCTCTGTGCTAATGCGGATATGCTCATCAAAGTAAATATCAAACAGGCTAAAAATTTCATATCGTGATTCAAACTTTAATACATACTATTTAAATAGCGCAATAGTTTTATCTCAAAGCTAAAATGGTGCAAATAAAACCTTTTCCTTCCATTTTAGTTATCACCATGTGTTTACTTAACCAGATACAATGAAAACTCTAAAACTATTGATTGTAGCCGTATTAACCACATTAGCCTTTAGCGCTAATGCGCAGATACACTTACCACCACATCCTAAAGGTGGCCCGCCACCGCCGCCACGTTTGCATTTAAAAACGCCACATATTAAATGGCCACGTTTAAAACATCCGCCACGCCACAGAAGGGTTGTATTACACCGCCCACCAGCACCAGGCCATTTGCCACCACCGCCAAGGCGGCCATAAAATTTGAAAAACACCACAACTTGTTGTTGTAAAAACCGTATAATTGGTTATGAAACAACAAGTTCGGTACTGCCCAAAATGTTCCGGCAAAGTCAATCATCCGGAGCGCCGCAATTGGTTCGGCCGGAACATTTTATTCTTTATACCCCTCAAGCGTTATTACTGCGCTTTTTGCTATAAAACGTTTTACAAATTATCTGCTTAACCAACGTCAGCTTTAGCCGCTAAATAAGCCATTTGGCCCAGGTGATAGCTGGTATGGTTTGTTCTGTTGATCAGGATATTTAATTTGTTACGATGTGGTTCTCTCTCAAAATCTTCGGCAGATACCGCTGTATGTCTGCTAAACCAATCCTGAACGCTCATGCTCTCAATATGTTTATCAACCTTCTCGTTCACTATCGCGAAATATGATTTTAGTGTTTCTAAAGATGGTTGTTCTAATCCGCACTTGTCAGGATTTTTCAGAAAGATTGTTTCCAATTCCGGATATAATCTTTCTCCCCAACCCATTATCGGTAACAAAGCATCGCTAACGGCAATTAAATGTCCAAAAAGGTAATTGCCTGTATTGCGATTCGGCGATGTTTCGGCAGCCATTTCTTCTTCGGTTAAGCTATTTACCAATTTGTTCAGTCGGGCATTTTGCGTGTCCCAGGCGGCCACTGTCATTTTTATAAAAAGTTCCATTGTGTTTTTTTGATCTAAATTGTTGCTGGTAAAAGTAACACACTATTGTAAGGCTTACCGCCAAATAACGGTTATATAACTAAAAATAACATTAAGCTTACATTAAAGCAGGATGCCTGCCATCACAAAAACCAGATTTAAACCTTAGCTTAGATATCAAATATCTGCCACGCGAACATGACTACCGAACAAAGCCGCCTTAACGATCACTATGCTCAAAAAACCAATTGGCTAAAATGGGGACCATATTTATCCGAACGCCAATGGGGAACCGTTCGCGAAGATTACAGCGCCAATGGCGATGCCTGGAACTACATCACCCACGATATGGCCCGTAGCAAAGCCTACCGCTGGGGCGAAGAAGGCCTTGCCGGGATAAGTGATGATCAGCAGATTTTATGCATGAGTTTAGCGCTTTGGAATGGCAAAGATCCAATATTGAAAGAACGCCTATTCGGACTTACCAACCAGCAAGGCAACCACGGCGAAGATGTTAAAGAGCTATATTACTATCTGGATAACACACCCACACATAGCTACATGCAAATGCTGTACAAATACACGCAGCAAGCTTATCCCTACAGTCAACTGATTGACGAGAACGTCCGTCGCACCAAAGCCGACCCCGAATTTGAATTACTCGATACAGGTTTGTTTAACGATAACAGCTACTTCGATGTATTTATAGAGTACGCCAAAAACACTGAAGACGACCTGCTCATCCAATACACCATACACAACCGCGGCCTAAGCGATGCCACTATACATGTACTACCGCAGTTATGGTTCCGCAAAACCTGGGGATTGGGAAATGATAGCGCCAAACCCCAACTACAATACCAGGGCAATAATTGTATGATGTTGAGAAGCGATGTAATAGGCGATTATTATTGCTATGTCGATGGCAAAGCAGAATTCCTGTTTACCGAAAACGAAACCAACACCCAACGTTTGTATAATGCGCCAAACACTTCACCTTATGTTAAAGATGGCATTAACAACCGAGTCGTAAACAACGATAGAAATGCGGTAAATCCGCAAAACGAAGGCACAAAAGCAGCCATTTGGTATCAGCAAAATGTGCCTGCATTGGGCAGCATCACTTTTAAATTGAGGCTGAGTAAAGTTCAGCAAAATCAACCTTTCGGAGATTTTGATAGTCTGTTTGCATCGCGCAAAGCTGAGGCCGATGATTTTTATCGCGATAAGCAAACCACCCTGACTGACGATGATGAAAAATTGATCCAGCGCCAGGCATGGGCCGGGATGTTGTGGAGCAAGCAATTTTTTTTATACGATGTAAATAAATGGCTCGAAGGCGATCCGGGCCAACTCAAACCATCCGATAAACGTCGCCAGGGTCGCAATCGTCGTTGGAAGCATTTGATGGCCGGCGATATCATTTCCATGCCCGATAAATGGGAATACCCCTGGTTTGCCGCCTGGGACCTGGCTTTCCATTGCATGGCCATCGCCCCTATCGATCCTGATTTTGCCAAGCAGCAATTGAGCCTGCTGGTGAGTGCCAAGTACATTCACCCAAGTGGACAATTACCCGCCTACGAGTGGGACTTTAGCGATGTTAATCCGCCCGTACACGCGATGGCTGCCTTTCACGTTTACGAACTGGATAAAAAAACCAAGGGCAAACCTGATACCGTTTTCCTCCAGGATATCTTCCATAAACTATTGTTAAACTTTACCTGGTGGGTTAACCAAAAAGATAGTGAGGGCAACAACGTGTTTGAAGGTGGCTTTTTGGGCCTCGATAACATTGGTGTATTTAACCGCAGCGCACCAGTACCAGGCGGTGGTTGTTTAGAACAAGCCGATGGTACAAGCTGGATGGCCATGTACGCGCTCAACATGTTGCATATCAGCACTGAGTTATGCATGAGCAACCCCGTTTACGAAAACATGGCCATCAAATTTGTGGAGCACTTCCTGTTCATTGCAGGCTCTATAGCCAATATGGGAGAAGACTCTTACGGTCTTTGGGATGAACAAGACGGCTTTTATTATGACCTGCTCCGCAAACCCGACGGCAATTATGATCGCCTTCGGGTACGCACCCTCGTTGGCCTGATACCCATGTTCGCGGTAAACGTATTCGATGATGCCCGTTGGGATAACCTGCCCAAACTTCGCGCTTACCTCGATTGGTTTATGCAACAACGCCCCGACCTCACTCAACTGGTAAGTTACTGGAAAGATAAGAATGGCGATGAGCAGCATTTGCTTTCCCTGTTACGCGGGCACCGCATGAAGTTGCTACTACGCCGAATGCTGGATACCAACGAATTCCTTTCTGATTACGGCATCCGCTCCATCTCAAAAATTTACGAAAACGTGCCTTACGAATACTGGCTTAACGGCACCGATTTTTCGGTAAAATATGCCGCCGCCGAAAGTGAAACCAATATGTTTGGTGGCAACAGCAACTGGCGCGGACCGATCTGGATGCCGGTTAACTATCTGCTCATCCAATCGCTCTACCATTTCCATACCTATTATGGCGACGAATTTAAGGTAGAATATCCAACCGGTTCCAACCAATATTTCTCACTGGCAGAAATTGCGGGCTTACTAAGCAAGCGCCTAAAATCTATCTTTTTACGAAACGAGCAAGGTGAGCGCCCCGTATTCGGCGGTCATCCTAAACTTAATCACGATCCTAACTTTAAGGACTACCTTTTGTATCATGAGTACTTTAACGGCGATACCGGTAAAGGCTTAGGTGCCAGCCACCAAACCGGGTGGACGGGGTTGATTGCTTTACTATAAATTATGATGTTCATAATCGATCATGACTTAAAAGTCATAAACTCATGGGCATTTGTGGGTATTTATCGGGAAATTTAAAATTGAAATTATCAAATTCACAATTTAGCATCAATCAATAACTCACAAAACATCAATAACTTAAATAACAAAACATGGGTAAATATGGGTATTATTTCAAAGTGCGCCAGGCGTCATTTTGAGGTTCTCGAAGAATGGAGCGAAAGCCATGCCCGTCATGCCTTACGTAATACGTTCTTACTCTCATGCTTTTCAATATTCAACTCCAAAAAGTGCTTGCAAGTAATTTTACCTTACCTTCTTTAAGAATTGGAAGAGTGCTAAGTTCTTTTTGTACATTATTACAAAGCAAACTTGTGAAGTAATAAGATTCGCCATTGTTCGTAATAAACTTTGCGTAATGATAGTCGCCAAACGGAGTTGATTTAACCATCTTTTTGACCAATTCAGGCGTTACACAGATAACGATTTTGTTAATCTCATTAAAAGGGATTGGTTTCAAATCATCAAAAGTAATACATCTTAATGTATTATCAATTTCAACTTTCTTAGCCTTTAAGTAATAATCAATGTGTAAAAAAAGAATAATTAAAAAAAGAATTGACCACACCGAAAGTAGTATAAAGAATGTAGTTACATTATTGTTCTGTTCAGATGAATAACAGATAAATAAAATCGCAAAAAAAACAATTGTATTAATTATCAGCCCTTTTAAAACATATAGCTGATTTTTAATTGTTCGCTTGTAAATCATATTAGATGTTAGGTTTTAACTTGCATCGCGACTAATACAAAGTTACAAATAATCACCCAGTTAATCAATTGCCCCCACCCCCACATTAACAAATCATTAAAAACACACCTGCGCTAAACATTCCCCGCACATAAACCTTATCTTACATAAAACAAAATAGCATGGATCGTTTCCAAAACAAAATAGCTTTAATTACCGGTAGCACACAAGGCATAGGCGCGGCCTGCGCGTTAAGATTAGCCAGCGAAGGTGCCGACATCATCCTCAACGGCCGCAAGTACGATGAACGCGCCGAAGGCCTTATAACTCAGATAACTGCCATGGGCAGGCGGGCAACTTTTATAGCTGCCGATGTAAGCGCATCTGCTAATGTAGTTAAACATTACCGATGCCATTGCGGTTTACGGTAGCCTGGATATTTTGGTAAACAATGCTGGTGTAGAAAAAAACCACAATTTTTGGGAAGTAACCGAAGAAGAATACGATTTTGTAATGGATACCAACCTCAAAGGCATATTCTTTGGCATACAGACTTTCGTAAAATATTGCATGACTGAAAAGCGCAAAGGTGTAGTAGTGAACATGAGCTCTGTTCACGAAGAGATCATTTTTCCGCATTTCGCGGCCTATTGTGCTAGTAAAGGAGCTTTAAAAATGCTCACCCGTAATCTGGCTACCGAGTTGGCCCCGCTCAACATCCGCATCAACAACGTAGCACCAGGAGCAATATCCACCCCTATCAATCAATCGCTAATGAACAACCCAGAGCAACTCAACAACGTGCTCAAAAATATCCCTATGAAAAAATTAGGCAAACCCGAAGACGTAGCTGCCGTAGTAGCATTTTTAGCTTCCGCAGATGCAGCCTACGTTACCGGTTCAACTTATTTTGTTGATGGTGGACTAACTTACCATTACGAGGAGCAGTAATTATAAATTAAACTTGCGTCATGCCGAATTCATTTCAGCATGACGCAAGTTTAATTTAATCCGCTTTCACAAACTTACCTTCCATATCAAATATCAAATCTTTTTCGCCTTTTACCTCAGCCTCATAAAATTGTTTGCCGCTGGCATCGGTAACCTTACCTGCTTCTACAATTGATTTTTTGTAGTGCGATTTTACATAAGGCGCAATGGCAGCAGGCAAACTACTCACTGGAATAGACTGCACCAACTCCACAAACTCGGCAGCCGGAGTAAACACAGCCGAATTAGCTTCGCCAGTTTTACCGCCCCAATTGGCTTCAAAGTTTTCTTTTTCCCAGTTCACTTTAAACTTGGCCGATTCCGGGTACTTCTTTACAAAGGCTACTTTTACTACTGCTGGCACATCCTTAGCTTTAATATCCTGCGCACGCAACCCAATTGTAGCTGTAGCCGATAACAATACAGCAAATAACAAATTCTTTTTCATGATCTTTTAATTATTGGTTTTAATCAATATTAACTAATCATTCTGTACACAATTGGTAAACTTTCTGTGCAAAATCTGGATTCATCAATAAACTACCACCATGTCATTCCGACGATAGGGGAAATCTTATGTGCACTATGAGTCTGCTGTTGACACATCTACTCCACACCTAACAAGTGCAGAAGATTTCTCAATCGTTCCTCCTTCGAAATGACAGAAAAAGTCTACTCTCCAATCAACTGATAAGTTTTCCCCTTTACAGTTTGCAATGTAGTTAAATAACCAATGGTAGCTTTCTGCGATTTAACAGGCAAGCCAACAACCTTAACCGGCGTCATTGTCCTGATCTTACAAACTCCCCCTATCTCCGATTTGATGGTCGAAGTGATCAGCTTGTGGTTATTCCATGCCATCGCGATCTCAAAGTTACCACGCGCCTTCAACCCCTTTATCGAGCCCGATGGCCATGCATCAGGCAAAGCAGGTAATAAATCAACTTCGCCCATATGGCTCTGTAGCAATAGTTCAGTCATCCCGGCTGTGCCACCAAAATTACCATCTATCTGGAATGGTGGGTGAGCATCAAACAAGTTGGGGTATGCTCCGGAGCCATCGCCAACCTTACCTGCTGTGGTATTAGTGGTCTTAACTCCTGCGGCGCGCAGCAAATCGCGTATCAAACCGTAAGCATGGTTACCATCCAT
>Ga0116227_10016963_pt1 | contig 10296 bp, 6 predicted proteins | sample S1TSphgellanicum_FD_89693 | JGI IMG/M metagenome (GOLD analysis project Ga0116227, IMG submission 89693) | Host-associated microbial communities from peat moss isolated from Minnesota, USA - S1T2_Fb - Sphagnum magellanicum MG | ecosystem: Host-associated > Plants > Peat moss > Unclassified...
ATACATAGGTAATGACCAAAGTAGGAGTGGGATGGATCTTTCACTTACTCTTTAGGAGTGGTAGGGACCTTACCACATGTAAGTAGGCCTAAGATCCTTTGTGTTTTTAAATAGTAGGTGTAATATTCTTCCTCTTCTAAAGGAGGGATATTCACAAATATAAAGTGCCCTCCATGTCCAATAGAAAACTTGTCTGAGTGCTTTATGCAAGAATATATGGAAAAACTAGGTTTGATAATTGATGCTAAGTTCAAAAAAGTTCAATAGATTCTGGAGAGTTGCGTACTCAGCACCAGTGGGTATGCTCTAAGGGTGTCCATGGGAGGTGGAGTCAATCCCATAAAGCCGACAGTTTTGGCTTTACTGTACATAAAATTCAGGTGGGATTATTCTTATATTATTAATTTTTAGTTTTTTCTTCCTCCCTCAGGATGCCCTCCAGGGATCATGGAAAAAACCGACAAAATGGAGAAGGGGTGGGGGAGGAGGTCTTTATAAGAACCGAATGGCCACTCCAAAAGTGGAGTCAAAAGTCTTCCCAGATACACCACAAATATATCGAGGGTTTTAAATAGAAAAAAATATCACTGACGGAATTGTGCAGTGTGAAACTCCCCCAACATGCCTGAATTTTCTTAACATGCCGCAGCCCTCAACACACAATTTGCAGAATTGGCGGAATGTGACCACCCTATGGACGATATTTTTCTGGGCTTACCAAATCCCCTCAAGCAGAGACACTCATGCTCAGAGCCTCCAAGGTGCCTATATAGTATATAACCCAGCGTTCTCCTCTACCTCTCACAATCTTTTATGGAAGCAATAGCAAAAAAGGCTATTGCAATCTAGATAGTTGGTTCTATGCAAGGAGTCTCCACCTGTTTCAAAGACTTCCAAGCCAAGCAACATGTGGGCTCCCAGTTGCAGTTTATGTGAGGTTTGCATTTGAATTTCTATAAGCATGCCAATAAAAAACAATTGACATTTATCGTTTTCATCGAGCAAGTGTACTTTTGGCTAAGTGTTATGGTTAAAATTGAAATTGGCGGCTAATTTCAACATGACCACAAAAAATTAGTGTGTAGTTGATTGTATCCATAATATCATATTTATAGGCTTATTCTTTTTGGTGAATGGATGAACAAGAGCATTTTCATTTATTCTGCATGTATATGCATAGACATGAAATTATGTCACAATTCACATGTCTTTTTTTCTTTTTCTATTTGTTGATAACAAATGAACTATCTCTCACTAAAGAATCCTCCATAATTCGTAAAGAAGGGCCCTTTAAAATGTTACCACATAATTTAAGTATCTTATATGGTAAAGATTAAATATCTACATGTATTAAGAAATCCCTACTCCTGACGCTACTTGTGAGGAAGCAAGCACATTGTACAGTGTAGGGAAAATAGGAAATTGTTTTGGTGCTTTTAGGGGATGCCGTAGCTTGTGACTTTGGTCAGGCACTGATTGTAAGCTTGGGTCCCTGTTGTGGAAAGTTTTCCAACATTGAGGTGAAGAATGCCCAGCTTTAAGGTTTAATGGCCTTATGAAATGAGAGGCCCATGCCATGCCCTCACCTTGGTTTTGCAGCCCACAATCTACACTGCAGTAACTTGCAAAGTGATTTATACTTGGCCTACAATTCAGAAGAATACGCAGACATGGTGTCTGAAATCAATAAGCAGTGTAAATCCTCAATGTAATGAGAACTGAATTCTATCAGTTATTTTGTTCCAGACCATGGTATGTGATAGGTGTTATCACAACCACCATTGTAACCTCTGGCACTTGCATCCAAGTTTACACATCTGTCATTGGTTCTGATAAGATGCAACCCCATTTTCCGCCATAATAAAATCATTGTATTGCAAACACTAGGATGGTGTATTTTGTCTGATAGATCTATTTTATGCTTTGCCTCATATTTTGATACTATTCATATTATTCTACAAAATGATGCCCAATCCTCAAAATGGAAATGCTTAGGGAAAATAGTTTTTAGTATGTTTTCTTAATAGCAGTTTTGGACATATATCCCACCAGTTTGTATTTTAGGAGTTAGACCTTTTTTTTTTTTTAAATCATAAAGAAAATTAGACTTTTTTCCCGAAGATATCCTCCACTATTGTGAAATCAATAAATTGGTGGGGGAAAGAAAAATCGGATGATACATAAAAATAATCATTTTACATCAAAACAAAAATATTTTGTAACATCTATTTTCAATTGTAAGATATTACATCACAAGTTTTATTTTACAATACTTTTTAAAAACTAATTCATGTTTTGATATCTTTTGAATTGAAGACATCGAAATTGTGGGTTTATTGAACCCTGGGGTTTTTTTTTAATTAAATGTGATGTAACCACACCACGAGAAGAATTACTCAAAATCCAGGCATTGACGATCAATTTTTTCCATAAGTGTCCTTTGTATTAGTCATTCTGGATTTTGATTTTTTCCAAGTGAAGAAAATTTGCCAAAATAAAACCGATGGTTGGACCCCATTTCTTTTGGTGTTAAAGAATATTTCCACATTTTGTGTGTTATGTGTACATGTGTGTCAATTATAGTTCTTGATCCAATAAGGTGAAATAGTGAATATCTTTGCTTCATGGAGGTCGTCAGGGAGATGAAATGGGCTATATTCACATACCTATTTAAAACCCTAAAATGCATGTGGGGTAAGAGAATCATAATTTGATAAATAATTGCTAAAAAATATCGCTGTTTATTATAAACAATTCATACGTAGTTTTAGTTCATAAAATCCCACTACCAAGCAAAACATAGGAAAAAAAAATCTTAGATTAAAGGTATGTTTAAACATGGTTGATAATGTGGTTGATAAAATGAGTGATAATTAACTATGTTTGAATAGGGAGAATATTATTTGAAAATAATTATTGTTGCAAATGATGTGCCACTAATATCATTAATCTAATTTTAAAATTAAAGAAGGTTTAAAATGATTGTAGTGATGTTCAAAAAATTCAAAAATGAAATGCTCCATCCTTGACACCACCAATAAATAGCCTATGGTCATTCTCCCATTCCTCACCATCACCCTTGTGTTTTGCATTAGTGTTTCCTAACCCACACCTTAACATTGCAATTTGTCTCTACATTTTGCACTTGTTCTTCATTTGAAATTCACATCTGAATTTTACACTTACACCTTTACATCTGTTCTCTTTGTGTCATAACATTGTGTTTGTTTCTTTGCATTTATCATTTCATTATTTATATGCCTTGCACAACATTAGTGCACTCATTTATTTACATCTATCTTCATGTTTCCATCTTTCACAACACAATCATCACAAATTTTGTAGCAATAATGGACAATTCAAAAAGAGTTAATTGAGCACCAAACAATAGTAGAAAACATTGTAGAGGCAAAGGAGGTGAAATCACCTCACAACAATACAATTGGAACCAAGAGGAAAATCAGATGGATTCAATGGAAAATTCAAGAGACAATTGATTAGACAATGTGAAAAGCAGAGGTAGAAAAAACAAAGGTCCTTCTCATTAGCACAACATGAATTGGAATCATGAAGAAATGATGACCCTAATTAATTATAAACACAAGGAGCACATCACTTTAAAAGAAGTTGTTGATCCATAATTAAACATGATTCTTACAACATAGTAGTCAAACAAATTATTACAAGACCTACAAGCAATCACACATTTAAAAACTTTGAACATTGGCAAGATGTGCAAAGACAAGTGGAATTACATTAATGACAATTACAAGAAAATATTTGATTACTACAAAGGCATTGGTCATAACATTTCATATTAGGACTTGACAACAAAATAATGGGACAAATTTCATTTGCCAAAATGATTCAATGAACATTGTTATAATGCAATTGAAGTTTTCCATGGGGAGAACAACATTAATGCTCTAATCCACTTGAAGAATCTATAAGTAGAAGTCAATGGAATATATGTACAACATAAATAAAAAAGGAAACAACATTTTCCTACACAACCTAGCCGATTTTTGTTGCATGAGTTGTTGGGAAAAAATGATGCTCCACATGAAAGCCACGAGGCTTTTCAATTCAACTAGGACAACAATTGTGGATTGTTGTAGATAATGCAATCAACCTAATTGAATTCGCATAATCCTTTTGAATAGGCAATGTTGAGCCTCCATAATTTTATGACACCTACAAGACCCAACACACATGCAACACCTAAAATAACAACTATATAACTTTTGGAAGCAGTAGAATCAAAAGAAAAATATCATCAATGTTCATATTGGTCATTAAAGCCACTAATAAAAAAAAAATTGATTATCATGGATGCCATGGACCACATCAACACAAATCCATTTGAAATTCATAAGAACAAGACCAAGTTTCATGAAATGACATTCAAGCATTTCAAATATTTGAAGGAGAGAAACAAGAAGGTACAAAAGATGAACAATAATATGATAAAAGTTTGATCAAACCTTAGTTATGTAATGTGTCAAGCCTTCATAAAAGAACAATTGCAAATGCTTCCACCAATCATGTTTAAATCCCCTTTTGATGATTTGGCATTGTTAAATAATCAAGACAAAATGAAGATTAATTGCAACTAGAAATTGATCTGAAAAAAATAGTTTTCCATTTGATGGAACTTCAAATCAACATTTCAATTTCATTGAATTAAACAACATTATTGAATTAAATAGTAAGAATCAACCTTACCTTCCATTGAACATCCCTCGTATCAATTACATACTTGCTGTCACATTAAACTTGAAGAAGAATAGTTCTAATCAATTTCAATCAATCTACCATTTGAGCATTGAACTTGATAGAACTTTGGAACCAACATTTGTTCATTGAACTAAACAGTAACATGAGAAATTTTAGAATCATAATTTTCAAGCTTGAAATTAAAAAATTTGGAGAGCTAATTAAGCAACATTGAAATAAATAATAGCAATGAAGATTATAATTAATTAGACACTCATCAATATTTTATGTAACATTGAACTTGAAGAAAAATAGTTACAATCAATTGGAATCAATTTGCCATAACAAATCCAAACACATAAATGTTTGTAGCAACTGCCATTTTCAAAACACATCAAAACATATCGTTCCACATGTTTAACAAAATACACAATTGATCAAAAATCTTCTTCTTTTGTTATTACCAAGTTCAAATATTTTTCAAGCTTCAAATTTGTAATTTGCAATGAAGAAAGAAATGGTCTCTAGTAATGATTTGTATGATATTTGTGGAGTTGTGATGATGAAAACAAAATTGGACATTAAACATTTCAATATTCTCCATTTCAATTCCAAACTTGACAACATTGTACTTGAAGAAAATAGTCGAGCATTACCATTTACAATTCATTGAGTCCAACATTTCAATTTCATTTGAACATTACATTTAACAATATTTTGGCTTGTTCATTTTATATGTGCTCATTTGCTCTTTAAATATGCATCAAGAATGAAATATTAATCTTTGGCTAGATTGTAAAAGTTCATTACTTTCTAAAATTATTTTTACCTCATTGAATCATGCATTTGTCCTATCATTTTTACACCTTATTCCACCTTGTTGATATCCATGATCTAGTCATAACATTATTGTATTTACATCAACAATGAACATCCTTCCCATCCAATATCAAGTTATACAGTAAACAACATCTAACATGAAGAATGAAGAAAATATGAATATTGCTTTTGAACAAAAAAAAAAATTTAAATCTTGTTTGACATCCCTGAAACACTTTCCACCACATTCCTCCCTTTAGAAAGATTTCTATTGTATAATTCTTCCAAAAATGTTTGCTTAATGTTCACACTTTATTTATGAAGGATCATGACCCAAAGCAAATGTGGAATCATAATATTTTGGCAGCTTCAAAACAAATTATATTATTTTTTAGAAATGCTAAAATATTCCAAAATCACTTTTTTCAAAGAGAAATATTTTGTGAAGGAAAATGAAATGTTTTGAAATATTTATGTTTTCAACATGGAATCTTCAAAAATTAATTAATTATTTGATAGATGTGTCAAAGCTACCAAGGTACTATGGTAGCTATCGGATGATTTCTCCTACCCCATTTTCCCATAAGGGCATATCATTGTTGCCCTTAATCAACTAGAGGTCATTGCAAATTACCAGAAGTAGCTAAAGCATGGGAAAATTGAAAATATTTCCAAAAACTGGTGATCTTGAGTCAGTTAGTAGACTCCCATCCAGATGTTCAAGACTGATCGTGGACCTCTTGTTGATGGATGTAAAATCATTTAACCCTCATATAGATCGGATGAAAAGTCATGTAAAACTCCTCTTTCAATGGATGAAAACTCATATCTAATTTTTTTTCATTTAGTATATAAATAGGTGTTTGGGACATTTGAAACATCTTCACTTCATGAGAAGAAGTTGTTATAAGAATAAAAAATTTCATAAAATAAGTTTATAAAGGTAATTGAAAGATTAATTTTCAAAGGTTTTAGCAAAATGTGTAAAATCTACGGTAGGAAAATGGTTGTGACATAATAATTATAAATGAAAATAAATAGGTGAATAGATATTTGTGTAAACAAGAACATACATTTTCCTAACTATATAATAAAAATACATATTTTTGATCCTATACCCATTTATCTTTTATAATTTTTGATTTCGTAATTAGGGCCCGAATCTATGTTTTGTGTGTTGTGAAACTTAATTTTGTTATCAAAAGTTTGACAAAAATATAAATCATTTGTTTTGTTTTACGATGTCAAATGCAAGGTGAAATGTTCATTCCTAAATTATGAATGCACATTGCCATATTATCACAAAAAATGGTGCTTCAGTGCTAAAGGAGTTGATTTCAATCCTTGTGGTCCAAGGATCAATCCTCACAAATGACATCAGTTGTGGTCAATGGTGGTAAGTTGAAATTAATGAAATTATCAACAATATAATGTACATATATATACAAAAATAATAATTTTATTTTGAATATTTAAATATTAAATATTTTAAAAATCTATATAATTAATGTGACTACATTATTTATTTGTAAAAGCAGTTGCAAAATGATAATGCCACATAAACTAATTTGGATGGATGAAATGTTTAGGTAAATTGCATCTTCATGCGATTGCCATTGTGACTTGGTGCCACATATTGTTCCACATATTGTCTTTTGTGACTGAAATTTTATGTGACTTATTTTAAGCATCTACAACAAATTGTAGTCACATGTGGCATTTATGACTGAAAATTAATCGAAAAAACCAATTATTAATATGCAAATTCCTTGTAGCACAAAGGAATAACACTACAAGTAGGATTCACCTTACATCCTTACTAAGGTCTGAACTTCTAGAATGCAATTGCGATTGATCGCATTAGCAAAGGTTGCAACATTTCGGTAAATTAATCATTACATTTTAGAATTTATTGTCTATAGTAAGTGCTACTAAAAAGGGCATTGCCAATTGGGTTGAATGGTTCAAAGTGTGGTTTCATAAGGAAATGATTATAGTTAAAGGAAGGTAGGGAACAATTCATTCAGTCCAGTTCTTACCGTGGTGGTGAAACACTATACTACACTCCAATAGACAAAAGAAAACAAAAAACTACCAATTGAACCTTTAGCACCTAAAGAACACAAGGAAAAATACACTTTATGTACCATTGATGCCATCGACAATAGGCATCAACTTACTAACACCATCATCACAAAAAGAAATTCCACATGTTGTAAAGGAATTCATGTAAGAAAAAACACTTCAAGTGACAACATTAGTCCGGGAAGGGGATACCATTCAAACCAATGCATAGGCTCATCAATAGACTAAATTGGATGAGATATTGCATGATTTCTCTTTGAAGGATGCATTTTAGCTTGAAAGGGATGGAACCAACCTCGGTAATAAGGAGGACCAACTAAATTTGGAAGGCATGGATACCATTGGTCAACTAAATTCAAAAGGAGTCAACCTTGGTCAATCAAATTTGAAAGGCACCCTCACCAAATATCAACTAAATTTAGAAGGAGTTGTTGTTCTTGATCATCCAATTTTGGAAGGCTTAGATGGATGAAGAGGAGGAAAATTAGGATGACATGAAAAAAATCTCTAATACACATTTTACAAAATAGCATAGAAGGAAAGAGCAAGTAGAAAATGGCAAGTGTGGAAACAAAAGCCACAAGGAGGTAGGGAACATGGAAGAGTATAAGAGCCTATAGTAGGAACTTGATGATTTTCCACAATGTGAACATTCTCCCATGATGGATCATCACCATAGTCTCATTTTTTGTTTTCGTATATGCAATGAACAAATAAACATTGTTCTCCCTACATTGGGTATGAAGGTTGGACCGGACTCAAGCCATAAAGTCAAATGATGTGCTACACATCCAGAAGGAATTAGAGTACATTCTACCAATCACCCCCCATCTAGAAGCATACTATTTTATATAGTGTTGGCAAATGTGCATCTCGGTAGGATATGCCCTGCCAATGTTCAACACCCACATCATGGTTGATGATTTTGAATGTATGTGGAAGATACAAGGTGAAGAATTTCATGAGTTTCTCGCTCACAATATCCTTTGTGAATACATTATCTTCAACGATGGACATGGCTATGGATTGCTAGAACATGTTATAGTTTATTTTTGAATGTATGTCCTACAATATTATTGCCGATTGGAGGTGGCGTACAAATACTATCTCAAGCATAGGACAACAATTAGTCCTAACCCCACCATCATGGTCAAAAGAGATCCCATGCTAGATATGATCAAGAATAAAGTTTTAAATGACATTATTGAAACATGGTAATGGATGTAGAAGTTGTGAGATTTATACGATGCATGTGTGTTCAAAGGTTTATTATATGAAGGAATGAATGTGATTGGTTGGTGCTATGCAATGAAGGGACCAAACTTGCATGTAGTGCAAGCTCACTTTGATAAGAATCTAGTGGTATTGCATGTAGCTATTTATCGAGCAAACCACCTAATTAGGCAGCTTTAAAAAAAACCTAAAAACTTATCAACACACCAATTCTAACAGTGCCCCCCACATCCATTGATGTCAAGCAAAGACAAGATGTATTGATGATTCCTTTTGAGGAAATTACCAAATGAAAGTTTTGAATTAGAGGTGGAATCTAATGATATGATATTGACGATTTAATGACTCCCACTGACTTCTCTTGATCTTGGCAAATATTTCAATGAAATGGATAATGTGAAAGTTTAAAAAGATGAAGAGCTTGTGAATACATTATGATCCTAAGAGATGGGATAATGTTAAAAAGAATTGTTTTTGTGGAAAAAAATTGTAAACAGGTTAGCAATTTACCAAAGTATAGTTTATTGCAGTCTTGTAACAATCTTTAAAAATTAACCTACTAAAGTGTGATTGTGACCCTATTTAACATAATAAAATGGATTATTGAATTGTGTTAATGTTATAATTGAAGCCAAGAAATCACCTTATTGAATTTTGGAAGGAGGTGTTCATAGAAGTTTATTGAATTTTGTGTAACTACTTAAGGCTTGCCAAAGTGGGTAGGACTATCAATATGTTGTAAGGTTGTAACCATCTAAAAAGAGTGAATATAAGTAAGTGTTAAGGGTTAAAATTACAGCCTAGAAAATCTAGAAAAAATTAAGTTATTTACATAAAACTATATTAAATTAAGCTAAATCAGGTTAAATTAAATTAAATTAATTTTGATGAAACAATTTTATTTAGGCTAAACCTAAGTAAATTAACTTAAATTTTCTCTAAATTGTTAAATCGAACTAAATTAAAATTTAAGAATATATTAAGACTAAATGAGGCTTCTTGAGTTAAATAAGGCTACTTAAATTAAACTAAGTTAAATTAGTTTTAGCAAGGTTAAACAAAGTAAAGCTAGTTTAATTAGGTTAAATTAGGCTTAATTTTATTTAATTTAGGCTAAGTGTAAGTTAAATCTATAAGTTTAAACTAAGCTTATCTTAAAAGTCAAACCTATCTTAAATTTTAAAGCTAAATGTTTAAGATTAAAGCTAAGCTAAATCTAAAGGCTAATGTAAATGCTAAATTTATAAATTAAATTTAATCAAGGTTAATTATAGAAGTTAAACTAATGTTAAACCTAAAGGTTTAAATTAAATTAAATTAAACCTATATATATATATATATATATATATATATTTGATAAAACAAAGTAAACTATGTTCAACATATTTTACATTGTTTGATCAACTATATATTTGTAATACAAACAATAGTAGAATTAAATGA
>Ga0116227_10016964_pt1 | contig 10296 bp, 7 predicted proteins | sample S1TSphgellanicum_FD_89693 | JGI IMG/M metagenome (GOLD analysis project Ga0116227, IMG submission 89693) | Host-associated microbial communities from peat moss isolated from Minnesota, USA - S1T2_Fb - Sphagnum magellanicum MG | ecosystem: Host-associated > Plants > Peat moss > Unclassified...
AAAAATTTTTTTTTTTTTCTAAATTTTTCAAAATTCTCAAAAAAATTAGTTTTTTTTTTGTTTTTTTGCATTTTTTTTTTTTTTCTCCAATTTTGCTATTTTGCTCAAGTGATGATTGCTGAATTTGGCTAAATCTATAGTAATATTCAAATTAGTCAAATTTGGCGATATTCAAAATATGAAACTAGAAAAATCTTAAGCACCCTTTCATTGGTGTATACAGTTGTGATGATTTTGGCGAATTTTTTTGGATTTTTTTTCATTTTTTGGGGATTTTCTTTTTTAAAAAACAAGGAGTTATCACAGAATATTCTCTTTTCAAAATAATTTTCGCAAGCTAGCGAAAGTTCACCACCCAAAAATAAATAAAATCATTGATTTACTGCACAAGGAGAAAAAAAATCCCCAATTTTGGCAATAAATAAATAAATTTGTGGCGACAAAAACCACTGTGAATCCCCATCAGTTGGTTGTTTTTTTTCCTGGCGAGATTTCGCTAATTTTCCACAAATATATTGGGAAAATTTTGGAAAATATTTTTTTTCTATTGTAAATTCTACTAGTTTTGCTAAATTTTTTTGTTAAATTTCGCGAAAATTTCCATATGAAAAATATTTAAAATTATATACATATAAAATATTTATTCATTTATAAAATTATTAAAATAATATAAATTTAAATTATAAAATTATAAAAAACCTAATGCCCATCATTAGCCTACCTAAAAGAAAGAAATATCAGCCAAGTAAGTTATTTAAAACTAACCTAACTTAAATTTAAATTAGTTGTTTGTTAATTCAGTTTTAGCATGTATTAGTGAATAGTTAGTGAATTAGGGTTTCGGGTTAGGTCAAAACCCTACCACAGCCGCGTCTCCCTCTCTCTCTATTCTCTCGCTCGCTCGCGCACGCACGCACGCACGGCCTCGTCGTCGTCCCCCACCATCGCTGTTGTCGCGCTTCGGAGCTTCCTTCCCGCAACTTCAGTGGCTTTCCTTGTTTCTTCAACTTCTCTTTCACCATGGTATGTGTACCGTCTTCTCGTTGGCTTGCCGAAATTTTTGTGGTCTTTTTTCCAAAAACGCTTGAGATTTGCGCTTCCAATCGTCTTGTGTCTGAGTTCGGGAGGTTTGGTCTTCGTTTGCCCGTTGTGTGTTTCCTCTCCCCTCTTTCTCGGCGTGTAAGTAAGGCTTCCCTTTGATAGATTTTTTTTTTGGGTCTGTGTGATGATTTTCTCCTGTTCTTGGAGTTAGTTTGGAGTCGCAGTTTTGATGCTCTGGCTTTCTCTTCCTCAGTGTACCCTGTGGCATTTAGGCATACTTGTTGTATACTATCTGTGTTTATGAGAGCTTACTTTCGGTATAAGAGCTCTCGGCTTCATGTGTATGCTCTAGAGAACATGTGCCTGAGAATCTTCCTCCTCATCTGGAGAAATCTTGTTTTGTTGTGAACCAAAGAGCTCCACGGAGGAGACTCGATGGGGGAAATTTCGCCTCTTGTTAGTTCTATCATCACAACTTGGTGGTGCACAGAAATGAACGCATTGCATTTTCACTGCTGAAGCAATAAAAAATAGTAGTCTGAGATTCTGTTGTGGGAACTTTGGGAAAAAATGTTTGAGGTTTTAGCGATAGGGTTACAAATGTGGAATTTATGTCATGCATGCAGCAGCAGGTGTGCACACTTGTTATTATTTGAAAGTGTTAATTTGGATATTTGGTATTGGATGTAGGGGCGTGTGAGAACCAAGACAGTGAAGAAGGCTTCAAGAGTCATCATCGAGAGGTATTACTCTCGAATGACTCTTGACTTTCAGACAAACAAGAAAATTGCTGAAGAAGTGGCAATCATTCCATCCAAGCGCCTTCGCAACAAAATTGCAGGATTTGCGACTGTACATTTCTATTCTTGAATCTTTTATCATTATTTTTGTTGAGCAGCAATTTTAAGTGATGTGTAAGATGTTGTCTGGTCATTGCAAGTTTTCTGCAGAGGAGCTGCTAGTTCTCATGCATAATGAACTGTGTCTTCGGTCAAGGAGCCTGCTGTTTTGAAAATGATGGAGGGCATTCAACCCTGGTTACAGAAGTTCAGTGGCAACATGCGTTTGCTCCTGGTTTTGTTAAATGTCAAACTTTGCTGTTTGATGGATATAATTGCTTTGAAAGGTGAAGCAGTTTTTGTTTGACTACCGTCCTCATAACTGCATGTGGGTGGGGTTGTATTTTGTTGGGTGCAGCACTTAATGAAGCGTATTCAGAGAGGTCCAGTGCGTGGAATCTCTTTGAAACTACAGGAGGAGGAGCGTGAGAGGCGCATGGACTTTGTGCCAGAGGAGTCAGCAATCAAGACAGATGTGATTGAGGTAGAATGCATCCCCTATCACGAGCAATTAATATGTACCTGAACTCCCAGAATACAGTATCAGGTCTTCTAGGTGAACATTTGCATTTTTCATTATGCATCTCACAGAGTAGGATGGTATACTCTAGCTGCCAAGCCAAAAAGTTGCAATGGGGCAAATTGTTGGCAGGTCTTCTTTGAGTCTGAAATTGAAGCTTATAACTAGCTGCCAAACAACAACTTAAGCTTTGACATCCAGGACTGAAGCAATCTTATAGGCACTTAGAATTTTATTCCTGATGCCTGTGGGTGTTAAGTGGTTCTTTATTTCCCTAGGAATGCTTTTCAAGGTGGCAACTCTTTGCAAGTTGCATACTCTGCTCTTCAAAGAGTACAGTAGTCTCTAATGGCACTTGGTTCTGGCTGAACTGACAGGTGGACCGAGAGACAATTGAGCTTCTTGCTGCTTTGAACATGCCCCAGCTTCCTGGTGTTGTGCAGCAAGTGAGGTTCCTTCTTTTTACTCAGTTCTTATGCCATCATGCTTACTGAGATGTTCCTAACTTCTTGTCATTATGCAAGAAAGCATGGCTATATTGTTCCTTTTGGGTCGTAAAGTTGTTTATGTTGGTCATTGTTGATATATTGGAACTCTGCACCAGAAATGCTTCACAGCTGATGCTTACATGTGATATTTGATAACTATGTTCTACACAACTGACCCTTGAGTTGGGTTTTTTCTGATTGTGAGCAGGCTGCTCCACCAGCTGGTGGTGGATTTTTCAAACCACAAGTGGGTGGATTCCAGGGTAACAAGACCAGAACCTAGATTAGGCTGTTTGCAGTTGCTGCACATTTGGACTTGGCTTGAGACTTCTTTGTGGAACAAACAGTCTTTCAATTTATACCTGAAAGTTCCAACTTTGGGAATTGATCCTGGGTGACATTTTGCCTAATCAAAGCTTTCGGCCACAACTGTGTACTCAATGTTCTCACATGCAATTTTCGTGGATCTACTTGTCAATCCAGACTTGTTGTGGTTGATGCTTTCTTCTTGTTCAGGGGGCAAAGCTCAATTGAATCGAATCTTACACTCACAATCTTGTTACAGCTTGAATGAGAAGACTAATGCCTTTCAACTATGCCTTGAGTGCGCTAACCCAACATCATGACTGAAGTTGAAGTCTTCCCCAACAGTTCTTGAAATGCTACATAAACTCAATGATGCAATGTGTTGTGTAACTCTTCACCGGGCAGAACCACTGTGGTTATAGCTCAGGTGCTACATCACTTACTAAGAGCATCTCCACCCCCAAAACAGTAAACGAGATTAATCCTCACTGTCCCCACACCCAGAGACGTCGAAAAAGTCCCTCTTTAAACACTCAACGACCATTTATGTCTTTACATCTGGATCAGTAATAGTCACTGTCCAAATCCATAGTGGAAAAAAGCTTCTAAAGCGGTTAAAATGACCATTGCAAATTTGGACAATTAATGCTGGAGGGCAGCAGGATTTGCATTGTCATGTGGAAGAAAATCTGACGCTGGAGCAACTATTTATATATTTTTTCCCACAGATGAACGGGCATCCAGTTGACATGGCCGAGTTGGTCTAAGGCGCCAGATTAAGGTTCTGGTCCGAAAGGGCGTGGGTTCGAATCCCACTGTCAACAGCCCTTCATCAGTTGTCAGCATGGCCGAGTGGTCTAAGGCGCCAGACTCAAGTTCTGGTCTTCGTAAGGGGGCGTGGGTTCGAACCCCACTGCTGACAATTCAGTCCACAAGTTCTTTTGCTCTCTCTCTGTCTCACGGGGAGACTTGGATTCCAATGGTAGATTTGCTTTTTCTTTCTTGAGATTGAAAGAGGCACAAATGGCATCCAGTTGCAAAGAACAACTACTGGTATCAATTGTGCTCTCCTTGCCTTGATATGGTCCAATTCTTTCCAGTTTCTCTTTTGGCAACAACTATGGCACTGTGGACTTGAATTTGGGTTCTTGGGGTGTCAAAATATGTGTGTGTGTGTGTTTTGTGTCCTGGTGAAAGTTTCTGTACGCCAAAAGTCTCTCTAAATTTTGTCCTCTTGACTTTTGTCCCTTCTGTATTTTCCATGTATTCTACTGAAGACCCAAGAGTGGCCTGGCCATGTTGATAGCCAACTGCATTGACACGAGTCGCCTTTTACACTTGGCCTTTGCTTTTCCATTTTTCCAGAAGCTGATTGAAAAGCCGACAATGACAAACTTCTGTTAGCTAGCTTTCAGGCCACTGATTGATGATGCTCTGAAAAAGTCCAGGCACCCCATGTGTTTTCTCACATCTAGTTCTCATGGTTCGTAAGTATACTTGATGGTTTGTCCTTTCAGGCTGAACTGGCTCCTCCTCCGGTGTGGGCAGTGTTTCTTGCAGGCACACAAGAAGACATCTGAGGAATTGTCAAAAGCATGAAGCAGCAAATGGCAAACTTGTTGAGAGCTCATTGCACAGTGTCAAAGAGTGTGTGTGTGTGTGTTTGTGTGCATGCCTCGATAAGCTGCCTTGATGGGTTAGCCCAGGGAAGGAATCATGGAGACCATACTGCCTTGATGAGTTAGCCAAGGGAAATGAAATCCTGCAGACCATGCTTATTTGATGGGTTAACCCAGGGAAGGAAATCCTGGAGACCATTTCGTGGCATCAGTGAGCAGAACCAAATCTTACTAGAACGCAGAGAGAACCGTTGTGGAGAGAGAGAGTTTTTCCATTGCCTTCACTTCCTTCCTTCCTCCCTTCCATCATGCTGTGCATCTGTGTGTCTGTATAAGAAGAAGAAAACAGATGAATTATTTTGATCACTACCAAAAAAAAGAAAAAAAAGCTCAAGAAGAAGTAAAAACCATTCAGCTGGCACTTGTTTGCTCTGCTTTTCAATTATATTTGAGTCATCAGAATAGAAGAAGAAGCATGGGGAGGGAGGGATTTTGCAGGTATCCACCTGCAAGCCAAACCCTAAACCCAGTCCTCTTTCTTTCTTCTGGCAATGAGTGTGCTTAACCACCTTATCCGTGAGCGACTTTTTCGCACCAATCTCGGCAGCAACTAAGCGGCTGACTGGCTTTCTAGATCTCAGAACACTTCTAGGTTTCCAACTTGAGACTAAACAACAACACCAACAACGGATAAGGTGTCGTCCATCCGTCCAGAACTGCGATTCTCTCTTCCTTCTTCAGCAGCGGAGGGTTTGTGTACATTTTCTGTCTTCTGTGGACGACAGTTTGGTTTAGTCTCTCGAGTTTTCTTTTGTTTTGTGGGTGGTGGGTTTCGCAGATTGCTCTCGACCTTGTTCTCAAAGACAAAGAAATTGAAAGATTGGGTGTTTTGCAAAGAGGAAGGAGAGAGAGAGAGAGAGAGAGATTGATTGTAGGAAGAGATTCTAGCAAGGACTCTCGAAAACTCAGAGACAAAAAGCAATGGACCCAGGGCAACTAGTAGTGCCGGTAGCAGGGATGGTGGCAGCAGCAGCTCTGACATTCTACTTGGTGAGCTTTCAGGAGATGAGCAACAAGTCGTTTGAAGATCTGGAGGAAAAGCTTGCAAAAGGAACCGACAACGTACTGCTCAATTCTTCTCTAAGCTCCAAGAAAAGGAGAGAAGCTCGCCGCATCTCCAAACAGCAAAGGCAACAACAAGCAAGCAAACCTGGAAGCTCTCCTCCTCCTCCTGATTCAGCATCCTCAAAAGATTAAGGAGGTTAGAAAGGAAAAAACCCTAATTAAAGCTTCTGTTTTTTGCTATTCATTTCAACTCATCAATTCTTTCTTGGAAATGTCTTATTTGTCAATCACTTGACCTGAAAGCAAAACCAAGCTCTCATCCTCAAAAGATTTAAGGAGGTTAGAGAAAAACCCTAATTACAGCTTTCTTTTTTCTAATCATTTCAACTATAATCACTTCTTTCTTGGAAATGTCTGTTTTTGCTAATCACTTGATCTGAAAGCAAAACCAAGCTCTCATCCTGATTCATCCTCAATAGATTTATCTAGGTTTAGAGAGATCCTGAATTACAGCTTCTTTTTTGCTAAACACTTCTTGCTTGGAAATGGTGTTTTTTTGCTAATCATTTGAGCTACTCAGGGTTGCATGGATTAAGACCCACCACAACTGCCCCCCCTCCCCACCTTCCAAAATCTTTTCACAGTAATTTTTCACAAGAGAGAGAAAAAAGAGTACCCAAATGTTTCATTTCCATGATGTTTAAATTGTGAGTATGTAGATACCGATTCACTGAGTTTTTTCCACATTGCTTGCCATGTCTCTCAAAGCATATATGTAATTGAGGTTCTTTTTCCTTCTGCTTTTTACAATCTCTCAATAAATTGCATTATTGCAACCTATCAAAGTGTACATGTAAATTGATGGTTTTTTTTTCACTTATTGCAATCTCTCAATAAATTCAGTTATAATCTGAAGTGGAGTGGATGTATAGGATTTTCACTGAAGAAAAGGGATGTGTTTGGTAAGTCTGTTGGTGTACACACAAGTGAGAAGTCTTTCTGCTGAAGATCTGATGATTGGTAAAGTATACTCCAACTCCTTCAAAATGTGCAAAGTGTCACTTCGGCTACATGGTTTCATTCCCACAACTTTTGTGTCAGATGTTGGAGGAACAATCTTTACTCACTTGTTATAGATGGGACAATGTATGCAAGTTCGGTAATGATCGGTTAATACATTTCAGTGTTGATTCTTCTCTTTGAGATTGGACACCATTTTCATAAATTTTTAGATCTTTAACTCTAAACACATTTATTTTCTTCTCATTTCAAGAAATACCAATTACAAATGCATACACAAAACATTTGATTCATTAAATGGCAAAACAACTGCATGTGTCTTAATTGTCACAAAAGTAAGTATCTGCTTGTCAATTAATGCTCTAATGTGATTGTTTGTTTCAATAGTCACTATGGATTTGCTTAACATTCAATGTCAACCCTCGTTTTTTCATAAAAAAATTTAAAGTTAATATTTTCTTTTGACATCACATAATTTGAATAAATTTTTATTATCATGTTTATTGAACCACAATGTAATGGAAATGATTAGATTTTGGTTCTTCAATCATTTGTTGACATGTTTTTATAGATTTTATTGTTGTACATGTTTCATGGTCTTGGGGCCGACCTTATCATCTGGTAATTCACTAGTTGTTTTAACACTTTGTTCTTAAGTTCATGTGGCACCCAAGCTCACTATCTTAGAGTTGCATATAATTGTCTTTGAGGTTCATGAACTCTGTTGAGAGCAAGTTGCCAAGCATTACCACATCTTCTATCAACAAACTGTTCAAGAGGCTTGTAAAAAAATGTTTTGGAAACGGTTTTTTCAAGCTTACACGTTCTTTGAAGAAATCCGTGGCATGTGTAAACATCACCGAATTGTAATCTTTCATATATTCCTTGGAAATGTGTATAGTCTGTTTGAGCAATGTAAGATTTTATTTGTTTATCTTCACATTAGCCCATCACCATGCAACCCATTCATTTATTTTGTCAATTACCCTTTTCATTCCAAGTTCCCCATGTTTTGATTTTGAAAAATGCTAGAGGGGGTCTAGTATAGTATCATTTCTTGGATATTCTAACTTTTTTTTTGTCATTTCACATATTTTATTTAATATGCTTGAGATTAATGTGTATTCAACCATTGATTCCAAAATGTTTAGTGTAACATTTGGTGTCGATTTTCTTCTTCCTATTATAGATAAAAGTTTCACATTTGCAAACACATTTTAGGGGTAGAAAGGATGTAGCTAAATAGTAAGGGTGGAGTAAATGCAAATTCAAATTAAATTGAGGAAATTAGTAGTAGAGGGGGGGAAATGCAATTTGATTATACTAGCAAGAATGGTGCTAGATGCAAGATGTTGAGATTATGAATGAAAATAACAAATAGCTTGAAATGTTATAAACAATGTACAGTGTTAGTGGCTACCTGGTCTTATTTCAATTCCTAATGGGCACATGCCTTTTCGTGGTGAATGGGTAGTGTATGGATCCACACATACCTCCTGGGGGTCAATAGGCTTGTAGTAAGGTATTGTCTCAATTTCTAATGGGCACATGCCTCTTGGTGGTGAATGGGTAGTGTATGGATTGGCACATACCTATTTGTGAGTCAACAGGTTTATATGCCACTAAATTGGATTTAGTTTAAAACTCTAAATGGTTTAGATTTTACAAAAATTCATATTAAAAAAAAATGTAGTATAACTTGAAGTACTTCTTAAAATTAACAAGATATTCTTAAAAAGATTCGCTTAGGCTCATTTGTTTGTGTTCACACACTCACAAGATAGCATTCCAACTTACTTTCTTCCAAGTCTCCTTCAAGAACTTTGTAAAATGAACCCCCTTTACTATTGCTAATCGTCCTTAAGTAACCAAAAATAATTCTAACTACCTTGTTAGCTATTTTCATCATTGGGTGTCAAAACATTTCAAAGATTCATAACTTTTTCAAATGAACTCCAAACTGAATGTTTGAAAAATCAATCTTATAGCCCTTGGAAAGATCTTTCCAATGCCATATTAATTGTTTCAATTGGAGTTGATGTGACCTCTGAAATTGTCGAAAATGTGAAGCCCAATAGTCAATTATGGTATTTTGGTAGGCAATTTCAGTAGATAACTTGGTAAGCCATTTTGCTACTTTGGTAGGTATTTTCTTTGATTCCTTACATTTATTGTAAAATAATAATCAAAATTATCCCTTCAACATTTATTGTTTCCTTCTATTACTAATATTTTTTTCACCTAACAAGTATAATCATAGGGGGAGTTTATGCCCTTGGAACTCCATTTTCATGCATTGTTGGGCTTGTTGACTCACTTGGTATCATAATTTTTGACTTGAGTTTAGGCACATGCAAGTTAGGTCCCGTATTCGATGATACTCTTTTTTTACCATGGTTCAATGACTCCCCAAAGGGCAATTTCATTGTCCTAGAGAGGGAATCATTGTCCTTCATTATCAAACTCCATGGCATTTCACCTAATCATGAACTTGTTGTCTATGCATGGTTCCCTTGTATTTGCAAATGTTCATTCATGAGGTCAACAAGGACACCATTTTTGATAGCTTCCCATGAGTTAATTTTTAGATTGATGGGCTTGACCATTTCCTTTCCAAGGGCAGGTATGATTTACCTACAAATGAAACATTAAAGATTATCAACATTACTACGTGTTGTGTCCAACATGGAAATAAACATCGTGAACAACATGACCACCCAATTATCATTTTGTGTGGAAGGTGAGCTAGGTAAGCCAAGGCCTAGAATTGGTGCCATCTTGTGAACCACAATGTTGCCACAAAACCTTTTTGGGTCCTTGGTAAACAACTTTCACCAAATGTTGAAAAGTATGGTCAACCCTTGATCTTGAACCCAAATTCAAAACAAAAATGTAAGTGAAACTTAACCAACAATTAATTGCATGGACAACCTTAATACTAAATAATCACCAAGGTTATCCCTAAAAATAATGTATTAAATTCAGTATCAAAATAAACATTTGAGTGAATTTTAAGCAAAAGCTAATCACTAATTCACAACTATAGTACTTGAAAGAAACCAAGCTTAGGTCGTTTAAATCGATATCTTAAACCTAGATTCAAAACTAGAATAATTAGTGAATAGCCAAAGGTTCATTAATTCACAATTCTACTATTAAAAGAGGCCAAGTATATCTTTAAAAATACTAAGTGACTAAACTAAAGCTTGAAAAGAACCAATCAACTAAATAAACTACAAACTCAACAAGTTGCAATTAACACATTCAAGCTTAACACTTTGTGTGTGAACATGGCAACATAGTTTTGTTTAAAGCCAAGGTAGGATCTAATGCCATAAACCCCCCATTCCTATGTTTGTGACATATGGCTCCATGGCATTTAAACTCACTAAGATACA
>Ga0116227_10016965_pt1 | contig 10295 bp, 5 predicted proteins | sample S1TSphgellanicum_FD_89693 | JGI IMG/M metagenome (GOLD analysis project Ga0116227, IMG submission 89693) | Host-associated microbial communities from peat moss isolated from Minnesota, USA - S1T2_Fb - Sphagnum magellanicum MG | ecosystem: Host-associated > Plants > Peat moss > Unclassified...
CAGTTTCACCAAGCAAGACGAAAGGCCAGGAAAAAATGATGTCATTGGGCGCTCCCCATTTTTGCCATATGTGATAGAAGGCCTCCCAAGCCCGTTTGGCGAGGGGACACTCGAGGAGACAATAGGTGGGAGGTTCAGAATGGTTCTTTAAATCGCCTAAGTTCTTTTGCAGAATAAAAAAATAGTTTAGAACCATGCTGCGTGGTTTCATGCAGAACCATGCAGGGGCGAAGAACTTGTGCAAGAAGACAAGCGAGAGAGTTCCCAAGTTCCTGATATGTTCCCCAAAGAGTTTCCAACAGCACTTCATCTTAGGCTAGGTAATCAAACCATGGGTGAACCAAACGCTAGTATTTCGACAATCTTCTGCCATGTTTAACTATCATATGACTAGTTAGTCTCCTCGCCTGGAGGCTCCTGATGCCATGCAAGGAATGAGCCTCGTGAGAGACTTTCTGATCTAATGATGAATATTCAACGGTATCATCAGTCCCCCCAGTTGCGACCTGCCGGGCATTTTATGGGTACATGAAGGAATGAAAAAGAGGGCAACTGGAGTCTGGGTAGCCAGTTGTGAGTCAGTTGTTACTATCAGCCTTCAGGAATGTGACAGGCCTGATTGTAACCTTACCTGGGTGGGCTTGTGTTTTGCAAAGCCCTTGAGACTAGACGGCCTATTGGGTGAGCATCTCACATCGTAGACATGTGCAAGGCAATAGGGTTTAGGGACAGAAGTTTTAAGATTAGGTTAAAAATGTTAGTAACTTTAGTCCCTCCCACTTTGCTATTAGGTTGCCCTTACTTTTTGTTAGGAAATTTTTGTAAGTTCTGTGTGATAGTTTCACACTCACATTTGTCTTGGACTCATCTTTTTTTCAAACTTGAAATTTACGTTAATTATGACCATGCTTTTTAATGCACATGGTCAGATTTATGTCTACTGGAAATCATGCTTTTCCATGCCTGTTATGCATGCCCTTGTGAAAAAATAAAATGATTTTATGTGCATGCCCAAAAAGAACAAATTTGCTTCAAAAAATCCTAGGCCCAAGTCCTTTGGGATTCACAAATATTTTTGAAAGAAAATTCCTTAAAAGTCAATATATATTTGATCAACATTGGTAATACCCTGAAATTCAATTAAATTGCTTCTAGATAATATAAATATCATATACCTAGACTAAATTAAGGTCTCTGAGTCCAATTCTAACATTTCTTGGGTTTAATATTGTCACTAAGAGGCCTTACTCAGAAAGGTGAAGGTTCTCCCCTCCCCCACCAAAATGAAAATTTGCACAAATGCAAAAAATTAAAATTAAAAAAATATTTTGTGGTGTATTCCTTATTTGCTGGAGAAAAGTCATCAAATTTCAAAAAAAAAACCTCATCACATTTTTACTTGAGTTTTAGAGGGAGGCCATGTTTTGTACCAACTTTTTAACTTTCTAGACAAGCTATAAAAATATATTTCCATTTAATGCCAAATCCCTCCTAAGATGCACGGATATGATGTAACATTAGAATGTTGAAAATAGATATATTGTTTTGGACATGTAAAAATTACTTTGGAAAACATTTATGAAAGAGAATGTTATATTTGAATCTTTCATTCTATAGTCTAACACATTGATACCTTCAATTTTTAGAATGAGACGTCTTTAAAGGTTTTATTTAACTGAGGAATAATTTAGTTTGGATCACATAGTGGGAGAGTATGATTTGATATAACAACAATTCCACTTAACCATGCCAACACATTGTAATGTTAACATCCACAACCCTTTGTTATACCTTGTTACAAAATGTGGTCGTCTTTACATAGCAAGGGTATGGTTAGCTCTTCATTAGTTAACATGTTCCGCTCACAAACAATTGTCAATTGTAAGGGCTACGATGCTTTTGGCATTATTGAATTTTCCTCCTCCTTTTGCTTGGGTATGGATTGCAACCATAAATATCATCAATGCTTTCCATTTGGGTTTTTCACACCCTTATTCATACCACCATATTTCATATCCTCTTCATGTCAATGTACAACATACCTTGCATATCCCAAGTTTAACTTGTATGGCCCATTCAACATTGCAACTTGGCATGCATTTTTGTTCTTCCCTTTTTGGTGTTTGTTTTTTCTTATATAAGGTGACAAGAAAAACCATCAAGAGATTTGTGCCCATCTTCATCGATACATAGTACACGATTGGGAGACATTACAAGAGGAGCCCATGATTAGAACCCAAATTCTAACTTCCGAAAAATCTTTGGAGATAGCTTTAGATCCTTCTCCACCTCCATCAACATGATTACATCACACATGGGCACATGTAGGAGATTACGCACAAGTAGTGCATGCATTGGTTTCAAACATTTCAACAATCCCACAATAGATTTTTGCCTTTTCACCCATTGGCAAGCATCGACCTCCTTCCAAAAACAAAGGTTGCTTTAAACCAAAAGACATTTATTTTTGTTTTAGCACATTCACCACATCTTTCATTTGGTAGTTTTTTAGGTATGGTGTATGAACTTTTATGAGATTGTTTTATCTTAGATGTTTTACGAGTGGATTTAATTTTATTTTTTGTGGTATGTGGGCACATTGTTCATGGTCATTTTCCCCATCTATATCATGTTTGCTTATAACATCACGATTACTAACGTTGGAGAAACAAATTAACAACATTTGAGCCATTGTGATTAGAGAGGTCATTTATCAATTAGTTGGGTACACATTTGCAATTAAATTCAAGGATACATTTGTAAAACATTTTAGTCCTCATTAATTTGATGTGCCAACATAGGGTAGGTGTAAAATAGTAGTCCATGAAGTTTGGGTTATCTTGGATTTGCATCCAAATTGGGTGGTATTGCATGTGGACATTTGTAATGCCTTCAATTCCATATCATAAACATCCATTTATCAAGAGATGCAATTTTCCACCAGTACTTTGGATCGATTTTCCCCATTTGCCCAAAATTTTTATGTGTGCCCATCCCCATTATATTTTTCACAACCTTCTCAACACAAGGATCTCATAATCATTTCAACAAAATTTAATACATGATGGGGGGATTTTCTAGGCAAAACGTTATTTGCATGAACACATTTTTGTGTTTTTTGCCCTACTACAAAAGCCCACCCTACTTGTGTTTTTCCTTCAATTGTTGATGATATGCATATTGTTGGTATTGTTTCAAATGTGGTACCCACCTTTTTACATTTATAAGCAAAGTTTATAACATTAAAATTAAGTTTTTCCATTCAATAAGTGAATTGTTTAGTGTGTTTAGTTCAATTTCCATAAAGATTAGGGACATCCATATCACTTCTGCCCAACTTTTTAACATTTAACACAAGTTTCCATATTTTAAGTGCACCAATGGGTTTTATGTTATATGTGTAGTCCTTTGTTGTAGAGGTGTTTTAAATGGATCTCAACACCATAATTAACCTCCCTAGGCTTATTAATCCACATTAGTTTTTGTGATGTTTTCGTTTTGTTAATGCCTAACACCTAAACTATTTATTACATATTATATTTCCATTTTTAGATATTTTACAACATTATATTGAGTTTAATTTGTACCATAACTAGGTTGGGGAAGTTATTGGGCACATAATCTTTTAACATTAAGATGGGTCATTTGATTTATCTTCAAGCCACTTTAACTTCTTTTTCATGGGGGCGCCTTCGTTTAGCGGTTCGACTTGTTGCCTTTACATTATTGGGATGTTGGGTTTGGATTGTTATTGCACAAGTGTCATTCGTTTATAGTGGAATGATCACCCTATTATTTTCAATATGGTCACACATGTTGACATTGACATTTTTCCCTTATAATTGACACTATGGGATATTCAAACTTTATTACCCCAAATCATCTGTTCTCAAGTTCCCCCCCTTTGAGAGTCTTGTGGTTTAATCATATTTCACTTACATGTTTTTTGATGGACCATTCCCACAAATAAAAATTTGCCACACTCTTAGTAGATATTCCCTCAAATGCCACATGAACATGTTTTCAATCTTATGCAGGTCTAACTATGGGCGTTGGTTATTAGCCCATCTTACCACACTTACATTTCATTTGTTTTCAGGTCACTTTTTTATAACATTACATATCGACCTTGGCTTGCCACATCTTACAGTTGCACATCTTTCACATTTTTAGTGTGGACATACCATTGGTGATTTGAGTATCCATTTGCTTTAGTGTTTGTGAAAGAATGAACACGCTATAGCCTTCGATACTTTTCGAGTTACCATCACAACTATTGTTTTGGAAGGTGGATTAACACACATATAGAAACAAGTTTCCCACCTTTTTCCCCCACCACACATGGTGGTGAATTGATATTTTTTTCATGAAAATTGGTTTTCAAACCTTAATAAATATTGCCATAATTTATCCAACCCACTTAGATATGGTATAGTGCACATTGTCCACAATAACGCATGCAGTGATAATTGTTGCTTAGGAAAAGACATAATCATATGTAAAATGTGCATCAACAAACGATTGCATTCCCCTTGCCATAGAAACTTATGATTGCTTTCATTTTCGTTTTGACTCCTTTTTTACTCCTTATGCTTAGGTCACTATAACATGTCATTAGTGGTTTTCTATAATTCCCATGATGTTTATTTTTTATTATTGGCTATGTGTGTCCATAGCCTTCAAATCTGTGTAGGCCATAACAATTTTTCAATGTGTTATTGTGTTTGGGAAACATTTTTCATTTTTTCCCCACATTGCAACTAATGCACCTCTATCTTAGTTGATTTGTGGTAAATGAGTTTACGATTTTCTATTTTAATAGTGTATTAGTGCAGTTTTGATTATTATGTGTTTTTGTGACATGTGTTTTCAGAAATTTAGTTGTTTTAAACTATTTGAAGATGGGTTCTCATCCTTAGCTACCTTTTTAACATACATGGTTTTTCTTCTATTTGAAAAAAATCATCATTGACAATCATATGCCAACGAATTTTATACTCTTACAAATTATAAACATTGGTATCTTTTTGCACATTGCAAGTTCACCATGGCCAAATCCCACAAAAATTACATGTAACTTCTTCCATTTTTTAACCATCATTGAAGATCACAAAAAATTACAAGCATCATCTTATTCAAATTCTAGCCATGCTTGAATCCCACAAAAATCACTTACAGCCTCTTTTTTTAAACGTTGCCAAAGTTCACAAAAATCACAAGCACCATCAAATTCAAATTTTGGGCATCATTGAATCGCATAAAAAATACACAATCATCCGTTCTTTCGGCCATCTCTAAAGTTCACAAAAAATCCAACCACCCTCTTATTTTGACCATGGCCGATTTTCACAAAAAATCACAAGCATTCACTAATTTTGGGCGTTGTTGGATCTCACAAAAATCATAATCGCACTCTTCTTTTGGCCATTGTTGAATCCCACAAAAATTCACAAACACCCTTAGATTTTGGGCATTGTTGAATCCCACAAAAAATCGCAACTATCTTTTTTTTTTGGCCATCATTGAAGCTCACAAAAAGTCACAAAAGCTCATAAGCCATCAAATTTTTTCACAAAAAGAAATTATTTTGTGCTAATTATTTTATGAATTATTTCAAATGCCTTGGTACAAGGGAAATATTACACAAAATTCAAAGAGCAAAAACATCACAAACACCCTACTCCTCTATTGTTTCACTTGGTGGTGAATTTCATGGAACCAACACTAATGCAAAAGTGGTTGACATGTTTGTAGAAGGGGTCAACTTGCAGATAGGCATGATTGATGTAAGAAAAGGGGTAGAAGTTGAAGGTGATGCTTCAACTTTCTTAGTTCTTCTTGGCATTGAAGTTGCAAGTACTTGCACACTTACACATTTGTCATTTGATCGTCATAAATTGTAAAAATTGCTAATGCATTTTGCTCTTCCAAAATTGATTCCTTCTTCAATGTAGTAGTTGTCATGTTAACAATGACCTTTGCTTGTTACCTAATTGCACATTTTCTCATTTTTGTGGTCTTCTAGTCTTCTTTTGCTACATGAAAACCTTGAAGGCGTTTCAAGCTTAAAACCACAACTACACCATTAGTTACTTTAATTTCTTAAAAGTAGAATCAGTAGCATCATTTACATTTATTGCAAGCAAAGGTTTGGGCTTTTTCATGGGCATAATTTTTTGACGAGCTCTTATCTTGTTTTTGTCCACCAAGGTATATCTTTGAGAAACAAGTAACAATGAATGAACACAAAGAATGCATTCTTGAGATGCTTGGATTTGTACAATTTTGAAGCTTTTGAAAAACATCTTCATTACAAATGCCATTCTCATTCAATGCAAGAACAAACCCATAATTACCACAAACTTTTAAAACATCATGTTTTATCAAGCCTTATTTTCCTCCAAGTTCATATTTGGGCAATTTTCCCAACTAACAAGCTTGTCATTATAATGATGTAAAATTATGCACTTTGAGAAAGTTTAATTATTTTGCCCATTTCCAATAATTGAACCTTATGATATGAAAAGCACATTTTCCTCCTCTACCACAAGATTTTTCCCCTTCCTCACTCTTCCAACTTTTGGATCTTTGTGTTGTTAATATGCTTATAAGAAGGATTTCATGAAAGATGATAATTCTTCTTGCACTAGTGATCACCTACCCAGAGTAAAAATGCCAAGCTTGACATCATGCATTATGATTCGACGCTTAACAATTTTTTCGCAATGTTGATTCCACACATTACTAAGAAAAGGCAACATTGGGGTAGGGTTCCAATGAAATCCTTGATTGGGCTTTCCATGATGCCGGTTGCATGCCCTCTATAGAGTGTGGTGGAGACGTTTTAAAGACATTACATTTATAACATTAAAGCCTCCCAAAAAACTTTTGGTTTCCATTAATGTTCAAACTTGGTCTGGTATCAACTACAAAATACAAAAAAAGCCAGACTGGTATTATAAGTCCTAGAGTCATTCCTTTTTCTCAAGGTGGAACCCCAAGACCTATAAAATATTAAGCTTTTTAAAAAGGCAAAGACCTGGGTTTAGGGATATTAGTTCTGATACCTAAGGACTTGACATCCTAAGACATGATGTCTTTAAATGTCTAGGACTTTCCAATCTCAGGACATAGGACATGAATTCTTTTAAGGCCTAGGACATTATGCTTGTACAAGCTAAAAACATTAAGGCTAACGCTTATGGTATAGGATGTGAAGATTTGAGGGCCTAGAACATTGGGCTTTAAACTCTCTCTATCCTTATGGCCTAGGACATGAGGCCTAGAGACATGAAGATCTTGACTATCCTTACTCCAAGGGCTTAGGACATGAGACTAAAACACAAGCATCTCAAGTTTTTTTGTCTCAAAGGCCTAGGACATGACAGCCTAGGGACATGAAAACAATTGACTTTAAGGAAATGAAAGCATAGGATAAGGTGACCCCTGACTTTGATTCCCTCTATTATAATTTGAGGGCAAATTTGAAATCTAGATAATCTCATGAATTAGATGACTACCCTTTCCATTGTCTGCAACACATGCAAATGTGACAAGCAAGTCATTTTCTACTGCGTGTAAATACTACACATTTATAGGAGAATAATCACCAAAGACCCTCTTATAAGGGATGTACTTGTGCTCCAAAGATGTTAAATTTCTGATGCTAACTATCCTAGGCCATTGGTGAAAGATCTCGCCAAAGACCTTATGTCAATTGTCCTATGCCATTAATGAGGTCTCATAAATTCCTTAAGCCAAATCTTGTAAAAATAAACTAAGCCAAAAATCCCATGACCCCTTGAGCCAAAAGTTTATGAACCACAAGCCAAAAGTACTAGGCCACAAGCCAAAAGTCCTAGGCCACAAGCCAAAGTCCTGTGGACATCCTAAGCCAAATATTTTGCATACGCCCTAAACAAAGTGTAGTCAGATTCAATATGAAGTAACCCTAAGCCATACAAACAAATACATATGTTAAAAGCCAATGCAATTTGGTTTAGTGTTAAACCCTAAGCCAATAAATTTAACCCCAAGCCAAAACCAAATTTGGCTTGCACATTTTGACTTGGCATTAGAATATTTTAAAGCATTTTGGCTTAGGGTTGGAATAATTTTCAGCATCTTGGTTCAAGGTTAGAATAATTTTCGACATCTTGGCTTTCGTTTAGAATAAATTTTGGCATCTTGGCCTCAGGTAGGCCATGTCCGGTATGGCTGTTTTCGTATTCCATAATCAACTATCAACCTTTGAACATACCAGCTTGGTCTTAGTATTGGTTACTTTTTACAACATTCATACTGCTTGTCTTGGTATTTGGGTCATCTTAAAAACTTTCATACCAGGCTGACCCTGGTATTGGGTACTTTCGATAATATTCATTCACCAGCCAAGTCCTAGTATTGGGTACTTTGAGAAAAAATTCACACCAACCTGATCATGGTATGGGGTCATGCAAGACTATCTTGAGGTTGGTCTCTGAAAAGTATATATACTTGGTATTGAAACTGATATAAAACTAGTATTAACTGAGGTACCTACCAGGCTGGTATTGCCACAAGGTTAGTGTTACCCTGGGTCATACCAGCCTGGTAGGGTCCTTCAGTGCATCGACCAGATTGTATACCATGTGCAGGCCTGTATATGACACCAACAGTGCCTTATCTTTCTACCATGGGACCAGTATAGGTGCCGATTCACCCAAGCCTTGGCTGAACCAGCACCCAGGTTGGTACCATGGTAAAAATTGTAAAATCCATTTAAATGATTTCTAAATATAATTACAAGTATCCCATGCTAAAAAACAAGGTCTCTAAGTTCAAATCTAACATTTTTTCTCTTAATATGGCCATTAATTTGACACTAGAATCTTCACAAACCTTTTTTACAAATAAACTAAACAAATCTCCCTTGAAACCAAAGGAGAATGCCTTTAAATTTGGGATAATTCTTTTTCAAAAACTTCATTTACAAATAAATTAAACAAATCCCCCTTGAAACCAAGAGGGAATCCCTTTAAATTTAACACAACATTTTGGGACAATGGAGTTACATGCTGAATTTCATTGTGTAATTCAATTCATTAGGGGGGTGTGGAATGCAAAAACATGCGAAACACATAGGACATTGAAATTTTTTTTTCTAGGTTCACAAGGGGGATTGGGAATTTTTTTGTTGTGTAAGAGGACCCAATAAAAAGAAAAGATGAAGGTACCAACTTGGGTGCTGGTTCACCCTGGCTGTTTCACCCAAAGCATTCTTCCCCCTTGCTTGCTGAACTTTTTGAACTGCAAGAAATGCTATGCTCTAAGGTCAACAATTAGGTCCAAATGTTAGAAGGTCCTTATCCAGATTTCAGAACTGTTAAAACAATTTGAGGATTTCCTGCGTACACGCTGCTACGTATTGGGGGGGGGGGGGCGGGGGGGTTGGAACTTGGATGTCCATTGTCAACCAATGTATCCGCGTTCTGTTGATTACACGAGCGCTGGCTAAACTTTTTTTTCTTCTGTCGCATGGGGATTGTGTTGCGTCTGCCATGATCTTTCCCTAGACGACAAGTGCCGAGCGCGTCCGTCCTTCTTTCCCGAGGGCCTCTTAATGTCTTTGCCAGTGGAGCAACAGCTTCAAGTCTTCGTCTGCATTTCTTATAACATTTAATGACCAGAGGTTTGCAGCATTTTTCAGAGCTGGCCGCTGACAGCTCTCATTATAATGGTGTGGAAGTCACAGCAGGCACATGAAGAGGAGGAGCTTCTAGCCTTATAGATTGGGCCTAGCTTAACTTACTTACACTACTGTGGCCATACACATAATGCGCTAATACCTAGAAAAATCGTCTCTTCTATGAACTGATTTGGTCGTCCTGATGTAGCCTCCCAGCTGTTGGTTTGTAAGCTAGAAGACCATGGTACTGCAATGTGTGAACATAATGGGGGGTAAATATTCTTCGACCCCCCTCAGCCCCCCCCCGCCCCGCTTCTTCCCCGGGAAGCTACGAACTAGAACACAGCTTTAGAAACCTAAAGAAAAGTTGTCAAAAAAATTTCCACATCACTCCAAGATTGCTAGGTGAGAGATGTGGTTGTAGAAGCTCCTGGACCCAGCTTCTTTCTTGCACGTCCTGACATGAATGACCGCGTTTTTCCTCGGGTTGTGTAAAGTAGGTGCAGTACTCCCGACTCTCAACAATAGCCCCCCCCCCTAACCATCTTCCAACCGACTCCACCAAAAATATCCTAATCAACGCTCAGCTACACATCGGTATAACCGATTCACCAAAAAATTTAAGTAC
>Ga0116227_10016968_pt1 | contig 10294 bp, 5 predicted proteins | sample S1TSphgellanicum_FD_89693 | JGI IMG/M metagenome (GOLD analysis project Ga0116227, IMG submission 89693) | Host-associated microbial communities from peat moss isolated from Minnesota, USA - S1T2_Fb - Sphagnum magellanicum MG | ecosystem: Host-associated > Plants > Peat moss > Unclassified...
GTTCTTAAATGCTCTCGGCAAAGGCAGCAAGCGTATCCAATAACGCAACGGGTAAGTGTTTCTCAGCGGCAAGACCTTCACATCGGCGAATCCGGCGCGATCGAGCAGTGTGCGAATCGACCGCGGGCAAAACAACTGCAAATGCTCGATATCGATGATGGGAGAGCGGCGGCCCAACCGGCGATTAACCCATGCCGTGCGGTTGTGTGCGACGAGCGCGATCCGCGCACCGGGACGCAGCAGCCGAAAGGCCGATGCCACAAGCTCGGACGGCTCGATGAGGTGTTCTAGGGTTTGAAAGCACGCGAAAAGCACGAAATAGTCGAGCGGAAACTCGGTCTCCTCGAATGTCCCCAGGCGCAGCATCGTCTTTGCATCGGGGGTGGCGGCGGCGATGGCGGCCGCCGACGGCTCGACCCCTATCGCCGGGGAGAATCCCGCGGCAGCCAAATGCTCCAGAAATGCGCCTGTGCCCGACCCCACTTCGATGACCGGGCCGCGAGGCAGCTCCTCGAGCGCAGACGAAAGCGCGTCCCAATAGCTTTGAGCTGCTGCAGCGGCTTCCAGAGCCGTGTCGAATTCTGCGTCAGCGTAGCCGCGCTTGATGTCGTCGGGGTTCGGCAATTCGGGTGCGTACACCGCGTTGCACGACGGGCAGTTCACCAGTCTCAACGACATGAATTCCGGCATCTTGCGGGATGCGTACGCATAGCCATCCAGCTTTCCAAGATGTGTTGACTGTTCGATGAAGACAGGACCCCGCTCCGCCGATCTGCAAACCGGACATGTCCTCACGATCGATTTTTCCACGGGGTGCTGATCGTTCGTGCGGAGCTGCATCATATAGTGGTGTTTTAGTGGTGTTTGTCACGCCGGCCGCTCGCGAATTCGTTGCGCGGAAACTACCGTCTCGCCCCAAAAACTCGCGACGCTTTTTATTCCGCGCCGGGAGTCGGGTTACTCCAAATCGTCATAATAAAAGGTAACCATGACGATCTTGTGAACCGGCCTCAAGTGCATGCGCGCGACTCGCGGCAGCGCAAGGATATTTCGATCCCATCGATAGGACAAGACGGCGAAGGAGTGACACGACATGCTCGACCTGCGTCCTAAGAGCGACATTGAGCCGGATCGCGCATGCGAAGTCCTTCATCACGAGCTCGCGGAACACCGCAGTGCTTTCGAGGCTACCGCTGGAAGCATCAGCGCCGGATTCTCTCAGGCACTCCACCTTCTAGAGACGGGATCGCGGCGGGGCGGCAAGCTGATCCTCTTCGGTAACGGCGGCAGCGCCGCCGACGCTCAGCATATCGCGGCCGAGCTCATTGTTCGCTACAACGCGGACCGCGCGCCCATCGCGGCGATTGCCCTCACGACCGATTCATCCGTTCTGACTGCGTGCGCGAATGACTTGGGCTTCGAGAGGCTATTCGAGCGGCAAGTGGAAGGATTGGGGCGTGCGAATGATGTCGCGTTCGGCATCTCGACATCGGGCAATAGTCAGAACGTCCTTCGAGGCTTGTACAAGGCACGAACCATGGGCTTGAGCACCGTTGGCCTCACCGGCGGCACCGGCGGCCAAATGAAGACGGTATGCGACGCCCTGATCGTCGTACCCACTTCGATCACCGCACGTATTCAGGAGATGCACGTCTTGATCGGACACATGCTATGCAAGGCGCTCGAAAGTCGCCTGGAACTCGTGTAATCGAATGACCGGATCTGCCCTGCTCCCCCTGCTGGACAAGTTTCATGCGGCCCGTATCGTGGTCGTCGGCGACGTCATGCTCGATCGGTTCGTGTACGGTACGGTGGAGCGTATCTCGCCCGAGGCTCCGATCCCCGTTATGAACGTCGAGAAATCGGTGGACATGCCGGGCGGTGCGGCGAACGTCGCGCGCAACATCGCCACATTGGGTGCGCGAGTCACCCTCGTCGGCGTGGTCGGCGACGACTCGACTGCCACCGCCTTTCGAGCGCTGCTTCCCGCCTGTCCCACCATCGAGCCCCGCCTGATCGTGGATCGGTTACGCCCCACGTCGCTCAAAACACGCTACGTGGCCGACGGTCAACAAATCATGCGCGCGGACAACGAGAGCCGGTCATCCGTGTCCATGGAAATTCAACGTCTGATCCTCCATGAACTCGACCGAAGCCTTGTCGATGCCGATGTCGTCGTTCTATCCGACTATGCAAAAGGAGCGCTCTGCGAGAACGTGGCGCACTCAGCGATCGATCGTTGCCGTAAAGCGCGCAAAACCATTGTTGTCGATCCCAAAAGCGATGATTTTTCAAAATATCGTGGAGCAACCGTCATCACTCCGAATCGTGGCGAGTTGCAGCAGGCGAGCAAGCGAGTGATTGAATCCCAGAGCGACCTTGCCGAAGCGGGACTCACATTCGTCGATCAAGGGATCTGCGACGTCCTCGTGGTGACTCGCGGCAAGGACGGCATGTCGGTGCTCGGGAAGGACGGGCTGGTGCAGCATTTGCCGACGACCGCCCGGCAGGTATTTGATGTCTCAGGAGCCGGCGACACGGTGGTTGCGGCCATTGGGCTCGGACTTGCGGTCGGCGGCGAGATCATGGAGGCGTGCGCACTCGCAAACGTCGCGGCTGGGATTGTCGTCGGCAAGCGCGGCACGGCCGGTGTCTCGACAGGCGAGATCGCTGCTACTTTGAAACCTTGGGACCGGCGCGCAAACCCCTTGAAGATCCTCACCCTGGAGAGCGCCATCGAGCTGGCTCGAAGTTGGAGGGAGGAGGGGAAGCAAATCGCTTTTGCGAATGGATGCTTCGATCTCCTGCATCCGGGACACATCTCGCTGCTGGACCAGGCTCGCGATAGCGCGGACCGGCTGATAGTGGGTCTGAACGCAGATCTGTCGGTCCGCCGCTTGAAAGGGCCGGATCGTCCGGTTCAGGGCGAGATCGCCCGCGCCACCGTGTTGGCGGCCGTCAAGGCCGTCGATGCCGTGGTGATCTTCGCCGAGGATACGCCGATCCGACTCATTGAGGCATTGGAGCCGGACGTGCTGGTCAAGGGGTCCGATTACACCCTCGACACCGTCGTGGGCGCAGATTTCGTCCTGCAGCGAGGCGGAAGGGTACTCCTCGCCGATGTGCTGACCGGTCATAGCACCACGAACACCGTCAAAAAGGTGGCCAATTCTTGACGGCCGGAAAACGACCAGGCCGCGTAGTCATCTTGGATCGGGACGGTACGCTGGTCGTCGATCACGGGTACCTGGCCGATCCCGCGCGACTGGAGTTTACCGTCGGTGCTGCGGAAGGGCTCAGATGGTTATACGGCCGCAGTTACCGATTGGTGGTCATCACGAATCAATCCGGTGTCGGGCGCGGGTTCTTCTCGCTCGATGACGTCGCAGCCGTACACCGCCGCCTGGAAGAAATGGTCGAGATCGCCGGGGCAAAACTTGCGGGCGTATATTTCTGTCCGCACTCGCCGGGGGCAGGCTGCTTTTGCAGAAAGCCCGCCTTGGGGCTGCTGCGGCAAGCGGTGCGTGAACTCGACTTTGATCCGGTCCACGCCACCGTAATCGGAGACAAAGCCAGCGATATCCAATTTGGGCGCGACGCCGGCGCGAAAACGGTTTTGATAGCAGAAAAGGAAGCTCACGATTTCCATGCCGACGTCGTTGCGCCCAATATGCTGGAAGCCGCTTATGCAGCGGCGTCTTTTCATGAGACTGTTGGATAAAAGAAGGGCGACCAGCCCTATAGCATCGCCGTTGCTTTGTTACGCTTTTGCTGCAATCGGCGACGTAACGGGTGTTCCCGTCGAAAATTGGCGGGGTGTTTGCGACTAATCGCTCATCGTCATTTTCTTGCGACAAATGAGCGCTAGCTTATGGCGAGTTGATTTGCCCGACCACACTCAACTCGACCAACTTCACTCAACTCGACCAACTTCACTCGACTCGACCACTCACAACTCGACCTCTTCACCCAGGGAGACATTCTTCATGGATTCAAAATTCGGATCGATTCAGTCCACCGGCAAGCGCGCCGCGCTCGCGCAGGCGGTGATGATTGCAATGGGCGTGGTGACCAGCATCGATGCCAGCGCGTCGACAACCACGATTTTTGGCGGCGGTGCAACGCTGCCGGCGGCTGCCTATGAAGGTGCATCGGACGCGGATTCCACGGCGCGTTTGAAAACGACCATCAAAGCCACGTCGGGCTCGCTGTTCCAGGTGTACTTGGAGAATAACTCGAGCCTGGCGAACACCGTGAGCTACTGCCAGACCGGCAGCGGCACGGGCCGTAAAGTGCTGGATCAATCTCTCCTGGCGTCCGGCGTTTGCCCGGCTTTCACCGCGACACCCAGCGGCTTCGGCGCCCCGACCGCGAAACCGGATTTTGCCGCTTCAGATGCGCCGCTGGCGCAGTCTGACGTCAACGCTGTCAAAGAGATCGAAGGGGCGACGCAGCCCGTGCAGGTACCGGAAGTGGCGGCCTCGATCGCCATTGCATTCAACTCGGTCAGCGGTCTCTCCGGCACACCGAGCATCACCGACGCTCTGCTCTGCAGCATCTTTTCGGGTGCCGTGACGAATTGGAGTAAGGTGTCCTCAGAAGCAAGCGGGCCTATCACGGTGGTTTACCGCTCGGATGGCAGCGGCACGACCTTCTCGTTCGCCAACCACCTGTCCAATGTTTGCCCGGCGCCGAACGCAAGCACCTACTTCACCACCGATCCAAGTGGCCTGTTCACCAACGTGATCGCCCACGCCGGTGCCGGTGGAACGTCACCGAAATACGCTGCGGCTGTTTCTGCCTCCGGCAACCCGGGGGTGGTGACGACGCTGGGCACGACCGCCCACGGTATCGCGTATGTGGAAACGAAGGATGCGATCGACCGCACCGGCGGCGCACTGGCCTATTTCAAGGTTCAGCCGAAAGGCGGCTCGGCATACTACGATCCGATCAATAATTTCGCGACCTCGGGCAAGTTGACTATTTCCACCACGACCAACGCGGTGATCTCCGGGGTCAACAGCGTGGGTATTGCAGTTCTCTCCGCGGCCACCGGCACGACGGAAGGCAAATGCCTGATCGTCACGAATCCGGCCAGCTACGACAACTTCACCACTGCGTATCCGATTGTTGGCGTGTCCAACCTCTTGGCCTACTACACCGGCAATGCCCACAAAGCCGCCGTCAGCGAGCTGCTGCAACAAGGAGCTATCCGGCCGTCCACTGTCAACACGATCGGAGCCGGCAAAGGTTTCGCGTATCTGACTGACTCCGGCAACCACATCACCACGACCATCATCAACAGCTGCATCAATTGATTCACGCAGGAAACGTCCAGCCGTTGGCTTGTCCGGGGGGAGAGATCCCCCCGTTTTCTTGAGAGTACGGCAGATGTCGATTCGTGCAGTCTCAATCAATGACCACCATCTTGACCACGGGAGTTTTATCATCATGAAAGACAATCCATCGGGAGCCCTCAACCTGGGCTCGCAGATCCGCAACATCCTCCTCGGCACCGTCCTCATGACCGCCGGCGCGCTCGCCATGGCACCCCTCGCCCATGCACAGGACGAGGATGAGCTGGCGCGTCACCAACGAGAGCACGAAGGCTACACCGGTGTGCACGGCGGGAACCAGCCGCTGGTCGGTGCCGCGATCACTCTGTACGCGGCCGGCACCAACGGCTACGGCGGGCCGGCCACCGTCATTGCCAGAGGCACCACCGACTGGAGAGGCCGGATCATCTACTACTATTTCAAGAGACCGAGCGGCAACCCGCAGACTTACATCGTGGCGCTCGGCGGCAGCGCCGGGAAGGGTAGGAACCCCGCCATCGGCTTGAGCGCCGCGCTGGGTCCGTACTACAGCATTCCGTCCAAATATGTCGTCGACGAAATCACCACGGCCGCCTCGGTATACGCTCTGTCGCAGTTCCTGAGCGCCGACGGCACGCAGCCCGGCACGTCCGCCACCAACGTTACGGGTCTCAATAACGCCGCGGCCACCACGCAGAACCTCGTGGTGCTGAAGACGGGACAGGCCGCGACTGCCCTGGTCAGGGGCGCCAACGGCACGCCGCCCACTGCCACGCTGAACACCCTCGGCGACGTGCTCGACGCCGCCAACAGCGCGGCGCCGGGCTCCGCCCCCATCACCGAGCTGTTCGCCGATGCCACTCCTCCCGGAGGCACGGCGCCCACGACGACCTTGCAGGCGGCTCTGGACATCGCGCGCAACCCGGCCAACAACGCGGGCGCGATTTTCGGCCTGGCGAGCGGGGACACGACCTATACGCCCGTGCTTTCCGCTGCACCCAATGACTGGACCTTGGGCATTGCCTTCACGGGCGGCACCGTGCTCGGCGCCAATACCCGGGTCGGCAGCATCGGTGTGGACGCAGCCGGCAAGGTGTGGTTCGCGGCCTACAGCAGCGATAGCAGCATCAACGACAGTAACGGCTTCATCGCCAATCTGAGCAGCGTCGGTGTGCCGTCGGCGGCCTTCACGGATAACGGTAATGTTGCGAATCCCTTCGCCCTGGCGATAGACGGCTGGGGCAACGTCTTCGTTCCGAACGAAACCACCAGCACGGTCACGGGTGTCTCCAATTCCGGTAAGTCGCTCTCCGGCAGCCCGTTCAACGATGGCGGGGCCAGTTCCCCGTTTCTAATTGCCGTAAACGGGTCAGGTGACGTCGTGGTGGGCGCCAGTAATAATCAGGTCGCCGAACTCACGCCTCCGGGTTATGTCGCCACGGCGCTGGCGGTGCCCCCCGGCCCGCTCCTGCCAATCCTTTCCGCCTTGGGCATCAATGGCAGCGGCTCTATTTTCGTCGCGGATGGAAACAATCAGCGACTGGAAGAGTTGCCGAGCAGCACGTATGCCGATCCCGACTGGAGCACCCCGGCCGGGTTGGCATTTGATCCCGCCGGCAACGCGTGGGTCGGAAACTCCGGTGTCGGCATCTCCGAGTTCCTGGTGGCGAGCGGGTACACTCCCGTGAACTACGTGAACTCCGTTTATGCGGTGGGCGGCATCGCCATCGACAGCTCAGGGAATGTCTGGGTGGCCAACCAGGACCCGAACGGCAGCAATGGAGTGGTCGAGCTCACCAACAGCGGCACGCAGGTTGGCGACTACATCTCCGCCGGCGGCGCATTCGCCAATGCCAACGGTGCCGATAATGTTGCCTTGGACGCCTCGGGCAACGTCTGGGTGGCGGGCGACAGCAATTACGTCATCGAACTGATCGGTGCATCTGCCCCGGTCAAAACGCCGGTGATCGAGCAACCGAAGCGGCCGTGACGGCACGTGTTGAGCGGCTGCAAGGGCTCGAGCCGGCGACGAGTCGGACCGGGGCGACGAATCGGACTGCGGCGGAGTTGACGGCTCAGGGGATCGCTGCCGCAGTGGCGGGCGACTTCGACGTCGCGCTGGCGTGCTTCAGCGCGATTACGCGCTCGAACCCGCAAGACGCCGTAGCGCTGCACAACCACGGACGGGTCTTGGTGGATCTGAAGCGGCTTGACGAAGCCGCGGATTATTTTCGACGGGCGCTGGCCGCGCAGCCACATTGGCCGGAGGCGCGCTTCAATCTGGGGGTGACTCTCAACCAGCTGGGTCGCCACCAAGAGGTGCTGGATGCCTTGGAGGCCGGCGCCCCGGTGTCGCCGCAGAACTACGATCTGCACTTCAATCGGGGAGTCGCCCTGTTGAATCTGGACCGCTTCGAGGAAGCGCTGTTGAGTTGCACGCAGGCGCTCTCCTGCCGCCCGGATGATTTCGGTGCGCTGCTCAATCGCGGCACCGCTCTGGTGGGACTCGAGCGCGACGACGAGGGCTTGGCTTGCTTTGCGCGCGCACGGGAACTCAATCCCAACCATCCTGCGGCATGGGTGAACGTGGGTGTGGCACTGCACGCGCTGGATCGTCCCCATGAAGCGATCGAGTGCGTACAAAGGGCCTTGAGCGCCGACCCCGGCAACGCGGACGCGTGGCATAACCTGGGATGCGCGCTCGAAGCCCTCGACCGCCGGCAGGAGGCGCGCAGGGCCTGCAAAGCGGCGCTGGACATTGATCCCCACCATGCAGCCGCGCTTCAACAAGGCGCCTTGGCGGATCTGGCGGACGGCCGCTTGCTCGAAGGGTTCAAGGCCTACGAAAACCGGTGGAAGGTCCTGCCGTATCGGACATTCAAACTCGATACGGCGGCGCCGCTGTGGTTGGGCGATGCGCCGCTGGCAGGACGCCGGCTGCTGGTGCACGCCGAGCAGGGCTTGGGCGACACGCTGCAGTTCGTGCGCTATGTGCCCCTGCTGACGGCGCATGACGGCGCGCAGGTGATACTGCGAGCACCTGCGGTGCTGCTGCCGCTGCTCGAAACCCTGCCGGGAGCCGTGGAGCTGGTGGCGGAAAGTCAGCCGTTGCCTGCGCATGATTTTCGTTGCCCGCTGCTCAGTTTGCCGCTGGCCTTCGGCACGACGCTGCAGACGATCCCCGCGCAGATTCCCTACTTGCGCGCCGATCCCGCGCGTGCGGCGCAGTGGGCTTGCCGCCTGGAGCCGCGCACGGGGCGGCCCAGAATCGGCGTGGTGTGGCGGGGCGGCACCGTGTTCAAGCGCAGGGCGCTGCGCGATATGCGCCTGCAGAATCTCTCCTCCCTATTCGAACTCGACGCGCAGTTCATCAGCCTGCAGAAAGAGATCCCGGAAGAGGACCGTGCGCTCTTGGGCAGATTGCCCGTTGCGCAGCACGGCGAATCCTTGCGCGATTTCGCCGACACTGCCGCGCTGGTCGAAAACCTCGACTTGGTGATCGCGGTCGATACGGCGGTGGCGCACCTGGCAGGCGCCCTCGGCAAGCCGGTGTGGATCATGAGTCGGTTGGCCGGCTGCTGGCGCTGGTTGCGTGATCGCGGCGATTCGCCGTGGTATCCCACGGCGCGGTTGTTCAGGCAAAGGGAGTTCAAGAACTGGGAATCGGTGGTGCAGGAGGTGGTTGCAGCGGGGCGCGAGTTTGTCCATCAATGGCGCCAATCGGCCGTGCCTTCCGCAGCTGCCGCCGTACGCGCCGGTCAGGAGACGCCCGCCTTGCCCCACAGCGAGGGCGCAGAGGCGTTGACGGCGGATGAGGCAGTCGCGCTCGGGGTCTCGCTTGGCGCCTCCGGCCGCGATCACGAAGCGCTGCTGTGCTTCGAGCGGGCGCTGCGTATCGAACCTCTGCACGTGCGCGCGCTTTACAATCGCGGCGCCGCACTTGCCCACCTCGGGCTGCATGCACCGGCCCTGGCAGCCTTCGACAAGACGTTGCAGATCAAGCCTGATCACGCGGGAGCGATGCTCGGCCGCGGGATCGCATCGGCAAATCTCGAGCGCTTCGAGGCGGCGGTGGAGTGCTTCGAATGGGTGACGGCTCGCCATGCCGAACACGTCGAAGCGTTGTGCGGCCTGGGGTTTGCGCTCGGCAAGATGGGGCGCCCCGAGGAAGGGCTGCCCTTCGTCGACAGGGCTTTGTCGCTGCGGCCCGATTACGTGGATGCGCACTACCGGCGCGGCTACCTGCTGTGTTGGCTTGACCGTCTCACAGAGGCGCTTGCAACTTTCGAACAAATCCTGGCGGTCGATCCGAATCATCAGGACGCTCGCTGCGACCGGAGCCTCGTGCTCTTGGCTCGAGGCAACTACGCCGAGGGCTTCCAGCAGTACGAGAGCCGCTGGCTGACCCGCGGCGCAGGCTCAAGGCCGGTGACCGAGGCGCCGCTGTGGCTTGGCTTAAATTCACTCGACGGCAAGACCATACTCGTATTCTCCGAACAGGGTCTGGGAGACGTCCTGCAATTCTCGCGTTACGCGGCTTTGCTCGCGCATAGAGCCGCCGCGGTGATCTTGCGGGTGCCCGAGCCGCTGGTGCAGTTGATGCGGTCGCTGTCCGGCGCGGTGCGCGTGATCGGCGATGCGGAGCCGCTGCCTGCGCACGATTTTCAATGCCCTCTGCTGAGTCTGCCGCTGGCTTTTGCCACGCGCTTGGAGACCATACCGGCGCAGGTTCCCTACCTGCATTGCGCTGCGCAGGCCGCAGCACGTTGGGCGGCCGCGCTCGGACCCAAGCGCAAGCCGCGGATCGGCATCGCCTGGGCCGGTCGCCAGGTGGCGCCGCTCACCCGCGTGCGCGACGTGGCACTGGAAGCTTTACTGCCGCTCCTCGAGCTGGACGCGCAGTTCATCAGCCTGCAGCAAACCGTGCCTGAGCGGGACCGCGCCTTGCTTGAAAGCTTGACGCTGGCCAGGCACGGGGA
>Ga0116227_10016969_pt1 | contig 10293 bp, 6 predicted proteins | sample S1TSphgellanicum_FD_89693 | JGI IMG/M metagenome (GOLD analysis project Ga0116227, IMG submission 89693) | Host-associated microbial communities from peat moss isolated from Minnesota, USA - S1T2_Fb - Sphagnum magellanicum MG | ecosystem: Host-associated > Plants > Peat moss > Unclassified...
AAAACTCCTACTAAGAAATTCCAAAAACTTACATTAACAATTTGACACCATGAATTGAAGAACCATAAGATTATGCTTGTGCAAATGGTACTATTCCTTCCTTTGACTCATGAGTTAAAATTCTTATGGCAACATGTCCCTATGAGAAATAGAATCTATAATCATGAAAAGCAACACCTTAAATAACAAAAGTGATACCTATAACAGTTAAAAATTGAAAACTTACACATGTGACCTCAAAAAAGCGTATTATGAAAATTGTAACCATGAAAATTGCTACCATAAAAATTTGAAAACTTACACCAACAAATTCGACGCCATGGATTCAAGAAACATAAAATTATGCTTGTGCAAATGGTACTATTTCCTCCTCTAACTCATGAGTTACAAATTTTGTGGTTACATGTCATTATGAAAAATAACATGAAAAATGTCACCTATGATACAGAAAAGTGATACCTGTAACTATAAAAAAAACTTAAAGCTTGCACATGTAACCTTGAAAAACCATATAATGAAAGTTGTAATGAAAATTTTAAAACTTACACAAATAAATTTGACACCATGAAATGAGCAAAAAGTATTCCATAAGCCGTGCTCAGTATTTAAGCACACCTGGGCTAATCAAACCATCCAGCCTGTCAACATCAGATGTTAGGTTTTGTTGCGCCTTTTGCCATGCAAAATTTGTTGTACAGTGCACGTGTGGAGTTGCTCAGTATTGGACCATGCAAAAATATTTCTCACATCCAAGTTAAGTTATTTACTTCTTTTTTTTCCAGCCCCACGCCATAAAACCAAAACTGGGATTGCAATGAGGTGAGAAACTACTTATAACAACTCACTTGGATCAATCAGACTACGTGGCCAATGAACAGGAGGTGTTAGGCTTTGTTCTGCAACTACTAGGCTTAACTATGCTTTTACCAGCCTCAATGAATTGAAACTTAATTTTTGATTTCTAATTATTCTAAACATGTGGCAACATAAGAATGGGCCATCACTAGCAACCCATTCAAAATAACAAATAGTGGACACTAGGTACTCCAGTTTGGTGGGTAGGTGGGTCGGTCAGTCGGTCGGTGGTGGTCAGTCAGTCGGTGGTGGGTCATGGAAGGGAAGATCGACCAGGTTACCCCAAACCCGCCAGAAAATAGTGAGTGAGTGAGTGTCACTATGGATAAGAAAACCTGGACATGAAAATTCCAGTCAGCCACTATTTTTGAAAAAAATTGTGTAGAAAACAAATTGGTATCATTGTCCAAAAGCATCTTGTTAGTGGCTTCTTCTAACTAGAGTTTCTTCTATTGAATAAACAAACCAACGTATTGCTTTATAATATTATAAATAAATAAAATCAGAGACCTATTGCTTTAAAATGAGAAAAGAAATTTGTTGGAACAACATCCTCACTCCATGCCATAAACCTTGAGGTGAAAGTTAAAACTGTAGCCACCCCCAAGTTTCCAAGCTTTGACCCAATGAAACTGATGGGAGGGCACCTCACATAGTTTGAGGGAAGGCACCTGAGGCTGCAATCAAGGTGAATAACCCAGAGTGACTGAAGGTGTAGGGTTTAACCCTAAGGAAAACACCCTCAGAATACTGTAAAAGGAGTTACAAAAAATGGTTTGGGGTGGCATGTTAAGGGGAGGTACCAAAAGCAAGCGCCAATGTCCTATCAAATCACTTCTTGATTACGTCTTCTAGAGAGAAATTGTTGTTCATTTTATGATGCCGTAGTAGTAGTAGCAGCGCTAGAAGTGTTGACTTTATGATGTTACAAAGTCGATAATGCAAGACTATGCTCCACACCCACCATCTCCCAACACTTCTATCTCCCAACACTTCTAATCTTAACCCTTAAACAGGGCCACATCATTTAAATAAAAATGATGGAACATTTACATAATAAATAATGGAACATCGCTGAAAACTGGGGGGACAGAAAAAGAAAATGGTAGGGAGAGTCATTGAATGCACAATTCTTGAGGATTATTTTTTCTTAAATTTTTTATGTCTTTTCTTATTCTTAGCAAAGGCCAAAAAATGCACAATTTTTTAATTTATTTTTTAATTTTGACCCACAAAAAGCAAGCTATGCTCTGCAGTCCTCCTTGCTCATGGAATTCCACCTCAAATCCAATTCAGACTTGTGATCACAATGAACACCTACCAGCACACCAGTTTGGATGGATGGTGAGTGATCATGAAACAGTTTTCTGTTATGTTCCAGTTCCATAGCTAAGCATGGTCATTAGCTCATGTGGTAGGTGGTAGTAAAAACAGCCCTTATCTACTTACTTTAATAGTTCCCTATTTTCTTACCTATTTACCTATGTATGAGACTTATTTCTTACAGAATTAGTGGACACATCAAATATTAACAACTGGGTAATAACAGGCATCCAGTGATGGTGGGTGTTGGTTCACTGTGGCCGAGAAGGACCAGCTCTGCTTAATTAGGACTGCCGTACTTATGCCAAAGAGCCTGTTTGGAAAGGAGGAAAGAACAAAGAACTCAAAGATTTATTCTTCTTGTTCAGGCTCAAATTGTAATAATGTAATACTTGGGCGGCTTCGGCACTAATGTGTTGAATAATTAATATAATTTTAAATTTTTGATTTGGCAATTGAATTTTTTATTCTGAAAATTTTGAGATATAAGAATAAATATAATAAATCATTAAATGTCATCATTGTTGAATTCTGATCACACTACAACAAAAGGTGTTTCGATATGCCAAATGATTTCACTGGATTTTGAGTGAATTCATTGGTTATGGTGAATAGGGACTAGTGGATTTTAAGTGAATCCACTAGTTTAGTGAACATGGACTAATGTTCTTATACGATGGTTTAATGAACAAATATTAATGTTCTTATACGATAAATTAGTGAATAGGGATTAATGTTCCTATACAACAAATGATTTCACTGGATTTTGATTTTGAGTGAATTCAGTGATTATAGTGAACGAAAACCAGTGGATTTTGAGTGAATCCACTGGTTTAGTGAAGAAGGATTAGTGAACTGCATATTACATATAGTAAAGGACATCAGGATGAAATGAAGTTTCCCTTTAATTCGTTCGTCATCCATTCATGTAGTCAAATATCTATTCAAGTACATATATAAAAGACATGGTCGTGCAACTATTGAGATCTCGCGCTAGAACGACAATGCCACTGAAGGGAATGTGGTCGAAGCCGATGAAATTAAAAAATATCTCAACTGTCACTATGTATTTACATCGGAAGTAGCGTGGCGCATCTTCAAGTTTGATATGCATGAGCGGTTTCCTACCGTTGAGCATTTGCAATACCATTTGCCCAATCAACAAATGGTGTTATTCGACGACGACGATGATGTGTAGGAAGTGGCAACATGGTCAGCCATTTCCAGAACGATGCTCATAGAATGGTTCAAAACAAACCAAGAATCGGAAGTTGCACGAAGCCTTACATTCGATCAATTCCCTCAACAATGGGTGTGGAATCGGAAGTTGAAGCGATGGATAATGTGCAAGAGAGGCTTTGCCATTGGTTGCATGTATTATGCACACCCGACATCAGGTGAATGTTATTATTTGCAAATGCTACTGAACTGCATCAAAGGTGTCACATCCTACGAACATTTGTGGACAATGGATGGCACAGAGCACGACACATTCAAATATGCATGCATTGTAATGGGTTTGCTTACAAATGACAATGAATGGCATCAAGCCTTGGAAGAAGCTGGTGTTTGGGCCTCAGGACGACAGCTGCGTGACATGTTTGCCTCCACGTTGATGTTTTGTGAAGTGACGAATCCCAGACAGCTATAGGATGCACATTGGGAGAGCGATGACATTGAAACAATGACACACTGCGAACATGATGATCCAATTGTTACCCTCTCTGAGGATGCGTTAAAGGATCGTGCATTGTATGAGATTGATCAAGTTCTCATGCGCAACGGACATCGTCTGGAAGATTTTCCAACACTTCCCAACTCTAATTACATCCCTTCTATTCATGGAGGAAACCAATTGGTCCAAGAAGAGTTGGCTTATGATCAACATTCATTGACCACAGATGTAGACAATGTAGAAGATAAGCTCAATGATGATCAGTGCAGCGCATACGAAACTATTTTGAATGCTATGACAAACAAAGAGGGCAAACTGTTCTTTGTGTATGGCAGTGGTGAAACCGGCAAAACATTTGTTTGGACAACACTTCTGTCTCGTCTACTACGGCAAAGAAAAATCGTGCTTGCAGTTGCCTCATCAGGAATTGCATTTTTGTTGCTTCTGGTCGGTAGAACCGCCCATTCAAGATTCAAGATTTCAATTGATCTGCATGATGAATCAACTTGCAACATCACACAATAAATGAAAGTGGCCGAGTTGGTGCATAAAGCTGATCTGATCATTTGGGATGAGGCACCGATGATGCATTGCCGAGCTTTCGAAGCTGTTGATCGGACCCTACGTGATTTGATGCAATTGGATGACGCACAGGCAACCGAGAAAATCTTTGGTGGGAAAACCGTGGTCTTTGGTGGGGATTTTCAACAAATCTTACATGTTGTTCCCAAGGGAGGACGAAAAGACATTGTTAGTGCTTTGTTGCCTCGATTACACCTTTGGCAGCATGTTACAATTCTTCGTCTTCATATCAACATGCGAGTCATGGCAGCCAATTTTGAAGAGCAGTGAGAGTTTGCCAAATGGGTGTTGAATGTTGGAGACGGTAATCTTCATGCCATTGCAAAAGAAGAAGGTGTCAATCCAGATTGGATCAAAATTCCATCCCATATGAGGTTGCCAGCAGAAGATTGTAGCTTAAGAGGATTAATCCGAACCATTTATCCGGATCACCAGTGCCACTTTGGAGATGCCATGTATCTTATGCAACGCAGCATTCTTGCCCCCAAAAATACTGACGTTGATGAAGTCAACAATGCAATTCTAGAATCATTATTTGAAGAAGTGCACACGTACTTGAGCGCAAATTCTTTGATTCCAACAGAAGAAGGTGCAAGTGCTGCTGCAGGAGTTTCAATGGATTCATTGTATTCGGTGGAATTTCTAAACACTTTGCAATTCAACCGTATCGCAAATCATAAGCTAGAACTCAAAGTGGGTGTGCCAATCCTTTTGTTGTGCAATTTCAATCAATCAATAGGATTGTGCAATGGTACGAGGTTGATTATGAAGAGATTGGGTCAGCGTGTCATTGAAGCGAAGATCATCATAGGGAATAATGTCGGCAAATGTGTGTTCATACACCGCATCATCATGTCCCCCTCTAGGACTGATTGGCCATTTGTTTTGCATCGTCGTCAATTTCCTATTCAAGTAGCATTTGTAATCACAATCAACAAGAGTCAAGGTCAGACATTGAACAACGTTGAGGTATATTTGCCGTCTCCGGTCTATTCCCATGGTCAACTGTATGTTGCTATTTCACGGGTCACAAGTAGTGCAAACATCAAGATTTTTAACGGCCAGGGTCCCGATAGATACATGCGGAATGTCATATATAAAGAGGTTTTGGAAATGTAGTTTGTAATTGTAATTTTGTAATATGTACTGTTAAATGCACACACACCTATGCATTAGGCACGGGGTTCAAACTAGAAAACTTTGTAAATTTACATATGTGAACCATGTGGACATGTTCTCTTTTGGAAGTTTGCTAAGAGTGTGTGTTCTTTTGAGGTGATGGATCGGTTGACTGGGTTCATCCCCCCAAAAAAAAAAAAAAAAAAATCTTGAATAAAATCCCCCTTTCAACTTATTAACAACAATCACTCTATATTATATAATGTTAGTTCTTCCTAGGCCTTATAGCAAGTCTACCCATACCTTTTATTGGCCATGCCTACCAAGGCAAGGATATTGTGCTTAGATTCATTATAGGGTATAGTAGGTTAAGGGATTTTGGCCCCTAGGTAATAGGTTTATTTTGATATGAGGATTTTGTAAAGATGATATTTTGGCTTGTGTTGAAACTTGAGATTAGTTATAGAGTTAAAATATCTTGAAGGCTTTTGGTTTTTCTTGGAGTATTTTTTGAAGATTATATTTTTGCATGGTGAAATATTTGAGTTTCTGTAATTCTTTTTTTGCCTTAAGACGCTTTTTTAATGTAAATGGCAAGGCCACAGGGTGATACAGTAAAGGACGTCAGGATGAAATGAAGCTTTCCATCCATCCGTCCGTCATCCATCCCGTCATTCGTCTCGTCATCCATCCAAACAGAACAAATATATATTTAAAAAAGAGAAAAAACTAAGAAAAAAAAAACAGAAAAACGCGCGCTCTTTTCTTCGCACTGTGTAGGCTCTAAGAGTGTGCACTGCAACAAGAGTGGTGTGATTTCTGATGTAACCTTTTTTGGGCGAAATTTAAAATGAGATTTTCAATAGCCATAAAAATATCATTTTAATTTCGCCAAAAATCTCAATTCCAACACAACTTTTGTTTAGTGACATTTAAATGAAAATTTTCATAGCCATAAAAATCTCATTTTAATTTCATTTTATTTTTGCCAAAAACATCTCATTTCCAACGCAGCTTTTTTAAGAGAAATTTAAATGAAATTTTCAATAGCCATTATACTACTACGTTTTAAGAAAAAACGCCACATTTCTATACATAATTCAATTAGTTTAACCAAAATGTAGTTTGTAATTGTAATTTTGTAATATGTATCATCAAATACACACACACCTGTGCATTAGGCACGGGGTTCAAACTATGTTATTGTAAATAGGAATATTGGATAGGTGTGTTTGGTTAGTGTGAACAGGAGTAAAATATACCTTTGGCGGTGAGACAGTGTAAACAGGAAATTCAAGGGATATGCTTCACATTGTGGCCTTGCCATTTACATTAAAAAGTATCATCTTAAGGCAAAAGAAAAATTATGGAACTCAAATATTTCAAAGCGCAAAAATATAATCCTTTAAAAGAAACCAAAATTCTTCAAGATATTATAACTCTATAACTAATCTCAAGTTTCAACACAAGCCAAAATATCATCTTTCAAAAATCCTCATATAACAAAAATAGACCTATTTATTATAATTACCTAGGGGCCAAAATCCCTTAAGCTACTATACTCTATAATGAATCTAAACACAATATCCTAATTGCCTTGGTAGGCAAGGCCAAAAAAAAGAGCATTAGTCTTCTCCATTGGTTAATGGGAATGGATAGTGATGATGATCCCAAAGGACTTCTTAAGAGAAGTCATAAGATTATTCTTTAGTGTAGTTGAATTGCAAGTTCCTCACTGTAACTGTTTTTGCCTCCTGAAGGCGGAGAGTACATTCTCAAAACGAAATGCCATCTCTTGTGGGCCTTTTAATCTTTTGCAAAGAACCGCCGTCATTTCCCCTTTTGTATTTTTCAGTTGCTTCTCAGGCATAACCTCACATGAGACCTTACAAAGAAAATCTTGCCATTTCTTTGCATAGGAGAAGGCTCTACATGCAGACCATTCTTCTATACAAAACACCAAACCTTTGTTTGTAAATCATTTTTTGTGATACCTGGTGGATACCCTTCAGGTGCCACAGAAAAAAAATTGAAATTGGAAGTCCTACACGTTTTTACGCAGGCTGGGTAAAATCCCTCGGCCATAGGCTTTACCAAAATCGTGCCCACACTCGGCCCTCCCTCCCTTGCGTGGGCCCTTATTCAAATAAAAATAAATTACTGGCCGCATACAACTGTGGGAGGCGGGGGGAGGGGGGGATAACATGGAGAAATTTAGAGTTATCCGTAAAGTCAGGAAAATACAGCACCAGTAACCCTGAGTTTGGTCATAAAGAGGATGAGATTAAAAAAGACCTAAAACAAAGTACATTAGCATTCAAAGGGGGGGGCGGGAGTGGGGTGTGATTTTCTGAGTTTCACCCTGTTTTTCTCTTTTCCTGAGCGCCTCAACTGCTGCTACATATATATCTTCGCTGCTGCTACCAGTACAGCTGCAATAATTCGTCTGGAACCTTGTGCATTAAATGTCGGAACTGTTCCCATGGAAGCCCAACACTCTGAAATTGCTCCATCTTGTGCACAGGGTCATTTCTTGAGCATCTGATCCCAAACCCTTGCCCTCATATGGTGGGAGCTTAAAATTGAAAGGGAACTTTATCTTTCAGGGAACTACCATATTGAAAGGTTTTTTTTTTTTTTTTTTTGGGGCTCCCTCTTCATGTGCAAAATCACAATTTCTATTTTAAAAAGCATTTCAAAATCCTGTTCAAGATTGCAAACCTTCACAGGAAACAAAGGATCAAAGACCCACCGTCAACGGCCATGTACCGAAAATCCAAAATTGAATATGAAACTGAGAATACAACAAATTTACAAGAGTAACATCCACAGTGGTTATGATATATTTTGTTGAAAATAGTCTCTGGTTGAAAATTTCAAAATTGAATATGAAACTGAGAATACAGCAAATTTACAAGTATAACATCCACATTGGCTACGATATAATTTTCAAAATTGAATATGAAACTGAGAATACAGCAAATTTACAAGTATAACATCCACATTGGCGTTGTTGTTGTTGTTGTCCAAAAAAAATAAAAAACAATTTTTTCTTTTATGTATATAAGATTTGGCCAATCCCAAAGCGAGAAGAAGGAAAAAAGGAAACAGATTGGGCACCAAATTTAGCCATAATTAGGAGAAAACTTGAAGGACAGGAAAACAAACCTTTCACACATCTTATAATAGTAGTGTGGGGAGGTTTAGGCACACTAGGCTTGTTAAAACTAGAAATTTCAATATTGCCCCCTGAGTGCTGGGAGATATTTCTCAATATTGCCCCCAGTGCTGGGAGATAGGCTTGTTGAGACGAGAAATTTCAATATTGCCAGTAGTGCTGGGAGACAGGCTTGTTGAGACGAGAGCTTTCAAGGAGTACAGTTGCTGCTGGTGAGTATTCTTATTTTGTTTTTATGATTCCAAGCTCGCACTCAAATCCTGAACAGATCAGAAACCGAGAATTCGAAACCTTGTTGTTTTTTATCTTCTTGTTGTTGTTCTTCTTATTGCTGGCAGGAGAATCTTGTGGAGGCCTCCACAGCGCTGGAGGTCAGGAAACGTAGGAACCATGGTACTTGAGCTTCTACTTATGCTTCTTCTTTTCTTGAAATTGCGGGGGCTGTGAAAATAGCCTCTTCCGTATTATTCCAGGAGTCGCGGGTGATCCCTGTCTGGGTATTAATTATTCTGGGCCTAATCCCTGTGTTGCTGCTGGTGCTATTGTTACTGCATGGTGCACTTTAGTTTCTAGCATTTTCCATCAGAGGAATACAAATGTTTGGATTTGGCTGGAATACACATTTTGACACTGATCTTTCGTCTAACTCCTGCGATGCTGCATAATCTTGTTGGTTTTGTTTTGTTGAAGGCTTTCACAACTGTAGATCACTGTCCTCCACCAGCCTTCAAGCTCATCATCGTCGGTGATCCAGGCACAACAGGTCCATGTGGCTTGACGTTTGTTGGGCGCCGGTTTTCTCTACCACTAAGATCTTCTCAGATTACATAATTTCCGTCTTTGAAGCTGTTCGTGTATAAACCTTCAATAAAAATGTAGAGGAAAATCTGTAAACCTTCAAGGCTCCCTGGAGGTATTGGATATAGTTTTAAGAATGGATGTTTCTCTTGATCTTGTTGCAGGTGGGTTTCTGAAAAGTCATTTGAGTGCCTGTTCGAGTGCTGAATTCAATAAGAATTTATGTCATGGTAAGTATCAAAACCCAATTTATGTTTCATTTCAATTCGTAGAGAAATATCTATGGGCTATCTATGAGCTCACCTTTGTATACTGCCAAAACAATCTAGAAATTATGGCTTTGCTGAATAGTACCTTTTTTGCTTCAAAAAATGTGGATTTGCATGGTTTGTGTTGAAGCATTGCTCCATTACCTTCTCTCCATTTTCCTTTGATGGAACAACATCTTGTAGGTAGATGATAATTAGGAGCAATTGGTTTTGTTGCAGAGGCTTCTCATATATTGTTTTTCACATTATTACATTGCAGGCACTCCTGGTGTGGAAGTTCATACTCTTGACTTCTTTAACAACTCAGGCCACATCCAGTTTGACTGCTGGGACACAAACCCAGGCCAAGAGAATCTTGGAGGTCTTCGGGATGGATACTTGTAAGTTTTGTTTTTTTCCCTCCCAACAGCTTTATATAGGTACTCATTGTGATGCATGTTTTGAATGCTGTTTGAAAGTCCCTGCACATGTGCATATAATCATTAGCTGTCATT
>Ga0116227_10016970_pt1 | contig 10293 bp, 4 predicted proteins | sample S1TSphgellanicum_FD_89693 | JGI IMG/M metagenome (GOLD analysis project Ga0116227, IMG submission 89693) | Host-associated microbial communities from peat moss isolated from Minnesota, USA - S1T2_Fb - Sphagnum magellanicum MG | ecosystem: Host-associated > Plants > Peat moss > Unclassified...
AAAAAATGGAGGGGGGGGGGGGGGGGGGGGGGGGGGGGGGGGGGGGGGGGGGGGGGGGGCTACTTGCAAGTCAGGAAGTACCCTGGGCATGGAAACTGATTGATCCCGAAAAGAAAGATCCCAAAGTCAGGTGTTGCAAACTTTGCTGCACTTGCTACGGAAGTCAAAATATGACAAATTATTGATTCACCTGGTTGTAAAGAGATCGACTTGTTTTTTTCTTTTATTTTGGGTGGCTGTACAAATTTGAATTGAAATAATATAAATTATTGAATCTTTCTTTGCAATACTTTTGATCCTTTGGAATAAAATGTATTTGTAATTCAAAAGAATTCAAACCCATCATCAAATTCAGATATGATTCCTGGGGAGATAGGTATGGGAGAGTTAAATTGTTTGGTGGGATGAACACAGCAACAATTTGGAAACTATCTGAGAATTGTAGCCCCACCCCCCATGATTTTACCGTACCCGTTTCCCCAAGGGTGACGGCTCTCTGGTATAGCCCATTCTGGGGCCCTGAGACTTCAAAAAAAGGTCCAGGGTTCAAACCCAGTGTACTGCTGGTGGAAACTCCTGTCGGCCCTCTCTGCTAATGAGCTTGACTTAGGGGCTGCTATCCAACAGCCTGTCAGGTCAGGTCAGGCCCCAAAAAAAAAAAAGGCTGTACCCAGCTGTAAAGATTGGAATATTCTAAACTGGGGAAGGTTGGACAATATAACATAATGTGTTCAAGACTCCAAATGTGGGCAATTGAACTGGGTCCCAGGCCCCACAAAAAAATGTGCTTTTGGATAGATAGGCAAGGGAAAGCTTTGATTTTAATTTGCTAGGGGAATTCTTTGGCATTTTGCCATTACTATGATGTTTTAGGTTGTTGTTCATTCAACATTTTCACATTTGACAAGTCCCCATTATTTGTGCACAATTGTTCTATTGAGGGAAAGTGGTGGCATGTGGCCAAACATGTTCTTCTTGTTATGCTCTATTCTTGCCACAACAAGGACAAATATGTGATGATGATGATGATGATGATGATATATTATTTATGCAAATAGAATATGTATCACTTAGATGCCAACTGAAGGACACATATGTAGGCAACATAGGATTTTCAAAGTCTATTTGCCTTGACTCTTTGAAAACTTTAGGCCTTATAACATTATATCCACTCTTCCAACAAGGATATGTAGATTCTTCAATTATGGCTCATTTTTTTAATCTACCCAATTTTCCTTCTTGCCAATGTTCTTGGGTACCCACCATCTATCCTCACATAAAAATTGTTACTTGTCATTATTAAAATCATCAACTTAGACTTAGTTCCCCATTTTCTTTATGTCCTAGTTGCCTCTTGTGTATTTATTCTAGACTACATTCTCACAAAGTTTCCATCAGAAAAAATGTGAGCATTAGGATTTTGCATTCGTTGGTACAATGGGATGTAATATTTAGAGCTACTATTCTAAACATTACCAAACTACCTTGCACCCCTCCTCATTAAGGGCTTTCCAACAACATGGGATGGTGAGGGAAGACACTAAATAACATCCCCCTCTCGATAAGCATTATTTGTCACAAAATGTGGTTAAGAGTGTTCCAAATGTTGTTTCTTCCATTATGTTTTACTATTTTGACCTTGCAACATATGTTAATTATAAAAAAGACTATTTGTTTTCAAGGTTTGAAAGTATGCTACTACTTGGTACTTTCTCTTTCATAGGGGAGGTGTGAGGTTTGAATTCAACCTAATGTAGCACAACATGCAAAACATACTAAATGATGTTCTTCTTGTGAAACATGTAGAACATGAAAAGTTGTGTAGCACAATTCAATGCAAAACCATCCAAGATGTCAAAGGATAAGCCAAAAAAGGTGGCTAGATAAAACTTGATGGGGGATGTTTAGCATTTCTTGCATTATGACAAATTGGATGATTTGCAACTAGCCTCGCAACTAGGTTTTTGAGTTGCAATGACCATTTGCAACTTCATTCCAACTTAGCGTATTTTTGCAACATGAGTGTTACCAAAAGAGTTACATGAATTGCAACAAACTCAACTCATTGTATGTATGCAACTCATGCAACTCAATTGCAACTATGCACAAACAATAATTGTGCAACTTCAATGCAACTAATTTGCAACTATCATTGTAACATCATGTTGATGTTATTTTTCATCCATCCATCCATCACTAATGAACTTTAAAAAATTTCTATTGCAATTCCTTTGCAACCACAAATGCATTGAAATACATTAATGATTGCAACTAATTGCCAACTATGTGACAATTCATGTCAGCACAAGGTATTAATTGTGTAATTGCAATGTGCCCAATTTACAAATGGCAACTAGGTAACTACTATGGAATAACTACTAAGCAAATTCATCCATTGACAAACCTTGTGTGATTTTTATTCATCCATCAACAAATTTAATGTTGCATGGGTTTTCATTCATCCATCAACAAACCTAATGCTTCTATGATTTTTCATTCTAGGTGTTTAACATGGGTTCGAATGTAGTTGTATGGGAATTGATTTTAGTAGTATTGGACAACTAAATTGCAATTTACAATACAAATGTGCAAACCTTGCACACACATTATCATTATGCAAATTATGATAAATGATGTAAAATTGCATTCCATAACTACTTATAAACATGAAATGAATATGAAATTGTATGCATTGACATTCAAGGTTGGAAAATGCATTATAATAACTTTTTTTTAAATATCAAAACACAGTTTGATCATAAATCAAAATAATATTGCCCAAGCTATTTGTAACAAAAATTTTCCTCTATCAAAACAAAAGGTCATCACAAAGATGACATGAATCAAAACAATCAAATATTGCCATATTAAATACTATGTATCTATAAATTAATGTTTTCCTTTTGTTGAAATGGAGTTTGAACCATAATTTTTTCATTCCACCTTGTCTACTTAAAATTTACCATACTATGATATTCAATGTCACATGTGAAATGAGAACAATAACATATACATAAAACTATAATGCAAAAGATATATAGATGTCCATCCTTTCAATTTAAGTAAAATTAGCTTACAATTGCAATGCCACTTACATAACTTATTTATTGTTAAAAAACAACATACATAACATTGATAAAAACTAAACTATAATCAACTACATTTGCATACAATGGTGGTTTCAAAATAAAATGCATTACATACTTGGAATATTGAAGTTAGAATTCACCATACCTTTGTTGTTATAAAATTTGTTTTCTTGCGTGTATAGGATTAGATTACTACAAAACAAATAACACATTCAATGACATAGTTATTAATAACCTAACCAAATTATACAATGTATCACCTAAACATTTTTTTCTACTTGGCTATATTTTTCCAAACAAAACCACCATTTTATTTTTGAAAAAACCTTCAACCTCCAAGAGCAAGAACAAAAATTTTCAACCTACAAGAACAAGAACAAGAACCTTCAAACTCCAAGAACAAGAACAAGAATTTTAAACCTCTAAAACAAGAACTTCCAACCTCCAAAAATAAGAACAAAAACTTTCAACCTTTAAGAACAAAAATAAAACCTTCCACCTCCAAGAATAAGAACAAAAACTTTCAAACTCCAATTTAATTTTAAAAAAAACAAAAACTTTCAAGCTTTAACAACAACAAAAAAACCTTTAACCTCTAAAAACAAAATTAAAAACTTTCAACTTCCAACTAACAAAAATCTTCAACCTAAAGTCTAATAAATAAACAAAGAAATTAGTAACAACCTTTCTAGGTTTTTAGCACATGATATGATAATTGCATTACCAAAAGATTAAAAAATGCAAAAAAAGTTTTGAGAAAAAATTTGTTCCTTTTTAGTTCATCTTGAGTTTTTTTACAATAGGCATAAATGCATGAAGGTTGTTGATGCAATGGGAGATATTTGCTAATTTCCTACCATATGTCACTTGCTTAGGGGATATTCATCCAAATATCATATTTTCAAATTCCAAATTGAAATTTAATTACATACTAATTGTCCACATGTTGGTTTGGCCAATTTGGTTATTTTGGCCTACATGTTTATTAAGTGTTAGTTATTAAAAGGAAAAAAAATTACCCTTTGTAATTCATTTTGATTTTTTTAATAATAGGCATAGGCCCACGATTAATGTGAAAGAATTGACCTTTATCAATGAAGCTATTAGACACTTAGGGTATAAAATATCAAGGCATATATAGGCAAATCCATATGTACACCTTAATTGAGTTTGTAATACCATATACACATGTTTTTAATTTCATTTTAAAAGCAAATTTTCACTTTCAATGAATTATACGGGCTCACATGTTTATAAAGCAATATGATGTTGTGAATTGCAATGTAATGGAATCCTAGTAATAAAACAATTGAACAATAATCACAAAATAGTGGAAAAGTGGTACCTATATAATGGTAACCTAATAGCACAACAAATTGTATGAATAGGAATCATAGTTGACAACTACTTGCAAATAAGTTTAAAGTGTCATATTTAATGGCTAGTGAAAATGCATACATGTGGCATGTTCATATGTGTTGAAGTCTTAGACTAGTTGCAAAAAGGTGTTGATTGGGTACCACATTTACCCTAATTGTAATGTAATTGTAACATGCCACTAAAGTGTAGTTTATTAAGAAAGTCAAACAAGGTTGACTACAATCATACCTATGGTCTGTACATTCTATTGTATAGATGTCCATCTTGCCTTCCATGGTTGTAAACCTACAACTAAACAAGCTTTCTTCCACTCTACCTTTCATTTTCTTCATTGTTTTGGCCATGTTATATATACTTGAATTGAAGATTGTGCAAATTTGTTGTTCACATGTTACAAACTTGAACTTACCTTTTCATTAAAAATGGCAAATTAGAAAGCTTTAGAAAGGGCATGTCCAAAACAAACTCCTTCAAATGGTGCCAATATCCCTAATTTTTCACAACTAACAATTTGTTTAAGAGCATTTATCATTGTAGACAAATTTTTGCCTTCATCTTTCACACAACAAATAATTTTGTTAATGAACTTGTATTCTTCAAACAAAACTTGCAATTAATTAGCAAGAATAATTCCAGTAGTGCCTCTTGCCTCAAATAGACCAATTATAACATGTTTTGGTTCCCAATCCAATGTTAAGAAATGAATCACAAGGGAAAAAGTATTAAGTGCACCTTTGCTCATCCAAAGGTCAAATGTTGTTGTGATAAAAATTGCAACATTGATATAAGGCAAAACAAACTTTTCAAGTGTGCATTTCACCAAATAAGGTAATACCTTTTTAATTAAGGTTCTATGTGATGGAAACACCAATCATGGGTCCCTTTATAAGCCAAATCACCTCATCCATATTTTTTTACTATGCTTAAAAATTAAAGGGAATAACCCTTTCATAACAACCAACACAAGATCATTAAAGAAAGCTTTTTGTTCTTCATTTGATTTTTTATATGTTGTAGTATTACTAAAAAAATGCAGAAATGAATCTTGGAGTTACAACTTTTCGAACCTTGGAACTTTGTTTTACAAAAGCATTTGTTTTAGTTGAACGTCATCATTGTACAATCTTAGTAACATATGTTTTGAAAATGTTGGAATGTTCAACTTCATAATGTTTTTTCATGGTTGAAGTTCTATTTTCAATTTTATAAAAAATTAATCTTTTCTTACCTCGAGTTTTTGATCCCAAAACATGAGGATCCAAAGGAACTCAATGACACAAAATATAACAAATAATTTGTTTTGTTTCAAGGGAAACATGTTCATCATTATTTGGTTGGAAAAATGCCCAAGGAACATATCTTTGATCCCATGGAGCCCAAAATTTCGCTTGCTAGAATAATGCAACTAGTTGTTGACTCAATTTAGGAATGGCGGTATTAGATCTATTTACTAGTGGAAGAAGAAGCAATAATAGTGTCATGGCCATCACCATTTGGAATTAGAATGGGACAATTGGGGCTTTCATTTGCCATGGATAAGTTATAATAGGATAGGAAACACACAATTTTAGAATCTCTTTAATTTTATCTTTAAACAACAATCCTCCACACCCACCCATTCACACACACAACTTATTGGGAAAATTACAAAACTAGAAATTTACTTTGGCCAGGGAACATCAAAATTGAAAATGACTTGGAAATTCACAAAACTAGTTAGGGAGCATGGAACCTTATTTAATATACTAATGCAATGATGTTGTTGCTACTATTGTCCCTTATAAAGTAAATGTTGATTGTGTTGATGGCTATTTTTTTGGGTTGTTGGGCTAATGGCTATTCTTGTAATTGTTGGTGATTATAGTTGATGTTTTAAGGTGCAATTTTTTAAAGGTGTATTAAAATCTTGTCACAATGTCACCTTTTTTTTGTCTTTTTTACCTAGTCTTTTTTTACCATGTAAAGACATATTTGTGAATGATTATGATGGAATTTAGAATTGTAATAGTTTAAAATATAGTCCTTTTGAAAATTTTGACAACTTTTGATTCATTATTTTTTATGGGGATCAAAATATAAGATAAGAAAGAACTTCAATAAGGATTAGGCCCTTTTCGTCCTATGTGGTACACTTAAAAAAAAATTCACCCTTTAAGTAGTTGCTACACTTTGAGCTTACATCCAAAAAGACCCAAACCATTAAAACTTCCCCACATACAAAAAATAATTAAGCAAGCAAAATGGATGCACACACACAAAATTCCCCTACAAAATCCCTTGTTTTCTAAAGTCTCTTACTACAACATAAAAAGAGGCAAATATACACACAAAGTTTCACAAAGCTTGAACATACCCACACATAGAGCCTTTAAAACCAAAAACAAAAGGAGGCAAATACACAAAATTTTTTTTTAAAAAAAAATTAGTTGCATTGAAATGCTAGGATTTAGGTTATAATGTGGTGGCAATTTTAGGGTTTATGTAAATAATGGTGGTGACTTTAAGGTTTAATTGAAATAGTGGCGACAGATTTAGGGTTTAGGTGAAAATTACCCTAATAAGATTAACTCAGGTTTGTAAACATACTTGGGCTTGGGTACAAGGGTTTAAAAATTTATATCCAAGGTTATGAAATGGGTATTTTTTTCAAAATTATATATTCTTAGATATCCATTTGATTAAGGTATATTGATTTTGCAAAAAAAATAAAAATGCAAAATATATCTTACCCATACCCAATGGATATATATGGGTAAATGATATACTCACACAACATTGGTTTATTCATTCATCCTCCCACAAAAGATTAGGGTTTGTAACAAAATGTGGGTATTGCATTTTGGAAGGTGATTAAAAATTATGATTTCATATTTAAAATGAGGGTATTTCATTTTTATTTACACATACCCATATACTAAACATCATGTAAGTGTAAAAACTTAAGTGTGTAAATGTAAATGATTTACACACACAATTTTACATGCTGTGTAAATTGGACATTTACAATTACAGACACAACATTGGTCCTAATGACACCTAATACTAGGCAAACTCATTATTCAACTTAACACATTAAAAGTTTACACTTGTGTTACGTGAACAAGTTTTTCAGCTTAATACACCCATGAGTACGAAAATAAGGTAAGTGATAATCATTTATTTTACCCTACCCTGGATTGATAATTTTACAATGCCTATGTTCTTGTACCCAGCTTCAATATATAATACATATTTGGGTATACCTGCCCAAGATTGTTTTACATTTTGGTATTTCTGGCTAAAACTCAAAGAAAAAACTCAACTCAATAGTAAACTATTCAAAAAAATTAGACACTTATTGAAAATTTGTCATACCATTGTTAGAAGTGCTTGCAAAATTTCATAGAAATTGGTCAAAACTTTCTTGAGCTTCATTTTGTATGTATGTAGAGGCCACTCCCATCTTCGCTTGGGGAGGCCACGCTAAAATAAAGAAGTAAATGGATTACCCTTCAAAGTAGTCCTGTTGAATCTGAGGCCCAAGTAGTGTTGAGTTGAACCAAATTAGCATTTGTGTTCTCTTTTTTCTTTTGGGCAATTTTGCAATGTAGCATGAAAGGCAAAGACAATTTAGCCAAATTTGACAAAAAAATAAAAATGAAAGTAAAACCATTTAAGGCATCCTTCTATATTGTTGGCTACCTACTTGAACCTGATGTAGACTCTGGAAAAAAAAAAACTACATTTCAAATTTTGGTGATGAAAACCCCTCAAAAAAATTCTCAAAATTTTCATTTTTGAAAAAAAAAATCGCCCAAAAAAAGAAAACTCATTAATGTTGACCTGGTCTACTACTAGGTACTACTAGGTCTTTTGGAAGTTCCCTTTCCCTAGTGTGCCTCTTGGACTCATCAGTGGGGCTTGTTCAGCTGCCAGCCAGCCTTCACAATCAACTCCAATGCACACCCCAAAACAAACCTGATAGGAAATCATATTTTCATCATCTGCATCATGTTGTAGCTTTGTCCCCAAATAATGTTTTTTTCATCAGATCTCTCCCCCAAGAGACCATGATGGAATAATTGATGTCAGGTTGATAGTTCATAGCCATGTACCCAAATCAAATCCATAATGATTAAAACACTACCTATCTCTGTTTAAAGTTATACCCTCATGACATTAGAAGGTCAGCTACTAATAAGACACTTTCAAGTCTGACAAGCCCAACAAACAACCCCCCTCCCCTTCCTCCCCCTTCGCACCATGTCAGTTCATAGACGCTCTATTTGGACATGGGATCTTTCAAAACTTTAATTAAATTTATTATTTGCTTGACAGACATGCGTTGAACTGTGCTATTCCTGTACTGCTCACTACTGTAGTGTGCTTACACCAATTGCTCAGATGTGGTCATGTGTTTGTATTTCAAACTCTAATCTCTTAGTCATGAGTCATGACTAGTGTGGAGTGTGGACATGTGGATTCTCATCAAGTCACAAACTTATGACGCTGTTGGATTTTGACACCCAAGAGATCTGATAGCTCTTTGAGAGGTTTTGATTGCAAGCCAGCCAGACAGTAGTAAAAAAGCATGCGTTTTAAGGCTAGCCAAAAAGGAAAAGACGTTACATCTCAAATGGGATTCAATTGAGCAAGACAACATAATATAGCATTGATCCAGCAAATGAATAAACTGAATCCAGTTAGAGAATACTATTGGAATTCAAATTTCAAAATTCAAATTCAGTTCCATTCAATTCAGATTTTAATTGAGTCCCCTTCCCACCCAGCCTCCTCTCTTGACTCTTGAGTAGTCTTTTGAATTGGAATCAAAGTTGGAACCTTGCATTTAACTGGGAACATGGAGGAGGTTTGTTTGTGCTCCTGCAAACAAACAAACAAACAAACAAACCATCATCGTTGAAGACTGACAACAAGTAAGTAATGATAAGCTTAAGACAAATCCAACTATGATAATGCTTTTTTACACTGATTTTGCTCATATAAGTAGCCTAGGTAATAAAAATCATGAACTTATCTTGTTGTTAATGCAAGTAAGGATATCCTCCCTGATGAGTCCTGAGTCCTGACTGACTGACTCTGTCAAGAAGTTTGGAGAACTACCCACGTACTACCACACCACCACCCATATCTACGTTTTGTATTCTACAATACAATTAACCCTTCTCTCTCACTCTCTCTCTCTCTCTGTGCCTTTGCACTGTGCCATGTGGTGTCCCACTTGTGACCAGTTGACTCACTCACTCTTGGGGACTACCAATCAGCCGACCTTTTGCTAGGTATCTGCTGTCACAGGGCCCTTTTTCTGTTTCTGTTGGTGCACACGCTTCTGACCCTTCTCACTCCACAATTTGCTGACTAGGAGGTACCGAAATGAGCTACTAGGTGCCATAGCTAGCCCTTCAGCTTGGTTCAATTATTAAGGGTTATGGGTCAATGAGAATACCAATCAAAAATTAGTTCACACTTGTAAGTTGTGTCCAGTTTTGGTCTGGTAGGTCTATAGTTTACAGGCCCAAGTGCCTGGGTATTGATCAGTGTTGGGTGGGTACCTGGTTTTGGTTCTGGGTAGTGAAATCCGAACTGGAATGGGCCTGACGTTCAGAATTGGTTCTGAAACTGGAATTGGGTCTGATTTTCAGAATTGGTTCTGGAACTGGAATTGGAACAAGAATTGGGTTCTCAATTCCAATTATGTCTGGAACTGGAATGAGAACCAGAATTTTTTTTGGGGGGGGGGGGGGGGGGGGAAAGAATGTCTTCCAATTATCTTTTTGGGGGGGACATCACATTATTATCTTTTTTTTTTTTTTAAAAACAAAAA
>Ga0116227_10016971_pt1 | contig 10293 bp, 7 predicted proteins | sample S1TSphgellanicum_FD_89693 | JGI IMG/M metagenome (GOLD analysis project Ga0116227, IMG submission 89693) | Host-associated microbial communities from peat moss isolated from Minnesota, USA - S1T2_Fb - Sphagnum magellanicum MG | ecosystem: Host-associated > Plants > Peat moss > Unclassified...
ACCAATTAGTACATTATAAGTTAAAAAATAGATCGTCTTTACCTCAGTGCTGATAGGTGTAGTTGAAAAGGAGTGTCATATGCTGGTAGTTTGCTGACATAAAGGTATATACTTTACCAATTGGTACAAAATATATTTTTAAAAAATATTAAAATAAGGGATAAACAGGACCAACGTGTGATCAGGATAATTCATTTTCAAACAGTTCGTGCAGTTTCTGTTGCAGCACCTTCTTATCGGGGAGAATTGTTTGGTACTCGGCAATGATATTGGGGGAGAGGTTCCGGCTGAGCGCAAATTCCACAATCTCATTATTCTTCTCTTTGCATAACAGAATACCCACACTCGGATTTTCATGTGCCTTCTTTACATTTCTGTCCAGCGCTTCCAGGTAGAAGTTCAGCTTACCAATATACTCCGGCATAAACTCCGTGGCTTTAAGTTCAAAAGCCACCAGGCAATGCAATTCCCGGTGATAAAACAACAGGTCAATATAGAAATTAGTGTTGCCAACGGTGATCTTAAACTCCTGATCCATGAAAATGAAGTCCTTTCCTAATTCGAGTACAAAGGTTTTTATTTTATGGATGAGGGCTCGTTGAAGATCGCTTTCGCTATGGGGTTCCGGAAGATTCAGGAATTCGAAAACGTAGTTGTCTTTGAAGATTTTCTGAGGCTGATCTGTTATAGTTTGTGGAAAGGCATGATTTCCTAATAGTACGCGTTCATACAAACTACTCTTGATCTGTCGTTCTAATTCTTTCACCGAATAATTTTCGTTGATGCATAATTGGATATAAAATATTCTTTCATCATGCTTTTTCACTTTCTCCATTAACATAACATGATGAGTCCATGAAACTCTCACCAATAATGTATTACAAATATTTTTAAATTTCGCCGTCGGCGACGGCGAAATTGTATCTAATTGATTATCAATTAATTCTGAAATACCAACATCAGAAAACGAGCCCAACTCCCGTGCATAGGTTTCATAAAAAAGTTTCATTTTGTACAATCCTCGATCACTAAACCCTTTCAATTCCGGATGGAATCTACCAATAAAATCCGCCAGTTCTTTAATCGTTCCATTTCCCCAGATATTACCTTCAATTTTACGATGAATATACTCCCCCACCTGCCAATAAAGGTTAATCATTTCAACATTCACCATCCGCTGGGCATTACTTCTCGATCGCTGAATCAGCGTGACAATTTCTGTAAATTGATGCGTCATAAAATGTAGATTTTGTGTTTATAAAAAATAACTTCTAAGACATACCGTACACATATCATCAATTCTCTCGTCTCCATTCCTGTAATGAATCAGGATCCCCCTTCAAAAACACATTATAAATACTTATAAATCTCGCCAACACTGTTGGCGAAATTGCATTCATCTGATAACCAATTATTATATCCTATTTCGATAAAACCTGGCACACGCATTAAACAAATTCTTAAATTGTTCCATCACCGATGGTACAATTACAACCAACTGATTCACAAATGCTTAAGCATTCTCAACCCTTACAGCGCCTCGAAAAAAAGTACATGAGAATTCGACCTATACAGGTCTCAAAAAGTGAAGAGTAACAACGCGGATTCCATCTCTCTAAAAAAACAAACAGCACAATAAAAAAACATCCGTATTTATCACACAAAGAAACAAAGAAAATGTAAATCCGGTCTGTTCATTTCCGTTCATTGTAAACAGCTTGATTAATCAACTCAAAACAATAAGTTAACCCTATCTTTGACCGCAAAATTATTACCAGAACTCCCTGATGAAGCTACATTCCCTTCGACAATGGTGCATCAAAAAAAAGTGGTGGCTTACAGCCTTCGCTGCTTTGCTCATTGCCTATTACTGCTGTTTACCCAAACAATTATTCACTAGCCCCACCTCCTACGTGCTGGAAGACGCCAACGGCGATTTACTAAATGCCAGCATCGCACCCGATGGACAATGGCGCTTTCCTTACAATGCACACGTACCGGCGAAATTTGAAAAGTGTATCGTCGCGTATGAAGACAAACGATTCTACTATCACTGGGGCATTGATCCCATTGCGATTGGCAGGGCCATTAACCAGAATATGCGTGGTAAAAAAGTGGTCAGCGGTGGCAGTACCCTCACCATGCAGGTAATACGCCTGTCGCGCAACCAGCCCCGCAATATCTGGCAGAAAACAGTGGAAGCGGTACTGGCTACCCGCCTCGAATTTGCGGCTTCTAAAAAGAAAATTATCGCATTATATGCCGCCAACGCGCCGTTCGGTGGTAACGTAGTGGGACTGGAAGCAGCCGCCTGGCGCTATTATGGCCGTAAAGCCGATCTGCTCTCCTGGGGAGAAATGGCCGCGCTGGCCGTATTACCTAATAGTCCCGCGCTGGTACACCCCGGCCGCAACAGGATAACGCTGATGAATAAACGTAATCAGCTGCTCAATAAATTATATCGCCAACATACCATCGACAGCATCACCTGCCAGCTGGCAAAAATGGAACCGCTGCCGGATCAGCCGTTACCGCTGCCACAGGAAGCACCGCATTTACTGGACCTTTTCCGCCGCGACTACCAGCAACAGAAAACAGACGAGCCTACCCGCATCAAGACAACACTGGTAGCCGATCTGCAACGCAATGCCACCGCTATCGCCGAAAGATATCATAGTGCTTATAAAGCCAACGGCATCAACAACGCTGCGGTACTTGTGCTGGATGTGGAAACTGGTAATACCCTGGCCTATGTAGGCAACATCTACCATCCCGGCGATCCGGAACTGGAAAGCCACGTGGATATCGTACAGGCAAGAAGAAGTCCGGGCAGTACGCTGAAACCCGTACTCTATGCCGCCATGCTCAACGATGGACTGATACTGCCCAATACCCTCATTCCTGACATCCCCACACAGATTGCAGGATACTGCCCGCAAAACTTCGATCTGGGCTATGACGGCGCCGTTCCGGCGTCCCGCGCACTCGCCCGGTCATTGAATATACCGGCAGTACGCATGCTGCAACAATACCGCTATGAACGCTTTCATGCCCTGCTGCAGAAAATGGGCATCACCACGCTGAATAAACCGGCCGACCACTATGGCTTGTCACTTATCCTCGGCGGTGGCGAAACCACGCTCTGGGAAATGTGCGGTATGTACGCCAGCATGGCCCGTACCCTCATTCACATGGATCAGTACAAAGGCAAATATGATCTCGATGATATCCATCCACCTAACTACCGGCTCAACATTCAAGGCCCTTCAAAATATGGTTTAAGCAAAGAAGGTATACTCGATGCAGGCTCCATCTGGTACGCCTTTCAGGCGATGACAGAAGTGATGCGCCCCGGTGAAGAATTGCTCTGGCAACAGTTTTCCTCCTCCCAGCGCATCGCTTGGAAAACAGGTACCAGCTTCGGTTTCCGCGATGGATGGGCTATCGGTGTAACACCACAATATGTCGTAGGCGTGTGGGTAGGCAATGCCGATGGGGAAGGACGTCCTGGGCTGATAGGTGTATCTACAGCGGCTCCTATCCTGTTTGATGTGTTCCGCCTGTTGCACACCAACAGCTGGTTTAATACTCCTTATGCCCAGCTGAAGAAAATTGAAGTATGCCGAAAAAGCGGCTTCCGCGCAAGTGAACTATGCGATGAAGTTGATTCTATCTATGTACCGGCGGCGGGAATCAGGGCGGGTGTATGTCCCTATCACCAGTTGGTACATCTCGACAGAACCGGCCAGTGGCGCGTAACAGAGAGCTGCGAATCACCTTCTATGATGCAGCATAAAGCCTGGTTTGTATTGCCTCCTTCGCAGGAATATTATTACCGCAGTAAAAACTATTATCAACAGCTGCCTCCTTATAAACCAGATTGCCTCGCTTCCCTGGGACAGGATAAAGCACCCATGGAACTGATCTATCCAAGACCAGGCGCACGTATATTCGTGCCCGTGGAAATTGATGGCAAACCGGGGCAAACAATTTTCACCGCTACACACCGTAACAATGCCACTAAAATATTCTGGCACCTCGATAACAACTTTATCGGTACCACCGCAGAGTTTCACCAGATGGCGCTACATCCACCACCTGGAAAACATACCATTACACTGGTAGATGAAAACGGGGAAAGAATTGAACAAACATTCGAAATATTAACAAAAGAGAGAGAATAAAAAAGGTTGTCCCTTAGTACGGGACAACCTTTTTTATGGGGATACCTGATGAAATACATCATCCCGCTATTGCTGATATCTCCGCTTAATAATTATATTTTTCCTTCCACAAGTTCTTCAGATGATTACGTAACTCGTTCTCCCGCGGGTTATTACCCGGGTCATAGAACTTCGTTCCTTTGATAGCATCCGGCAGAAATTCCTGGATCACGAAATTATTTTCATAGCTGTGCGCATACGCATAGCCCTTCCCGTAATCCATGTCCTTCATCATTTTCGTAGGGGCGTTCCTGATATGCATGGGAACCGGTAAATCACCGGTTTTTGCTACCACCGATTGCGCGGCACTGATGGCCGTTACCGCTGCATTACTCTTCGCAGAAGCTGCCAGATAGGTCACGCATTGCGACAGGATAATCCTCGATTCGGGATAACCAATCATGTTCACCGCCTGGAAACAACTCGTAGCCAGCAATTGTGCGTTTGGATTGGCATTGCCGATATCTTCAGATGCCAGGATCACCAGTCTGCGCGCAATGAATTTCACATCTTCTCCACCATCAATCATCCGTGCCAGGTAATACAATGCCGCATTCGGATCGCTGCCACGGATAGATTTAATAAAAGCAGAAATAATATCATAGTGTTGTTCACCGCTTTTATCGTAAATGGCTACACGTTGTTGCGCAATGTTCATTACTTTCTGATCCGTAATAACGATCGGATCTTCCTGTAAAGTGGTTACTACCAGCTCAAAAAGGTTCAGCAATTTACGGGCATCGCCGCCGGAAATATTAAACAGAGCGCTCGTTTCTTTTATCTCAATATGTTTGCTACGCAACCACTCATCACGCTCCATTGCCTGCTGCAATAACTGCATCAGCTGCTCTTTGCCAAGTGGCTTCAATACATATACCTGGCTGCGGGATAATACCGCCGCATTTACTTCAAAGGAAGGATTTTCGGTCGTGGCGCCGATCAAGGTGATAATTCCTTTTTCTACTGCACCGAGTAAGGCATCCTGCTGCGACTTATTAAAACGATGGATTTCATCGATGAACAATACCGCATGCTGCTGCCGTCTGGCCATTTCTATCACTTCCCTCACTTCTTTTACACCTGCAGAAATAGCACTGAGGGTATAAAACGGCACCTGTAAGGTATGTGCGATAATGTTGGCGATTGTAGTTTTACCAACACCGGGAGGACCCCACAGGATCATAGAAGGGATCATTCCCTGCTCAATCGCTTTTCTTAAAATACTGTCCTTGCCGGTAAGATGTTCCTGCCCCACAAGTTCATCCAACGTTACCGGTCTTAACCGCTCCGCTAATGGTTGCATACTACACTCCTTGTTTTGTTATGATGGTTTATTGCCCGGGTTAACGAGCGGGATTCTCTGATCAGTGCCGGGGTGATTGATCTGGTTCATTTTTAACGCCATAACTCCTTTAATAGATCTGGCCCGGGTAACAGCCAGCGTAGCTTTATCTCCCGTAAAATTTTCGGTTACAGTAGCTTCAAACAACTGCAGCCAGCGGTCGAAGTACGCCGGTTCCAGGGGTATCAGCTGGTTCAGCTTAAAATGTGGTTCCATAGCGTTACGCTTATAGTTTTCCCCATCCAGTAACAGCCCTTCCCAAAAATCGTACATAATGGGCAAATGCTTCGCCCAGTCGACGGTTGCTACCTCATTAAAAATAAAGCCAATTAACTCGTCCGCTTTTACTTTCTCGTAAAAGCTGTCTACCAGTAAAGCAATATCCTCACGGTTGGCTATTTCACGCTTTTCCATACCCCTTTATATTTTATTCTTCTTCCTGCTCTTTGTGAGATGATATCTGTTGTTGACGCCACTGACGCAGGAAGCGGAAAGACACCACCACATTCAGGATGAAGATGATCGACGGCACCAGCAGCATTTTGCCCACAGCGCGGACATTCTCACGAGTGATCACCTGTTGTTCTTCCTTGTTGACCATCAACTCCCTGAATTTCGCCAGGTCGCTTTCGGATATATTTATCAGCGCCATAGCCATCATCAGCATAAAAATCGAAAATATCAAGGCAATAACCCCCATGATCTGAATGCCACCAGGCGTATTCTCCTTCAGCGGTATTTCCGGAAACAACAGGCTACGCTGGAGATATAAAGATAAAACACTATGAATAAAACAGGCGCCCATCAACAGCAAAACGATGACAAATGAAATATTCGCTTGCTGAAACAGTATAACCGAAAGAATCATGAAAGCAAAAAAACCGGATATCATTAATGCTATAGCCGTGGTAACCCTGTACAATTTAAACCCGAAACCCATTAATATCATATTTTACGTTACACAAACCTACCTAATTATTTAGAGATTACGGGATTTGATCCGGGAGCCGGTAACGCCGGAGATTGCCACTCATAAAAAACCCTTCATGCTACCTCCTCCGTTTTCCATAACTTTAAATACTAAACCTGTTTAATATATGAATAAAACCAATGCGGTAAAACTACCGTTGCTGGCTGCCATGGTTACATTTGCAGCCTGCAATTCAAACAGTTCCTCGCAGCAGGCAACAAACGCTGACACCACCAAAGTGCCCGCTTTTAACCTGGCTGACATTGACTCTTCCTACAAAGCCTGCGATGATTTTGACAACTATGTAAACGGCAACTGGAAAAAAAACAACCCTATTCCATCTACAGAAAGCCGCTGGGGCGCATTCAACGTCCTAGACAAGGAAAACAAGGAAGTTCGTCTCAAAGGCATCATTGCTGAAATCTCCAGCAAAAAAGACCTGAAAAAAGGTACCGAAGAACAGCAGATCGCTGATTACTACGCGTCTTTCCTGGATACCGCTACCATCGAACAACGCGGCATTACCCCACTGCAACCCTACCTGGATAAGATTGCCGCTATCAAAACCCTGGCCGACTGGGCCAGCGTGACCGGCGAACTCCAGAAAGTCGGCGTGTCCTCCTTTGTTGGATTCGGCGCAGATGCCGATGCCCGCAACAGTAAAATGAATATCCTTTACCAGGGCCAGTCTGGTCTCAGCCTCGGAGAAAAAAGCTACTACGAAAGACAGGATTCCGCTACCAAAAATGTACGCAGCGAATTCGTGAATCACGTAGATAAAATGTTTAAACTGGCAGGTTTCCCCGAAGCTAACGCCGGTAAAACAATCCTCGATTTTGAAACCAAGCTCGCCAACATACAGCTGAGCAACGTAGAGCTGCGCGACCCGGTTAAAACTTATAACAGATCCGCCTTCAGCGAACTGAAAACACTGGCTCCGGACTTCGACTGGGAAAACTTCGCTGGTAAACAGGACATCAAAACAGATACGATCGTACTCCAGAACAAACCTTATATCACCAAAGCCAATGCTTTGCTGAAGGCTACTCCACTGGAAACACTGAAAACATATTCTAAATGGCAACTGCTCACCCAGTTCGCCGGCTACTTACCCGCTGGCATCGATAACGAAAACTTCGCTTTCTACGGTACCGTTATGACTGGTAAAAAAGCGCAGAAAACCCGCCCGGAACGTGCTATCCGCTCTACCGACGGAAAAATGGGCATGCCGCTGGGTAAACTGTTTGCTAAAAAATATTTCCCGGAAAGCAGCAAACAGAAAGTATCTGAAATGATCGAAAACGTGCGTAAAGTATACGGCGAAAGAATCGATAAACTCACCTGGATGGGCGATTCCACCAAACAGATGGCACACAAAAAACTGGCTTCCTTTACCTATAAGATCGGGTATCCTGACAAATGGAAAGATTACTCTTCTATCAATATAGAAAAAGGAAAACTGCTGGAAAACGTAATCGCAGCAAGTTTGTATGAGCACAAAGAAAATATTGATAAAATAGGCAAACCAGTAGATAAAAGCGAATGGGGTATGACACCTCAGACCGTAAACGCCTACTACAACCCGTTAAACAATGAAGTAGTATTCCCTGCCGGTATCCTGCAGCCTCCTTTCTACAATCCTAATGCAGACGATGCCATTAACTATGGCGGTATCATCGCTGTAATCGGTCACGAATTTACCCATGGCTTCGATGACCAGGGATCCCAGTTCGATGCAGAAGGAAACCTGAAAAACTGGTGGACAGAAGCTGACCGCAAAAACTTTGATAAACTCACCAAACGCTATATCGATTACTTCAGCGGTCTGGAAGCATTGCCTGGCTTCAAAATCAATGGTGCATTAACCATTGGTGAAAACGTAGCCGATCTGGGTGGTTTAACACTGGCCTATCACGCACTGGTAAAATCCTTTGAAGGTAAAGGCGAACCAAAACCTATCGATGGATATACCTGGCAGCAACGTTTCTTCCTGGGCTGGGCACAGGTATGGCACGGTAATATCACCGATGCCGCACTGCGCAACCAGATCCAAACAGATCCTCACTCTCCTGCAAGATTCCGTATCAACGGACCATTGCCTCACCTGGCTGAATTCCAGGCAGCATGGGGTTGTGCTCCGGGTAATAAAATGGTATTACCGGAAGCCGAAAGAGTAGTGATCTGGTAAAATAACATTGTCCGGATAAATTGAGTAGGAAGGTAGCGATTAGTTCGCTACCTGTCCCATCTAGCCACCATGCATACGGTTCCATATACGGTGGCCCATCAGAATAAAGCATTTGGAAGGGTACTTAGCTCGCTGAGAGACAGGTACCCTTCTCTTTTTAGTAAGGAGTTGTTCAAGGCACGTTGTTATATAGCACTGCCACTTATTCGCCAGGGGCCTTTGCGCGTATTTCCCCATTGATATGCCTGCCAGTTGGACATCCCCAACTTAATCAGCATTGCCACTTTGGTTTTAGGTAGTCTCCATTGTTTCCAATAGCATTGTCTGAGACGACGCTGAACCCATTTATCTAAAGCAGATAAAAGGCTCTTCACTTCGTTCAGCTTATAATATTGTATCCCCCCGGTTTAATTGCCTCAGCAATTCATAACGCTTGTACATGGCGTATGGCTTGCTTCGCGAGGTAAATTCCTTGTCCAGTTTGTCCAGCAGTATGTTAGACAGAATCGGACTAAGGGGGCCACCCTGCGGTGTTCCTTCTCTTTTCAGATTCCACCTCGCGGTGGACACCCTTGCCATCGGTTAACGCTTCCCACTATCAAGGCGCGCTCGGGACTTGCACTCTAGAGTTGTGCGCCCGTGTTGGGCGCACAACAGGAAAGGGATTGTCTTTTGATAAGACAATCCCCTTCCTGTTTCCGCTTAATAATTATTTAACCGCCCCTTCTCCCAGGAATATCTATTTTTAATACAACCTATATTCTCGTAGTATTATTGTTAATTGTTGTGACCCGTTATCGAGGATTAGCCCTTTTACCATAGGCCGTATTTTATTCCCTTAAAACAATAATCAAGATGAAAACACTCAAATCTACGAGCCTGGCGATCATTATTGCCTGTGCTTTTTTTGCTTGCAAAAAGAATGAAAAAGTAATTGCCCCTCAGGAAGAATCACCGGCAGCAAAAGAGCTGCTGGAAAAACTTGTCACCTATGGTTTTTCAAAAGACAGTATAAAGGACATCGGGAAATATTATGCAATAAGCGATCTGCTTTTCGACAAGGAATTAACGGATATGAAAAAACTGGAAGCGTTCTATAAAAAAAGAAATGTAGAGACTGAACAAGCTTCCACTTACAATCTTATCAGTGGTGCGAAAGCGGATAACATTAAATTCAGCACAGCTTCAATTACTCACTTCTATTGGCAACAGGCCATTTATGCCGCTTTCACCCAATGGGCCAGCGTACATAATTCCAAAGTAAATTTTAATGATGTTATCAGTGCCGATCTGGCAAATTATGCGGATATCATTTTTAAAAGCGATAATGGAACCCTGCCCGCCAACGTTATTGCAGCCGCAAAATTCCCTACAGTAGATGGCGCTCCTGGATTTGAGGTGCTCATCAATTTCGATTTCAACAATGGTAATATTTCAACGTCGTCCATGCTTTATAACATGGTACACGAAATCGGTCACTGCCTTGGACTCAGGCACACTAATTGGCAAAGCATGGGAGAAGCAGTAAGTCCCTATGGCGCCAATCTTATACCTGGCACCCCTGCTTCTG
>Ga0116227_10016972_pt1 | contig 10293 bp, 2 predicted proteins | sample S1TSphgellanicum_FD_89693 | JGI IMG/M metagenome (GOLD analysis project Ga0116227, IMG submission 89693) | Host-associated microbial communities from peat moss isolated from Minnesota, USA - S1T2_Fb - Sphagnum magellanicum MG | ecosystem: Host-associated > Plants > Peat moss > Unclassified...
CCAGGGTTATCGGTGATCCTCTCTCATATGGCCCGAACAATAGTATGTTTTATCCTTACAATACAAAAAATTATTAATGGGGTATCAGTCCAATTGGTCACCCCCATATATATATCGTAGTTGTCTTTAAAATTCAGTTCATTTTTAAATCCAACTAGTTGACTTTTGAATCTAACTAGTTGGTTTTAAAATAATTTTAAAGTCAACTAGTTCGATTTAAAAGTCAACTAGTTGGATTTAAAAGGCAACTAGCTGATTTTAAAGTCATTTGAATTTTGAAGACAACTACGACATATATATATATATATGTGTGTATGCTCAGCACATGGATGTGGATAGATAAACAAGAGAGAGAAACAGAAGATAGAATAAAATACAAGTCATTAACGCGAATCGACATAGCTCATAGAGAAACATGTTTTAATTACAAACTAATGTCCAACTGGGGTCGAGTCAGGCCTCGGTTCGGTCGGATCGGGTCACGATAATAATACTTCACCTCGGGTTGGGTCAGGTCGGGTAGGGTCAAGTCGGGCCAGGTCATGATAAAACTGACCCATGCCGGACACTCTTACAAACTGGATCTTTTCAATATTGTCATTAACAAATAAAGCCTTCATCTTATTTTATTAATTTGATCATATTCATAGGCAGAGTGTGACATAATATAAGCTGTGAATTATCTTATGTCTGATAAAACTTCTGTGTGTAATCACAAACAAAAGTAACAAACATTTGAAATTCATTTACTGTGCTTCGTACATTGTAGTGGAAAAAAACGTTACATGTCTTCTAACACACTTTTCGTGTATTAAACTTTATTTGTTTTTCAAGCTGATTATACTATAAGATGTAGCACTAGAGATGTGTGGGACCAAGTTTTTTTGATCCTGGTCCCGGTCCCGGTCTTTTTCTATATAGAAGTATATATGATTGTGATTTGTTTATTCATTAAGATATAATATTCAGGGGTGTCCCGAAGTCGAAAAAATTGGGGAGGGGGGGTCGACGGTTTTTTCGAAAATTTTAAAATTTTTTTATGAATTATAGAATTTTTTTGAAAAATTATCGACCAAACAAACCAAATTTTCGAAAATTTGGGGGAAGTCGACGGTTTTTCGAAGATTTTTTTAAAATTTGTGTCAAATATCTACCAAAAATAACAGAATTAACGATTTCATATAGTTTTGGATTCCGATTTTGTCCTGGCCCCGGTCCCGCACATCTGTATGCAGCACGGTTCATACTTTCGTGCCATATATAGTGTGTTTAAAAATAAACGAAGTAAGATAATAATAAAAAAGTAAATAAAGGAGGGAAATTCAATTGGCCCCTATTAGATTCGGATTGTGGTTCGGGCTGGAATGCATCTATTTTCAGTTAATTAATAAAATGAAGTAGAAGTAAACTAAAAGTAAGGCTTTCACGGTTGGTTATGATAAGTGTACAATCAATGAACTAAATGACCCAAAAAACTGAAAGGCAGCAGGCTTTCTAAAAAAAAGCTAACTGTGTTCAGAAATATCTAAATCCGAATCCTCACCCTGAAAAAGTTCTGATCCCGTTTTCAATACAAAACTAGGAGGAAACCAGCAAAACTAAAAAATCTCACATATGTTGCATAAGAGGGTACGCTTAACTTCCAATAACTTTAGTTGATCGACTGTTGATTTATGTTCCGAGATGCAGTACTACATACTGAAGCTGTAAATAACCTTTCCGAGCTTCATGAACAAATGAAATACTCAATCAATTAAAGTTATTGAAAGTTAAGCATACTCTATAATGCAAGATATGTGAGATTTTTTAGTCTTTCTGGTTTCCTCCTAGTTTTGTATTGAGAACAGGACCAGAAATTTTTTGATATTTATATTCGTGTAGAGCTTGTTGAATTCTATCGAACCCTATAAAAATTTCTAGAAAACAAGATTTTGCTTTAGATGATATAAGAATATTTTGCTTTTTCAAAAAATGTAAGATGAAAATACTGAGTCATAGTTAATAAAGAAACCATAACTTTTCATCACATCTATGCAATCTGAATCATATTTTTCTGGTGATAGCTCGAATCTTTCTCTACGGAACTGTATATTTCAATCAAGCCATATGCATATATTTAATACAGATAACGTCAATTTACAGAGAGGGGTCGAAGCTTTTGAATCATCCTTTAGTTAACTTTTTATTTTTCGTTTAGGCGATATTTTATATTTCGATCTAACTCGATCCTACAATATTGGGACTAGCTTTGCAGGTTTTTAATAGGTAATTCCAGAGGAAACATTAGAATAGATCAGCAAATGAAAAACTAATAAAAGAAAAAAAACCTAAGATAGAACTGTAGAAAGTGTTGAAATTCAAATCAAACTCGTGTTTGAATCTTTATTACTTTCTATGAAGTAGAAATTCAGTTTGAAATGACCAAGAATTTTTCTAATAATAAAGCGATGGCTAAGTATCACTTCTCTTAAAACGAACTTTTCGTTTCTTCCAGTCTACTTCAACTTTGTAGAAGTTCATATTATATTGGAAAAAAGTTCATTTAATCGTTACGTAACTACGTAGTAGTACGTTAAATAACATTGTTTCTCATAAATACCGATTATTCAATATGTAGTATTTACTATTTCTTATAAACATATTCTTTTTCAATTTTTTTATATAGAATAAATTGTGGAAATATTTTTTATGGAATTTAAACGCACATCTGGTACGCGACATCGGTCTGGTGGACCAGAGATAAACTCAGAGTCAAGAAAACGACAAAGTACTCGTTATAGTATTAGAGAGGAGTTGCATATGATTTCAACATCAAAGTATTTATTTTTCTTAACATTTAACAATACCAATTTAATTCACATCTACCATTGATAGGAAACGATTTTGTTCGTGTATAGAGCCGTCCACCATGGGTGTTTTTATGTTTGTTTTATTCACAAGCTTGGTAATAACTGTCGGAGTGTTGACAATTTATTTTACTTCACCGAAACCAAGTATGTTTAACTTTAAAGTAGATTTTGAATTCCAAACACCCTTTCTGTCAATATTAGAAAATTTTAACTTAAGCATAAAATATTATCAAATATTGATTTAAATAGGAACACATAATAATACTGACTAATTGAGCATTACTTGTCAAGAGGAATGATAGTTATTTTTATTCTCAAAACGGTGTAAGTCACACTGAATAAGTTTTAGATAAAAGATGAGTGTTGATTAATTTATATTAAGTTTAGTGAATGATTTTGAAATTATAATTCATTGAGTAAGTGAGCAAAGAATTAAGCAAATGTATTCATAGTAGGTTAAATGTAACTACATTTATTGTCTTGCTCAATGTCAGTAATCAAACTGATATTGATAATCTAAAACAATATGGAAATAAAATTTCACTTTCATTCCAACCGAATATCTATCAGTAAAGCTTTTCCAATTCTTCAGAAGTTAGGCTCATAGCTTTTTCTCTTGCATAAGCGCCGGAATGTGTAGGCTGGATGAGACTGAAGCCATCATATCAAGATTTGATACTATTAGACTCAGCCTCACATGAATTTGTTGGTTAGACAAAGACTAATCACATTACGAAGTAACGATGAAATTTTTTTCAAGAATGTTCTTATTTTCACATGACAAAAATAAATAATATTGGATGACAACAGAATTTTGTCATTTAGTCATAGCAGTTAACTGCGTCTTTTTTATGCTAACATCGCTTGATGTGAAAACAGATTGATCCAAGAATTCATTCATAGTCAAAATTTATTAATGACGATTGCACTAGTCTCACTGTTTTTCTTGACTTGCTATTGACACTAACGTTATTTTTTTGAACGAATATTTAACTTTAGTGTTTCAAATTTTAACTAAAAACTCTAATCAATCCTTATTTTTGATAAAAGTTTATTTCACACATTCATCACAGTTTCAAGCTATCGATGAATTTACTACTTCTATCTGACATATAAGTCTCCTAATAAATTAAAAGAGTTATCTAAAATTCTCGTCGTAAAAGGTTTTTTTTTCATTTTTTAAATACTCATAAGTGTAAGTCATTTACTAGCCTAGTAGCTCGATGTTTAATTTGTCAGGAAAAAAAAACAAAACATGGCCTACTTTTGTCCTCAACGAAGTTAGCAATATTAATCGACATCAGAATGGTTTTTGGACTGTCCATTTTATCTGTTTTTGTTCGAATTAATTGAAATTTTAAACCAGCCAATTGCTATTTAAGAAAGAGGTTTCTTTTTTCAGAAACACAAAGAGGTAAGAGAAGTTCACACTCTATCTCTCTGTAGATCTACATTAATAAACTTTTACACAAAAAGCATGTCTGTTGATCGATTGATTGATAACTATCTTTGTACCAGTCGAAGTTTGTAATTGAACGGTCGATTATCACCGTTTTTTTTTATAGATTGAGCTGAAAAAAATTCAGCCAACATGTTAGCACTCGATCTTGTTTGGTTAATAAAACTTAATTAGCTCCAATCCTGAGTAACTTCATTGATCTGTCGACAGATTGCAATGATAAAGATAATCAAATCTTTCCTATATCCTAACTTCTTATATTCATGAAAATATTTACCCAATCTCAATAATTTGTCAAACAATTGTTAAGAATATAAAAATCAGAAAATATCTTTTCAAATTTTTAATAAGCTGCAAAATATACAAAAACTAGAATTACTTTCAGAGTTGGTTTATTCATTCATCGAATTCAAATTTTGACAACATTCCTAATATTAAATGAGAAAAGATAGGTATCTTTCGATAGATAATATCATGTGCAAGAAATTATGATTATTTCACTTAAAACTTTCATGATTTTGACCTGATTAGAATTTTTTTAGAAAATAGAACATTAAAATGACATAATATTTTGTCTGATAATAGCAGTGTCAAATAGATAATCACTTTAGGTCATCTGAACTTCCTCAACTCGATATAAACGAAACTTAAAATTGTTTTGCACAAGGATCATCTTTTGCTGAGCCTTACCCCATGTGAAAACATTCCATCACCTATGTTTTCTTGCGTGTCACAGATTTCTTATTATCTGCTAATTATCTAAAAAAGTCATCATCCCATTGTCTACATCGAATATATCATTATTCGTTGTTAATCAGAATCAAAAATAGTTTTAGAAGCGAGCTAGTCGTAGCTCTTTTCAATGGAAAATTAACACAATAAAAGTACTCAGTTGGCACTATCTATTAACATTTATATGTATATGACATTGTAGTTTGTTTTTATTCGAATCTTCTATTAATAGCACAATTTGATCAGAAAACAAACTATATCGTGTTTCAGACGCTTGTTATGTTATATAATCTTGATATAAAATAGTTTAAACTATATAGTCAATATCATTATAATCAATTTTACGAACAGATATATATGTACTTCTATTGCGATTTAGAAAAGAGAAAAACTAATAGAAAATCATGTTTCCCTAGTTAGATTAATAAATAACTCTTTTCAAAGATGTTATGCTTTAACAATTGATAGGAAAAAAAACTAGTATAGTAACTAAAAGAAGAAACTAATTTTTATACAAAATACTATATATCAACATATGAATGTACAAAGTAATCAAGTTGTATTAACACTATAGTTACAACTGACATGAAAGAGAGAAAAACTAACTTTTTTCTGAAAATTCATTATTATTATTTATTTTTGATCCAATTTCATAGAAGTTTACAAAATTAACATTAAATTTTCTATCATATATGACTGTCTGTAAAACAGTCGACAGTAGGGATCAATCTTTTCTGGGGTTTATTATTCTTTTGTTAAATTATTTTAAGTGTCGGATAACAGTGACAAATCAATTGTAATGATAGATAAGATCAAGATTTCGAGATTAAACTTTACTAACATATAGCTCTCGAAAACATTTAAATATTTTTACAACTTAGTGCTTGACAAAGGATCAACTACTGATGTTAAAATCATTTTAAATTGTGCTTTTTAGGTACAACATGCCAACCTAATTTTAAACGCATGATGAAAAGCTCTATTATCTCTAGTTCACAACCACGATCTGTCGTTGTTGGTGATGTCAACAACGATAATCAAATGGATATTCTTGTAGCCAATTCTGCGACAAATACTATTGGAATATTTATTTCAAAAAGTGATGGAACTTTTGCAAATCAACAAACATATACCACTGGCTCTGATTCTCGCCCTTATTCAATTGTTGTCAATGATTTTAATAATGATAATTATTTAGATATTGCCGTTGCTAATTATGGTACCAACAATATAAGAATTTTTCTCGGAAATGGGAATGGATCATTCACCGATCAAAAAGTATTTTCGCTTGGTTCTTCTCGCCCATTACTTGTTACTATTGGTGATTTCAACCAAGATAATCGAACGGATATAGTTGTTGCTAACTATGGTACTAATAATATTGGCATTCTTCTTGGATATGGTAATGGATCTTTTCAAGATCAAACAACTTATTCTACTGGTTATGATTCTAATCTATATGCAGTTGTTGTTGCAGATTTTAACCAGGATAATCAACTAGATATTGCTGTGGCCAATTATGGTACCGACAATGTTGGTGTTTTTCTTGGATATGGTAATGGTACATTCGCAGATCAACAAATATTTACAACTCTATCGCAGTTCAATCCTACATCTATCACAGTTGGAGATTTCAACAATGATAATCTAACAGATATTGCTGTTGCCAATAGTGGCATTGGTAATGTAGTTATATTTCTTGGTCATGGTCATAAAATTTTTCAGCTGCAAACAATATATTCTCTTGGTTCTAATTCTTATCCACAGTATATCACTGTCGGTGATTTGAACAATGACAATGTATTAGATATTATCGTCGCTGATTCGCAAAATGATAAAATATATATTCTTCCAGGATATGGAAATGGAAGTTTTGCAACAATAACTACATATGACGCCGTATCTGGATCTAGTCCCTTCTGCGTCGTTGTGGCTGACTTTAACAACAACAATCAATCAGATATTGTTGTTGCCAACTATGGTGATAATAAAATACTTATACTTATCGATTACTTCATCACACCATCTGCAAGACAAACTGAAGCTGATGTTGAACCAATGGATTTTCCGAAATCAGTCGCTGTTAGTGATTTTAACAACGACCAAATCCTTGATATAGTCTTTAATACACGTACCTTTATAGACTTACTAACTGGTTTAGGTAATGGAACTTTCCATAGAGAAGTAGTATTTTCGACTGGTAATGAATCCAATATACAGTACATCTGTGTCGGGGATTTAAACAATGACAATCGAACGGATATTGTTATCAGTGACATAGGCTATAGCACCCTGGATGTTTTTATTGGATATGGTAATGGAACTTTTGCTACAATCAAAACTTATTCTACTGGTGATCTTTCGTCTCCATATTGGGTAGCTCTTGGCGATTTCAACAATGACAATTATTTGGATATGGTCTGCGCTAATCAAGGCACTGGAAGTATAGGTATTCTTATTGGAAATGGCGATGGGACTTTTGGTACTATGATATCCTATCTTATTGTTTCTAACGCTCTTCCGTCTTCAGTCGCTGTTGCTGATATTAATAATGACAATAATTTAGACATTGTCGTCGCTATTGCCAATGGCAATATACTTATTTTTTTTGGATATGGCGATGGCAGTTTTATCTTGTGGACTTATTATTATACGTGTATGGATTGCGGACTTTTTTCGGTGGCTCTTGCCGATTTTAACAGTGACAATAATATGGATATTGCCGTTGCTAATACTTTCGACGACAATATAGGTATTTTTCTTGGATATGGAAATGGAGCATTTGCAGCACAAACAATTTATTCAACTGGTTTTGGTTCTCAACCATACTATGTTATCACTGCTGATTTCAACAATGACAATATATATGACATTGCTGCCACCAATTTTGGCACCAACGAAATAGTTATCTTTTATGGAGATGGCAGTGGAAGCTTTGAACTTGCAAGAAACTATTCAACTGGATTTGGTTCAGAACCATATGGTATCACTACTGCAGATTTCGATAATAACAAACAATTAGAAATTGTCGTCGCTCTTTGGGGTACTGGAGATGTAGCGGTATTAACTGCATATTATGCTGCAAAATTTGCTAACCAAATAGTATATTCAACTGGTTCTGCTTCGCAACCATTTTCAGTAGCTGTTGGTGACTTCAATAATGATAATCGATCAGATATCGTCGTTGCCAACTCAGGAACTGATAATTTAGGTATACTTCTTAGTTCCATCAATGAGACGTTTGATATAGAAATGATGTATTTGATTGATACTGATGCTGATCCACAGTATGTTATTACTTGTGACATCAATAACGACAATCAAATAGATATAGTTAGTGCTAATTCACAAAGTGATAGCATTAGTATCATTATGGGATACGGCAATGGAACATTTAAAGAACAAATGATATATTCAACTGGAAGTGGTTCATATCCGTCTGCTGTCGCTACGGGTGATTTTAACAACGACACTCGGTTGGATTTGGTGATTGCCAATGAAGGCACTGATAGTATAGGTATATTTTTTGGCTTTGATTATACATCCTTTCAAAATCAACACATCTATTCAAGTATCAATAATTCACAACCATATGGGATCGTCATTAGTGATTTTAATAATGACAACTTTTCAGATATTGCTGCTGTATTTTTCGGCAGTGATAGTTTAGGTATTCTTCTTGGATGTGGCAATGGTAGTTTTGCTATTATGACGATTTATTCAACTGAGGATGGTTCTCAACCGTCTGCTGTGGATGTAGGTGATTTGAACAACGATGGCCAATTGGATATCATCGTGACTAATTCTGGCACTAATAATGTAGGTGTTCTTCTAGGATATGGCAATGGAAGTTTTGCTGCCATCATGACATATTCAACTGGACAAAGTTCCGTTCCAATAGCTGTTATTGTTAAAGATCTTAATAATGATACTCGACTGGATATTGTCGTGGCTAATTATAATAGCAGCAGTGTTGGAGTTTTGCTTGGATATGGTAATGGGACTTTTTCCATCGTAAAGATATATTCAACTGGATCAGGTTCTAATCCCTTCGCCGTCACTGTTGGTGATTTCAATAACGATGGTCAATTCGATATTGCCGTGGCTAATTCTGGTACTGACTGTGTTGGAATTCTACTCGGATATGGCAATGGAACATTTGGAAATCAAGTGCTCTTTTCATCAGGTCGTAACTCTAGACCGTATTGGGTAAGTGTTGGTGATTTCAACAGCGACAATCAACTTGATATCGCTACTGCTAACTGGAATAATGATAATGTAGGTATCCTACTTGGATATGGCAATGGAACATTTGCTGCCATCACGACTTATTCAGCAGGGCCTGGTTCTGCTCCACACTGTATTAGCGTTGGTGATTTCAACAATGACAACATATCAGATATTGCTGTCGCTAATACTGGAACTAACAATATTGTTGTGCTTTTTGGATTTGGAGATGGAAGCTTTTTATTAGGAACAGCATATTCAACTGGCATTGGATCTCAACCGTACGCATTAGGGATTGGCAATTTTAACAATGATACTCGATTAGATATTGCTGTTGTCAATTTTCAATCAAACACTATAGGAGTATTTCTTGGATATGGCAATCAACTTTTTGCAGGCCTGACAACATATACCACTGGCGATGGATCACAACCACATTCGGTTACCACTGGTGATTTCAATAATGATGGTCGACTGGACTTTGTTGTAGCTAATTATGGTACTGATAATGTAGGTATTTTACTTGGACGTAGGGATGGAATTTTCGATCCTATCATAACATATCTAACTGGAAATGGTTCTGCTCCATACTCTGTCGCTGTCGCTGATTTCAACAACGACAGTCATTTAGATATTGTTGTCACCAATTCGGAAACTAATAATATTGTTATCCTTTTTGGTTATGGTAACGGGACGGTTGCAATTGGAAGGACATATTCCACTGGTGATCGTTCTCGTCCATACACAGTCATCGTAAGTGACTTCAATAATGACAATATATCGGATATTGCTGTGGCAAATTCTGGAACCAGCAACGTATTTCTGCTTTATGGGTATGAAAACGGAACATTCGGAAACGAAACTTCGTATCCTTTCGGGTATGATTATCATCCCTATTCAATTTCTGCGATAGATTTGAATCAAGACAATTGGATGAACATTGTCATAGCATGTTATGACACAGACCATGTAGAAACCCTAATAAAAATGTGTTAATATATACGTTATCATGTCTTTTTCCATATA
>Ga0116227_10016973_pt1 | contig 10292 bp, 8 predicted proteins | sample S1TSphgellanicum_FD_89693 | JGI IMG/M metagenome (GOLD analysis project Ga0116227, IMG submission 89693) | Host-associated microbial communities from peat moss isolated from Minnesota, USA - S1T2_Fb - Sphagnum magellanicum MG | ecosystem: Host-associated > Plants > Peat moss > Unclassified...
AATTGTAATTATGGGCAAGAAAACATACATGGCATTAACTGATGAATTAGTTCAGTAAATTAGCAACTTATGCTTTGCTTGCTCACACATGCTAAGAGCCATGCCAGCAATTTCAATTTACAAATTTTTGAAGGCAGATGAAGAACCTCACCTCCTACCTGCATCCCCACCTCCAAAGTAGGGTTATTTTATTATTTATTTTTTATACTTATAATTTTCCAATTTTGTGATATTGAAATTTGGCAAGATATTCCCAAAAATAGCACAATTATAGTTGAATTTACACTGTAATTTTTTAATTTAGAAAAAAAAAAATCATGGTGGGTCCAAAGAAAGCAACTAACTAAGTTTGATAATGAAGGTAGTTTGTTTTGTTTTGTAGTTATGAGATCCACTGAACCGGGATGCTTCAGATTGTGTTCTTGGTGTCTTTGGAAAGGTCTCAGTGAGGAGCGGTGCATGGGCTTGGTTCCATGACATTTGGAATTGCCATGCGAAAGTTCTTGAATATTGAATGATTTCTTCACTGAAATTTCAAATAAATCCCAAAAAAAACCAGGTTTTGGAAGGAAAAATCAGTTGAGGACGTGGTAACACTTTGGCCAACGACACGGGCCACACTAGTTAGAGTGAAGTCTAAAAATGAGCGAAATTGGGTATCACTTCACAAGATTTAGATGGCGCAATTTAGATTTGATTCTTACAAAATGATTTAATAAAGACTAGAAGTAGCATTGAAAGTGCAAGTAAGGCAAATCCAAAACCTGTGAGTAAGCATGGAGAAATTTAGGTGAGAAGAATTCTTAGTTCATTATCTTTTTCATTGTCTATTTTGTACACCCAAGATATCAGCGTTTTTTTTCATTTTAAAATTGAAAATTTGACGAAATCTAACAAACAAAAAAAGAAAAAACAGTTGAATTTACACTAGAATTTTTTTTCCAAATTTCTTTGTCGAAAATGGCGAAATTTTTCCAGGAAAATTTTATATGCTCACTATATTGGTAAAGCTGGAGCTACAAGGTACGTTATGAAATATTTTCATATATAAATGTTGTGTAAAACAATCCCAAACTCTATCTGTTGAAAATTCTTTTTAGAATGAATATGTAAATAAGTTGTTGTTAAATGATGGCAGCTTTGCCGTTGGCAAACATTCCTGATTAATGTTTCTACTTTACCTATTGTATTATCAAATGCCTGATTATTATGGCCAAGCAAGTAAGAAATGACGTATTCTTAAGTAGCTTTCAAGCCTTATGTGAATCAGCACCGTCACTGGTACCATGGTACAAACCCCAAAATTTATCTAAATTATATTATAAATATCCCTGGCTTAGATTAAATCAAGGTTTCTGACTCCAAATTTATCATTCCATGGTCGGGGTAATCAATGACGCACTTCCCCTAGACTGGTTGACACCAGACTACGACAGCAACTAAGTGGAAAGAACACTATAATGACTTCACAAAATGCAACAGTGAATGTTTCTATCTAACCTAGGGGACCTATCATCATCAATATGAAGAAAAATGTGTTGAAAACTTCAATGGATCATGGGAGGTTGTGATTATCTTTTCATCATGTCACAAACGATAATCTTAAAGCTAAAATTGGCCTGAAGTGTCATGAAAATTTGGGATTACTTTACCTCCAGAAGGGATCATGGGAGGTTGTGATTATCTTTCCATCATGTCACAAAAGGAAATCTTTAAGCATAAAATTGACCTTAAGTGTCATGAATTTTTGGGATTACCTTTATCTCCAAAATGGACAATGAGATTTCGCAAATTAATTCATTTGCATCCAATTTGGTTATTTTTTAAAGAGTGTGCTAAATATTCATTAAAAATATGTTGAATTGTTGATGGGGAATGAAACAAATTCACCTTGCATGCCCCAAACCTGTTACAATAATCCATTTTTCAAATACTTTTACGAAAGGGTGAGAAATGGTGTAAGAAACTTCATATTCAGCCTTCCCCTGTGTAAAAACCGAGGTCACAATGATCTGAGCTGTTCAGACGCATTAGAAAGAATGGTACAAATTCCCTTACAAGAAACTTTGTCCACTGCAGGGAAATTGCATGTAATCTCCAGTGGCAGGAAAATTACCTGAGATTCACAGGGAGCAGGAAATTGTACTTGGGGAGGTCCCCAAAGTACACTGCGCTTTTTGACTGGCGGTTTTTACTAGTGTATAAACACTAGATGTGTTGAAGAGGGATGGATGTGTGAAGTGGTCACATGATCCCATGAAGTGAACGAATTGTTTTGGATGCTACCTGTGAAGATTAACCCAAGATTAAAACAGGTGGATGGGTGGTCCTAATTCAAGTCTAACCTCCATGAGTTATGTTTATGTTTAATTCCCAAACCTACATTCCTGTTTGTATTGGTTTCATTTGAAAAACAACTTTAGTAAATCCAAATCCCACATCAGGCTACAACCATTACCAAGCAAAGCACATAAAAAGTAATGTCACTGTAGAGTGGTGAAGAGATTTGTAGGGATGCCCTGTATTTCAACTTTCTTTTTAGGCAACATGATGGCAGCATTTCCAAGTCATTGCAAAATGTTATAGCATTCAAGGACATAGCTCAAATCTCTTGGCAGTCTCTCAGCAACAGAAGGGAGCCCTAATGCTGACAACCATCATAGAAATCCTCTCGACCAAGAGCTGCAGATGAGGCATTCAGCTTGGTTTGCTCCAAATTATCACTAGATGGCACCTTCAATTTACCCTTCAATGACCAGCACTTTGAGGATTGTTTTTTGGTTACAGGTCTGAAAATACTCCACCTCATAGAGACTTTTGTGCTTGCCAATTTCTGGAAGAATTCTGAAAACCCAGTGGGTGCTTGACTGAGTTTTTCAAATTCAGACATGCTTCTCCGAGCATGTAATATACAAGCAGTAGTTCTACAAATAATATACTGCATACTCAGTTTAGAAGATCAAAACAAGTGATACTTGTAACCTGGTTCTATGATGTCCAAATTAGAGCACTAGTATGACCTACAAATGTGTTGTATGTAGTGATGCAATCAACAGTGATGAAACAAGACAGGAGTTTTCAATCTGAAGTAATTATAGGAGTTGTAAGTTTAGCGCCACATGCAATGAGCTCATTGAAGATCATACTTGAATAATTCATGCTATAAATTTACCTTTGGAAAGGAAAGTTGTTCTACATTCTCAAAGCTGCATATTATAGCAATGTTAGAAGTTGAACAGTCTGTGTGCAACCTTGCACAACACATTTTAAACACAAACGATCACCTGTGACTGAGCTAAAATGAAAGCAAGATTTGTCACCCATGAAATTATGAGGTCAAAAGTGAACAGTTTGATTGGTTGACTATTGTCTGCAACTTGGTTTGTAAGGTTTATGAAATGAAAACTCAAAACAGGTTGAAGGTTGATTGATTCCAGCTTTCCTTTGGAGCTTGTGTATGCTTATTACATAAACCGACACAAGTTCCATTTCCTTTTTCCAGCAGCATTTGCATGTCAGGAGTTTGGCAAACCAAATGTCTAATTCATAAAGATACCTGTCAAAGTTCTGCAAATATTCATTTAAGGTTTGGTAACATATTTTGGATCCATCTGACATCCCATCCAGCAGATTTCAGTGCTAACAGGAGATTTCCTCCCAGAGTCCAAGGTCATTGAAAGAGTGGTGAGCCAGACTGGCTAACTTGGCAAGATCAGAAGATTAACACTGACAAGCCAAGAAAGGAGAAGCCAGAAATTGTTAATAAGAGAGCAAAGGAGTCTCTTCAGAACAAGGAATTCCAGAGAACAAATGTTGTCCATCTCCAATAACTGCAGGACCTAATCATCACCTACAGAAATGTTGATTACAAGTCATAGATTATGCTCCAGCCGCCATTCACTTCACCATTTAAAGTCCAATTGTTCTCCCGTATCTGAAAGTATGGCTTCTGTTTCCACAAACAGAGTACTTCTCTTAGCAGCAAGCAAGTTAGAATCATGTGCATACCCATGCAGCATAACTTCATAGAGGAGGCACATAAAACAAACCGAGTACATAAACATTTTAAGCAGGCCTCCAAAAGTGTCCTGAATAATGTTCTTCAAACATCACACTTTTAGAGTCCTCTGCCTGAAAAAGATGTATCTGCCCATCAGTAATGCTCATACATTCAGACTTCACAACTTTCTCTGCAACTTTTTCTGATTAGAAGTCAGGTGGATACCTGTTTAACTACATTGTAGCCAAGCTTTAGTTTTAGGTCCTGATCTTCTGTGAAGTTGAAAACTTTGTAGCTGAGTTCCACTACACCCCTTGGCTTCCCCTGTTTCCACAACATAGAAACACTTGCACTTGAGCTATCAACAACCAGCACTCTATCACACCCTAACAATGAGCAATATATGCTCCCAAGCCATAGTTATAATGTAATGGCTGTTTGCATATGAGTACAGTACCATATCATCACACAGTAAGAGATGAAGGGAAATGCACAAATCGTCAAAAAGAATGGGACTTCTATTGGAAACCCCAAAATCTCAAAACGCCTTTGTCCTTTCAAAATACTTCATTTTCTTTTTCACCTCTTATCCCCCTCACTTCTTGAAATCTTCTTTTCTCACACTTGTTTCCTTTTCACTCTCACTTCTCTTTTCTCTACTCATGCCTCCTTGAATTGACCTGATTGGCAACATCAACCATACTGAATAACTTTGATAGTTAAGATTAAAAAAAATTGGACTACCTAGGGCAGCATTTTTGGATGCCCTCTAGCCAACCAGCAATGTACCAATAAGAGTTGAGGTTCGTCTAGCTGGTGGAATAGGAGAGGAGAACTATTCAGGTGGACAAGGAAGATGTTGATGATGGAGAGCAAGATGGAGGAGAAAAACTGTTGGTGATGGAGACATTGCAACATTAGACTTGGAATCTGATGTCACATAATGAAGAAACACTCTCATTAATGAAGTTATTTCCCAGTTTTTCTGAATGTCTCCTTGGACCAGTTTTTGGCCTCTGTCTAGCCTTCCTCCTATCAAATCTGCCTATTACTTACACTAAAAGCCAACATACATATTAATGAACCTGATAATAGGCTTTGTGCAAACCTCCATCCCCTCCATATTCATCTCAGAACCCTTTATATGCCCCAACATTCTACCATCAAATAAACAATGGGATAAAGAACATTTTATGTAAATATATGAACCCTACTCATGGACAACCTGATGGAAAGCCCAGTCAGTGACAATATGATAAGGCACACACCTGCTTGGAACCTGGGTTGAAATTATATCCTCCCTTTAAGTCCACACTGAGCAAACCATTGTCTGTAACAGGAAGTGTCTTCTTCCCTTGGATATCATATGTGAACTCCCTGAACTGTGAGTCAAACTTTGCCCCTACATCTAAGCTCGTCAGCAGCTGCATTACAACCACACAAACCAACAGCATTAGTATCCTCATGTGCATAACAGGGTGAATTTACTCATTATCTTCAGACCTGGCAACTCACTATACATTTCATTTCACTGTTAACACACATGGAATTCTTTGGCAAGGTTAGGACTACAGAAATTGCAAGTATTTCAACCTTTGAAGATAACTGTTATGTCAGTTCCAGCAAAACCAGAAATAAAATAGAATGAGTGTGGTCATAAGCTTGTGAGTGTCACTCACAAGTATCAGACCACAACCTTCACTATGAGTAGCCATGACTAGCTATTATGACTTTTGACTGACTTCATCAGCTCCTGACAATGGGTGTAGACAAGTATGTAATCTACCCAAATTTTCAGGCAAACAATCATACAAAATTCTCTGTCTCCATTTTCTGTCGCATTTCCAGAAGCAATAGGAATACTCAAGTCATGATGTTGGTTAGCACTCAAGAGACATAGCTAATAGACAAAAGTCAACAGTATCTTCATCCAAAATGCAACAAGATCACAAGGCTAATCTTCATTTTAGTTTACCTTGCCCCTATACAAGCAAGCATCTAAACCTAAGGCATAGACAGGCCTCCATATATGGTAGCAGTTGGGGCTTCATGCTTCCTGAACATATTCTTTAAGCACACCACTGGCAACTGCTTGGATGCAGTACATCCATTAAACCCTCTGTAAAACTAATCCATGACATTGCAGAGAAAACTTAACAACCGCCCTTTGAAGGTAAGTGTTATGTAAGTCCTTGCAGAACCAAAACCAACAAAACAAGAATGAGTGGTCAGAACCTTATGAGACTCACTCACAAAATATTGCGCAAAGTGCATTCAACAAGCATCTGCATCACTATGATCATTCAAAGCCTCAAAATGTACTTATCATGATGAGGGGCTTCAACAGACCCCAAGATGCAAGTGGCAATGAGTTAGAAACATCAGTTAAGCCCTCAAAAATTCAGAGATACTCACAGGCCAAAAGGGATGCAAAAGTTCACTCTCAATTGATGTTATCCTACAGATAAGCATGAAAAAGCATGGCCACTGACCAAACAGGACCAGAGCAACCTCTGTGTCCATATGATGGACTATGATGAAAACCAAGAGTCTCAGGCCTCACCACCACATATATGCAAAGTGGCTATACCTCTGGATAAAATTTACGCTTGAGTTGAGCAACACCATGGGCGTCACCTGTGTGTGTGTTCAGTTTCCCATGTACCTGCATCATCGTAGGTATGAGAGCTAGTTGTGAGATGCAAACAACAGGGACCTTCACCTCTATCATGAATACATCTATGAGATTGCAGAGAAATCCCCACAACAAAACTTTGAAAGTAAAAAGCAATGAGTGCAATCATAACCTTACAAGAGTCACTCACTAAGTGTCGGACCTTCAACTTCATGATCAGTAGTGATGACAAGCTGCCATTACTACCCACTGACTTCATCACAACATCTGATGTTGGGTCTAGATAAATACATAATAATGTACCCAGAATTTCAGGCAAACCAATATACAAAACATTCATTGTGAATAGTATGTTAGTTCAGGTTTAAATAGTGGTTACCCTGAGGAGGCATATGCAGCAACTGCTTTCTAGCACCCTGTCATTGTTGTCATTGAATGCCACAACCATTACTTTTTCAACATAAACAAAACCTTACAACCTAGGTTTCCACCATATCCATCTTTCACCCTTACCAAGTGTTGTTCATGCACTCTTCTGCCTCAGGATAATCACTTCTACTGATATTCTCTGATTTTTAGACCCAGCATGGTAATACAATATCTACATGCTGAGAAATTCTCCACAAGTATGACTTAAGTCAACCTGAATAGAACTGAAAGATAACCTGATAATTAGATTACAGAGATTTCACATCTGAAAACATTAACAAACAGGAAAAAGAGGAGACCCAACCCTAAACCCAAGGGAAAATGAAAAAAAAAAAAAGAACTGAAGAGGAGGTTGAACAGTGAAAGTACAACATAGTAATACAAACAGATTTCCCTTTCCATGACAATCTGCACATTAGAAGAAATGAAGAGGAGAGTAAGAAGGCATGAAAAGATTGCAAGTGACATGAATCACACTCAAAGGCAGCAGGCTGAATGTGCTGATGCACAAAAATACTATGCTAAGTAAAGATGCAGGAACCAGTGTACAAAAATTAGGTCAAATTTTGTAAAAGTGAAAAGCAAGAAAAACGACTAACACAATAGAGTCTCCTGCATTCCTCATATATTCACCATTATACAAATAAGGTGAACAGAACACACTGTACTGCTGCAGAAAGGAATCTGCATTTAACTCTGGAAAGACAAAGGTGGGGAGTGAACACAGACAGAGATGGGTTCAATTGGTTGACTTCCACAGAAGGTGCCCACAATAAATTTTTGAAGAAATTGCAATACCCACACCTTAGTTGAAAACTAGAGTCTCAGTACCAATTTAGCAATCCAAATCTCGTCCCACCACAGCACATGCTCCCTGTCCTTCTTCCCAGCATTGACCTCTAATCTCGCTTACATGCCCTAAACAGAACTCGCATATACGCAAAGCTTCGAGATGAAGTATTGTGTCTACGGAAAATTGCAACACTAAAGTCTATAATATTGCAAACTCTCCCACTCTCACACACTCTTCAAACCGAGACATACGTTCCCACAAAGAATCACGCATGCATTCCACTATTAAGCCTGGAGGAGGCCGGGAGAAAAAAACGAGGGAGACATATGCTTAGCCAGCACACCACTATCGAACCTGACAAGAAGTACAAAAACAAAAACCTCCCACAAACCGCCAAACATCAGATGCACCCCGCAACGCCAGACACACCGCAAAAGAGAGATACGGGACGCGAAAAGTTAGCGGCGAACAACACAGGACTTGGCCCGAAACGATACACATACCTGTAAATAGAAGGAGCTGTCGAGGAGAAAATTTTCTTTGGCATGCAGGAGAAGCTGCTTCTCTCCAGTTCCATAGCGCAGCGATGTCTCCATCGCCTTTCCCCTGCAGCACTCCTCCTCTCTCCTTGTCCCTCGCTGCCTGCTCGTGTGCTTATGACCACACACAAGCAGCGCACCAAATACCTACGCACGCGCACACGCATCCACAGTGCCACGCAAAAATCCAAAGAAAACGGGTATGAAATGGAGGAGACGAAGGCAAGCCATCCATCAACAAACGGATGAAATCGAGGCTTTGTTCATCACCAGGAGGTCAGATTATGTACCGTGGATAGTGAGATCCTCGATGAGGCTCTTGTTTTTGTCATCCACAAGAGTACCCACGCGTACATGTAGTTATTAACCATTGTTCTAATTTTGGCCTCTTGTTTTACTGTTCTACTATACAGGTACTCTTTCTTCTTTGGCAAGGCCTTTGGGTAGTGGATATGTGTATCTCGGCTCTTGATTGTTAGTGGAGAGGCTAGCTAGGGTTTTTTGAGCTCAGCTAGGGTTTTTTATTTTGGCTAGATTCTGAATTTTTCTGAAACTTGTCACATGGATGACATTGAAAATCTTATATATTTGATGACATAGATGAACTCTCAATATGGATGAAATTGATCACATGGATGAATCTGAACTTGATGACATTATGAAGCAAAATGGAACCCTATGATTAAAACTCATGACATGGATGATGTTAGATCATGTGGATGGACTAGAATTGATGTTTTCACATTGATAGAATTTGTGCAATGGACTAGTATAGTCATATGAATGAAATTAAATGGCACGCATGAATGCATGATTCAAATGAAATGGACTCCATGGGTGAAACAAAACAAAATCATGTGGTTGAACTTGATGACATGATTAACCACATGGATGGATCTGGACCATATGGTTGAACCTTGTCACATGGATGAATGTAGACCACATGCATGAAACTTGTTTTCATGGATGAGACAAGGTTAGATGAGACTGATCACATAATTTCTGTTGGCCATGTAGCTGAAATTCTTCATCAAAAAGGAAGTTTCCTCCATGTTTCAAATTTTTCATCCGCATCACCATCTACATCGGCATTATCAAATAATCATGTTAGTGAATACATGCATACCATCTTACTTCCTGTAGTCATCTTTTCTCATAACCATGATTATATATCAAAACTGGGTATTTGAGTTTTTGATACTCATAGTTATCAACTTTGATGCTCTACCTGATACCCAGCCAGGGTTTGGTGTTTTGTTCAATTTCTAATACCCACTCCCACAGTGGTTTGAACCCAAGAACTCTTTTGAGGTCCCAGGGTCCCAGAATGAGCTATTCCAATGAGCCATCACCTCTAGGGTCCAAATCTTGATTTTGAAAGCAAAACCTAGGTCCAGCTTTTAGTTTTTTTCTGGTTTGGGAGGAACCTAGGGTGTGGTTCCCAGGACAATTTTTTTTTAATCATAAAATCTTCAATTTCAGAGCCCTTCTGGAAAAAAAAAGAAGTTTGGTCTGGTACTTATATAGTTAGAGAACCTTGAACTATTTAGAAAGGGATTGCAGCCTGGTTCACATTTGGGTTTCCATTTCAACCTGAGGTGAAATTCATATCCCAAATCCAACATCAATAAAATTGTGAACTTTTAATTGTGAACCCAAATACCCTATAACCTACCCAAAAACTTGGACCTGAACCTAAAGCTGACAACTGGTTTAAGCCGGTGTCTCTTCGTTCCTTGTTGAAACTATTACAATAGTACATTAGCAGCTTCAACACTAGTACACTTGGGCTCCATGCTACTATGCCCAGTGACGATGAAATGACCAAAAAAAAAAAAAGGTTTACTTTTGAAGAATTTGTTATTTTTAAATATATATATAGATATATATATATAT
>Ga0116227_10016974_pt1 | contig 10292 bp, 8 predicted proteins | sample S1TSphgellanicum_FD_89693 | JGI IMG/M metagenome (GOLD analysis project Ga0116227, IMG submission 89693) | Host-associated microbial communities from peat moss isolated from Minnesota, USA - S1T2_Fb - Sphagnum magellanicum MG | ecosystem: Host-associated > Plants > Peat moss > Unclassified...
CGCCTACAGCCGTGACTGGGATTACAAACGTATCCGCGAAATAGCTGACCAGGTAGGTGCTTTTGTACTGGCTGATATTGCACATCCGGCTGGTTTGATCGCCAAAGGCTTACTGAACTCTCCGTTTGCACATTGCCATTTCGTTACCACTACCACCCACAAAACACTGCGTGGTCCACGCGGCGGTATGATCATGCTGGGCGCAGATTTCGAAAATCCATTTGGTCTGAAAACACCAAAAGGCGAAACCCGCATGATGAGCTCTCTCATTGACACCGCCGTATTCCCTGGTATCCAGGGTGGTCCGCTGGAACACGTGATTGCTGCTAAAGCCGTTTCTTTCTTCGAGATCCTGTCTGACGACTACACCGTATACGCCAACCAGATCCTGAAAAATGCCCAGTCAATGGCGAAAAGCTTTGTAGGCAAAGGATATGAAATCATTTCCGGTGGTACCGACAATCACCTGATGCTGATTGACCTCCGTAATAAAAACATCTCCGGTAAAAAAGCCGAACAAACACTGGTAAAAGCCGATATCACCGTAAATAAAAACATGGTGCCCTTCGACGATAAATCCGCTTTCGTTACCTCCGGTATCCGTGTAGGCGTTCCCGCTATTACTACCCGCGGTATGAACGAAGGTCACATGGGCCAGATCGTTGACTGGATCGATGCAGTACTGATGGACGCAGATAACGAAGGACTGATCCTCAAAGTAAGAGGTGAAGTGAATACGTTTATGCAGCAGTTCCCACTGTATCCTGAGCTGTAATCACGACTACATACACTTGATAATATAAAAGCGAAAGTCTGTACGGACTTTCGTTTTTTTTTGTTTTTTATTTTGAAATCTAAAAAATCCCCTTATCTTTATAGTGTACTAGTTAAGTAGTACACTAAATCACACGATATGATTAACATCCAATCCCTGACATTTAGCTATCGCAAGAGCAAACCTCTGTTTGAAAACTTACAGCTACGCCTGGAAGCAGGCCACATCTATGGTTTGCTGGGAAAAAACGGTGCAGGAAAATCCACGCTGCTAAAACAGATGGCCGGCCTGCTCTTCCCCGACAGTGGTACCTGCGAGGTAATGGGTTATCCTTCCGCCAAACGACAACCCGCCTTCCTCCGTGAAATATTCCTGGTACCGGAAGAGTTCTATCTGCCTAAGGTAAGTGTGAAAAGATATGTGAGTACCTACGCACCGTTTTATCCCAACTTCGACGAAGGCGCTTTTTATAAGTATCTCAAGGAATTTGAAATCCCAAAAGATCAGCAGCTCACGGAAATGTCGTACGGACAAAAGAAAAAAGTACTGATCAGCTTTGCCCTGGCAACCAATACCAAAGTATTGATCATGGACGAACCTACCAATGGGCTCGATATCCCTTCCAAAAGCCAGTTCCGTAAAGTGATTGCAGCCGCAGTGAGCGAGGATAAATGTATCGTGATTTCCACCCACCAGGTGCGCGACCTCGACAACCTCATAGATAGCATTGTAATCATTGATGGTCATAAAATTATTTTCCGGGAAGATGTACAAACGGTAACGGATAAACTGAGTTTCAAAACAGTGAGCCGGATAGAAGAATCAACCGATATCCTCTTTGCAGACAGTAACCTGCGCGGACATACTATTATTACCCGCAATGCCGGCCACGAACAAAGCAAAATAGATATGGAGTTGTTGTTTAACGCCATTCTTACCAACCATAAACCCATCCAGGAAATCTTCAACTGATACCTCCCATGCAACCAAATAACGTATTTAATCTTCGTCGCATGCAGTTTTACCTGCAGAAGCATATGACCGATCATCTCCGCTTTTACACCATGAGTATGCTCGCTATATTCGGGCTGATGACGGTGATAGGGGTGACAATGGTCCTGTTTGCCCACGATCCTTTCCGTCGCCTGAGCAATATGGTTCCATTCTATTACTTCGGACTTTTCTTTGGCGGCATGCTGTTCACCAGCCGGTCCTTCAATGAACTGGGCAATAAAGAAAAAGGAGTAGATTTTCTGATGCTCCCCGCCTCGCAGTTTGAAAAGTTTATTACCCTCCTACTCGTTAGTGTCCTCGGGTACCTGTTGTTCTACCATCTTAGCTGTTACCTCAGTTTTAAGATCGTTGAATCTGTGCAGCTGGCAACCCTGCATGAAAAAATAGAGATGAACTACCAATTTCTCGATGATCCCAAAGAGAAAATTTATGTCTACTATGGCTACATGATCATGCAGGCGATATTTTTATTAGGCGCTACCTACTTTCATAAGTATAGCTTCATTAAAACCCTGTTAGCCAATTTCCTGTTCCTGTTTTTATTATGGTGTATTAATTCATTCCTGGTCACCTGCATCTTCGGACTTGACCATGAATTCTGGAAAAGATCCGTTCCCTTCCTGATGGTCAACAAACTGGAAGGCGGGCCTGAGTTCTGGCATACGAAGGTATACCTCATTCCGGAGTGGCTGCAACACTTTTACCTGTTTGCGGTAAAGTTCCTCATCGCCCCTATACTCTGGACCATTGCTTATTTCCGCTTGAAAGATCAAGAAATTTAAAAAACTTTGTGAGATGGAATTTAAAGATACACAAGCAATATACATACAGATCGCCGATTACATCTGCGAACAGATATTGCTTACCAAATGGCAGCCGGAAGAGCGTATTCCATCTGTAAGGGAACTGGCAGTTTCGCTGGAAGTAAATCCCAACACAGTAATGCGCACCTGCGAGCTCCTGCAACAGCAGGAAATCATCTACAATAAAAGAGGGATCGGCTACTTCATCAGTACAGATGCCATGAAGAAAATAAAGCAATTCAAGAAAGATACTTTTATCAGCAATGAACTGCCCAGCTTCTTTCGCAGCATGTACCTGCTGGATCTTGACCTCGATGAACTGAAACCTCATTTTGAGAAATTCAAAAAATCTAATTTCAACTAACATGACAACCAGCAATAAATTACTCTTAGGTTTTACAGGTGTACTGGTGTTATTCATGCTGTTTTCCGCCATCATCCTGAAAGCCAATTACAATAAAGGGATCACTAATATAAAGGGACAGGAACCCAAGGAAGATCCGGATTATGCAAAAACAACCCTGCCGGCGTTCAAGGCACTGGTGTTGAGCAATCCATCTGCGCAACCAGCCGATCAGGGCGCTGCTGTCCGCATCCGCGAATCAAAAGATTATGCGTTGGAGTTTTACAAAAACGCCACCTTTCATGTAACCGGAGATACCCTTTATGTAGAAGTCAGCAAATCACGCGATATCGTATTGTTTTGCCCAACTATCAGCTATATCGGCAACACCAGCAATTACGGTCTTGACCTGAATAGTACCAAAGCGCCGGTATTGCAGATCAACTCCAACACACCAACAAGCACAGCTATCTATAACACGGAGATCAATTCCTTCTCCTATACCGGAACCCCGGACAACAGACTGGAAATAAATGAAGAAAATAAACTGGACTCTGTGCGGATTATGATGGGGAAAAACGGTTCGCTGTTCTTTTATGCACCGTACAAGTTTGGGGAATTCAAAGTGGATAGCCTGAATGAACTGAACCTGGCTGGAAAGTCCATCCAGAGCTTAAAACAGATTAATTAACGTTAGCAATAATTTCTATCGATACACACAAACTGGTTATCCAGCCGGTTTACAAGTTTATAAGTAACAAGTTTTTGTGTTAAAAAGAACGTCCCGATCTTCATCGGGACGTTTCCGTTATATCGTGTTAAAACTGCGTAGCCAGATAAGCCATGGTGCCCATCCCTATTTCTATCGCATGTTCATCTACATCAAAAGTAGGGGTGTGTACGCCGGAAGTAATGCCCCTGGCCACATTCCCGGTACCCAACCGGAAGAAACAAGCCGGTACCACCTGCGAATAAAAAGCAAAATCTTCTGCTCCCATTCTGATTTCGGTATCACCTACCGCTTCAGCGCCCAGGAGATCTGTAGCAAAGCCGCGGGCTTTTGTTGTCACTTCTTCATTATTATACAGGGTAGGGTAGCCCACCAGTATTTCAATATCTATTTCAGCGCCCATCGCTTCTGCAATACCTACCGCCTGTTTGCGGATCAGTTCATGCGCTTTGAAACGCCAGGTTTCATCCATCGCCCTGAAAGTACCCATCAGCTTCACTTCGCTGGGAATCACATTGGTAGTGAATCCACCATTGAAAGCACAAATAGATAATACAGAAGGAGAAAAAGGATTATTGTTACGGGAGATAATCTGCTGTAAGCTCACTACCAGTTGAGATGCGACCAGGATCGTATCTACTGTGAGATGCGGTTGCGCAGCGTGACCACCTTTTCCTTTCACCGTAATATAAATTTCATCTGCGCTGGCCATATATTTACCCGCATGAAATCCAATCTTGCCCACTTCCAGGGAAGGATGCACATGCAACCCCAGGATAGCGTCCGGGCGTGGGTTTTCGAGGGCACCTTCTTCTATCATGATACTGGCGCCGCCCGGATGTTTTTCTTCACCCGGCTGAAACAATACTTTGATAGTGCCTTCAAATTCCCCTCTTAATTCCTGCAATATCTTTGTTGCACCCAATACACAGGAAGTGTGTACATCATGTCCGCAGGCGTGCATAACGCCGGTGTTCAACGATTTATAGGGCACGTCATTGGCTTCTGTAATAGGCAGTGCGTCCATATCGGCACGCAGGGCAATTGTTTTGGAAGCAGGGTTCTTTCCTTCAATCAGGGCAACAATACCGGTACCGGCAATGCCTGCTTTGAAAGGAACGCCAAAGGAAGTTAACTGCTGCTGTATAAAAGCAGTGGTTTCAAATTCCTGGAAGGAGAGTTCCGGATGGGAATGCAAATGCCGCCGGATAGCGGTAAACTCAGGAGCATACGCCTTCGCCAGCTCTTTAATACGGTTCTTCATTCGATAGTTCTTTATCCAGTGACACGTTAATAATGGCGGGTACTACAAATACACCTCCTGAAAAAAGGTCAGATAATTTGTCCCGTAATTCAGCTGCTTCTTCACGGGATTTGAAATCGCCTACGCGCACTTTAAAATAGGGTGCCTGGTAATCGAGATAGGTACGGTAATCGCCGTAAAGCTGCATCACTTTTGCTTTGGCTTCATTGGCGTCGCCCCGTTTGTTGGTTGAAATGACCTGTACCCGGAAACCGGACTGGTTGCGGATGGCCAGGGTATTAATGTAGATCTGTTTTTTAATCAGCACATCCACACGACTATCTTTCACCACTCTCACATTTCCATTGGAAGCGGTGGCATTGTCCTGCGCCATGGCCCAACTACTCCCCAACAGACAGCATACCAGGATGAATAACTTTTGCATGAATAAGGTATAATTAACTATGAATAATCTTTATTGTGCTTCCTTGCTCTCCTTCACGATATTTACACTGGCACTGGCTCCGATACGGGTAGCGCCGGCCTCGATCAGTTCTTTTGCAAAAGCAAAGGTACGAATACCGCCGGAAGCTTTTATCTGGATATTAGCCGGTAAATTTGCACGCATTAGTTTTACAGCTTCTACAGTGGCCCCTCTTTCTGCATATCCGGTGGAGGTTTTCATGAAATCTACGCCATATTTCGCATACAACTGGCAACACTGCACGATCTCATCTTCCAATAATATGCCACTTTCGATGATGATCTTGATCACTTTCTTTTTTTCCCGGATCAGGTACATGATATTGGCAATTTCCTTCTCCAGGTATTCCCAGTCCTTGTTTTTGATAGCCGCAATATTGATCACCACATCCAGCTCATCAGCACCATCCACAATGGCCAGTACTGTTTCGGCTACTTTGGCTTCAATAGCGGAATATCCGAAAGGGAATCCTATCACCGTAGCTACTTTGGTATTGGTAGCACCCAGAAACTGTTTGGCAAGCTTCACATATAACGGGGGCACACAGGCGGCCGCAAAATCGTATTCCACACATTGCATACACAGCTGCTTAACATCTTCCAGTGTGGTGGTGGGTTTCAATACGGTATGGTCTATATAGCGGTTAATCTCCATCATCATCTCATTTATTGGATTACAAGGCGAAATTAATGCAAAACGGATTACGTTGCCGTAATCCGTTTTGCATTAATTTTCCGGGCAGGTCCGCTTACGCGTTCTTACCGTGGCATTGCTTGTATTTTTTACCGCTACCGCAAGGGCAAAGGTCATTACGACCTATCTGTGGACCCTGGTGGCGTACGGGTTCTGTTTTCACTTCTTCTGCGGTTTGAAACTCCGGTGCGCCGTTCTGCGGGCTACCGTTTTCAGCCAGTTCCTCATGAGAAGCACGCATGCGGCTCATATCGGTTTTTTCTTCGCGGCCTTCACGGATTTCCGGTGCAGCTTCCTGTTCCTGGTTGTTTACGGGAATACCGCATTTGGTCAGGAAGGAAACGATATCGCGACTGGTTTCACCATCCATTTCCTTGAACAGGTTGAACGCTTCGAACTTGTAGATCAGCAATGGATCTTTCTGTTCGTATACGGCACTCTGTACAGATTGTTTCAGGTCGTCCATCGCACGCAGGTGCTCTTTCCAGGACTCATCGATCAACGCCAGGGTGATGCTGCGTTCCAAAGCGTTCATGGTTTCATGACCTTTGGTTTCTACCACTTTCTGCAGGTTAGCCAGTACGTTAATACCTTTTTTACCATCGGTAAATGGTATAGAGATATTCTCGATCTGATGTCCCTGTTCCTGGTGGATCCGCTCAATCACCGGCAGCGTATTGCTGATCAGGTCATTTACTTTGCGGATGTAATTATCCTTTCCTTCATAATACAGCTTGGAAGCCAGGTTTTGAATATCTGTCTTCGCCAGTTCTTCGCTGGTGATCTTTGTATCAATCGAGAAGTTCATGATAGCATCCATTTTGAATGCTTCATAATCACCACTTGCCTTATGGGTGGACACCATGTTTTCGGCCACATCATAGAAGGCGTTATCAATATCTATCGCCAGACGTTCGCCAAACAGGGCGTGATTACGTTTTGCGTAGATCACGGTACGCTGCTTGTTCATCACATCATCATACTCCAGCAAACGCTTACGGATACCAAAGTTATTTTCCTCTACTTTCTTCTGTGCTCTTTCGATGGAACGGGTAATCATGCTGTGCTGGATCACTTCTCCCTCTTTGTAGCCCATACGGTCCATGAGGCCGGCAATACGTTCTGAACCGAACATACGCATCAGGTCATCTTCCAGGGAAACGAAGAACTGGGAAGTTCCCGGATCACCCTGACGACCGGCACGACCACGCAACTGGCGGTCAACACGACGGCTTTCATGTCTTTCTGTACCAATGATAGCCAGACCACCTGCTTCTTTCACGCCGGGTCCGAGCTTAATATCTGTACCACGACCCGCCATGTTGGTGGCAATGGTCACGGCGCCGGGCAAACCAGCTTCCGCAACGATCTGTGCTTCACGGGCGTGCTGTTTCGCATTCAGTACATTATGTGGCACCTTATCGAAGGCCAGCATCTTGCTCAGTAACTCAGACACTTCCACAGAGGTAGTACCTACCAGTACGGGGCGTCCTTTTGCCTGCAATTGCTTGATTTCGTCGATAACGGCTTTGTATTTATCTCTCTTGGTTTTGTAAACCAGGTCTTCTGCATCGACACGGGAAATCGGGAGGTTGGTAGGAATAGTTACCACGTCCAGTTTGTAGATTTCCCACAGTTCACCTGCTTCTGTAGACGCTGTACCGGTCATACCAGCCAGCTTATGATACATACGGAAGAAGTTCTGCAGGGTGATGGTGGCAAATGTTTGGGTGGCTGCTTCCACTTTCACATTTTCCTTGGCTTCAATCGCCTGGTGCAAACCATCAGAGTAACGGCGTCCATCGAGGATACGACCGGTTTGCTCATCTACGATCTTTACTTTACCGTCCATTACCACGTACTCTATATCCTTATCAAATAAAGTATAGGCTTTCAGTAATTGCTGAACGGAATGGATACGATCTGACTTTGCGGCAAAGTCCTGCAGTAATACATCTTTACGCTGCAGTTTTTCTTCCGGTGTCAGTGACAGTTTTTCAATTTCTGCCAGTTCGGTACCTACATCCGGCAGGATAAAGAAGTTCGCATCTTCTCCGCCTTGTGTGATCAGGTGAATACCTTTATCGGTAAGATCTACGCTGTTTTGTTTTTCTTCAATGACAAATAACAGTCCTTCATCTACTTTTGGCATTTCGCGTTGCTGATCTGCCAGGTAGTAGTTTTCTGCTTTCTGTAATAATACCCTGTTACCAGGTTCACTGAGATATTTGATCAGTGCACTGCTCTTTGGCAAGCCTCTCCAGGCACGCATCAGGGCAAGTCCACCGGTTTTTGGATCATCTTTACCTTCTGCTATCAGCTTTTTAGCTTCCTGCAGGTATTGGTTGGCCGCTTTCTTCTGCATTTCCACCAGGTATTCGATACGTGGTTTTAATGCGTGGAATTCCTGTTCTTCTCCACGTGGGATAGGACCGGAAATGATCAGCGGGGTACGGGCATCATCCACCAGTACGCTATCCACCTCATCCACCATGGCGTAATGGTGCTTACGTTGTACCATTTCATCCGGGTTGTGTACCATGTTATCACGGAGGTAGTCGAAACCGAATTCATTGTTGGTACCGTAGGTAATATCCGCCAGGTAAGCGTTACGACGTTCAGGTGTATTGGGTTGATGTTTATCGATACAGTCTACTGTGATATCGAGGAATTCAAAGAGGGGACCATTCCACTCAGAGTCACGACGAGCCAGGTAGTCGTTCACCGTTACGATGTGTACGCCTTGTCCGGCCAGTGCATTGAGGTAAGCAGGCAGGGTAGAAACGAGGGTTTTACCTTCACCCGTTGCCATTTCGGCAATTTTACCCTGATGCAATACGGTACCACCAATCAGCTGTACATCATAGTGCACCATGTTCCAGGTAACCATGCTACCAGCGGCACTCCAGCTGTTTTTCCAGGTGGCCTTATCGCCATCGATGGTTACGTAATCCTTTCTCACAGCCAGCTGACGGTCCAGGTCTGTAGCGGTAACCGTCAGTGTGGTATTGTTCGTGAAACGGCGGGCCGCTTCCTTCACTACCGCAAAAGCTTCCGGGAGCAGCTCTTTCAGGACTACTTCCAGTTGTTTGTCGCGGTCTTTTTTAAGAAGATCTATTTCCTGATATATGGTGTCTTTCGCAGTTACGTCTTCCTCTGCATCAGCCGTTGTCTGTTTCTCCGCTATTTCTTTATCAATAGTGGCGAGATGTGCAGCGATGCGTGCGCGGAAGTCCTGCGTTTTACGACGCAGCTCATCAATAGGCAGGGATTGCAGTTTTTCGTACTCCTCATTAATCTGCTGCACCACCGGAGAGATGGATTTAATATCCCTTTCTGATTTATTCCCTCCAAATAGCTTTGATAAAAAACCTAACATGTTAAATGTTTAATTACGAATTACGATTTCTATTTATTGTAACCTGACCCCATCCAGGCTGAGTATATCAGTTGATAAATTCCTGCTTTACCAGCCTGTGGCACTAAGGCTGCGGGCTTAGTCAGTTGGATAGACGGCATCCAGATTACTCAAATATTGTGCTTGTTAAAGGCCAACTGTCAAGGTGTCAGTTTTACAGCTACCCGGGCAAGGGCTGTAAAAGTAGGAATAAATTCGGTGATTCAAGAGGGATTTTGAGGGGATTTTCCAATTTGTTAGCATCAATTAACATATCGTTGATATTCGCCCCAAAAGTTAATGGTGTAGCCCATTTGCGGAGAAAATCCTTATGTACGGAAGAGGGTCCTGATCCCAAAAAGAATCTGCACTGCTGTCAGCTTGCTGTACCTTTTTTTTCCGGTGTACCTAAACAACTGCCAGATCCGTGTCGGACATTTTCGCGGAGCTTCCCGGGTATTTGCAGCACCCTTGGAATATCGGCAGTTACTACCTGTTTTTGCAGATTCGCTATCAAAACGGGTTAGAAAAGTGGCAATTTCTGTTGGTCGGCGATGCTATTTCGGAGGAGTACGATCCGGATTATGCGGGAATTGATACCGGATTCCCGGTGAATTGACGGAATCATTTTCGTTGATGCTTCACCGTAGTGAGGCTGCCGGGTAGGCAGCAACGGATGATTTTTTCCCGCCTTCCTGTCTACCCAGGGCTTTACATGGGAGCCTGTGAGCCTGATTCAGGATTAATTAATACCCCTGTATAGCTATTTTACGGCGAGATTGTATAGCTATTTCAGGACAAGACAGTGTA
>Ga0116227_10016975_pt1 | contig 10290 bp, 13 predicted proteins | sample S1TSphgellanicum_FD_89693 | JGI IMG/M metagenome (GOLD analysis project Ga0116227, IMG submission 89693) | Host-associated microbial communities from peat moss isolated from Minnesota, USA - S1T2_Fb - Sphagnum magellanicum MG | ecosystem: Host-associated > Plants > Peat moss > Unclassified...
AAAAAATTGCTTTAACAAAACACCATTATAAAAAGCCTTTAACATTTTTGCGCATCTATTGGCATAATCGTTATCATGACCCATACATCCGCACAACAAAAACATCCTGAACTAACGCCGTTAACACTTTGGATAATGACCATAGCTACCGGTTTGGTGGTGGCCAACCTGTACTACAACCAACCATTACTCGAAGATATTGCTCATACCTTTAATATAAGTCGTGCAAAAGCCGGGCAAATTTCTATGTTAACACAAATTGGTTACGCTACCGGCATGCTTTTTTTAATACCGCTCGGCGATATGTTTAAACGGAAGCGTTTAATGGTTATTGTTTTTGCCTTTATTGTTTTGGCTTTATTACTTACGGCATCTGCGCAAAGCATAACTGTGTTAATGCTGGCGAGTTTTCTGCTGGGAGCAGCTTCCATGATCCCGCAGTTACTGGTGCCTATGGCGGCACACCTGGCAAAGCCTGAAGAGCGGGGAAAAAAGATCGGCGTGGTTATGAGCGGCCTGTTAATAGGTATTCTGCTCTCGCGTACGGTGAGCGGCTACATCGGGCAGTATTTTGGATGGCGTACAGTGTTTTACATGGCGGCAGGGTTGATGCTTGTTATCTGGCTGCTCATTGGCTTGCTACTTCCCGAAGTAGAGCCAGACTACAAAGGCAGCTATCAACAGCTAATGTCATCCATGCTCCACCTGGTTAAACGACATCCTAAGCTACGGTTAGCGGCGTTCCGCGGTGCTTTGTGCTTCGCCTGCTTCAGCGCGTTTTGGACAACCATTGTTTTTTTACTGAAGCAGAATTTTAATATGGGTAGCGCCGTTGCCGGTGAATTTGGCCTCGTGGGCGCTTTTGGTGCGGTAGCCGCAGGCCTGATGGGCAGGCTAAGCGACAAAATGGATGCTTACAAACTTTCGGGGTTTACGCTTGCGCTGGTATTGGTATCCTTTGTAGTCTTTTATTTTTCGTCGCACAGCATCATCGGACTGGTTATCGGAGTGATAATTCTCGATATGGGAGTGCAGGCCACGCATATTTCAAACCAGGCAATCATTTTTGCGCTGGCGCCCGAAGCCCGTAACCGCATTAATACTGTTTATATGGTTACCTATTTTATAGGCGGGGCCGTTGGGACATTCCTCGCTACCCAGATCTGGAAGTATTACCAGTGGAATGGCGTGTGTGCTATCGGTGCCGCGCTTTCTATTATTACGCTTATAGTTCATTTTACCACCCACCGTACCCCTTCACCGGCATTGAAAAGCCGGTGATGACTACTGTTTACAACAGGCTTTCTAAAATTCCGTACACTTTTCATAGTAATGGGTACAGTTGTTCCCTTACGGGGATAGACGTTTGTGACATTTTTCATGCGATTGCAATTTAAATCGGAGATTCGGGTGACTATTTTTTGTTGCACCCTAAACTTTGGCATCAAATTGGAATATCAATTATCAAATGCAATTAAGTATGAAAACTGAAAAGCATAACAAAGGGGTTGAAGAAAAGGAATGGGAAAACCCGGTAAACCCGGCCATGACTTCGGACGACAGAGACAAGGAGCAACTGATAAGGCAATACAAAGAAGCCAAACGCAGAAAAGATAATTTAACAGACGAAAACACTAACAAACAGACTAAATAAACTTAAAATACATCGCCATGAAATCCTATAAAAAACCTTCAGTAAGTAAATTGGTTGCCCGTTTTGACAAAGAATTAAAGAACCTTTTAATGGACGATTTAAAAGCCTTAAAAGCCGCAAAGAATCAATTAATGCACGTTATCGGCCCTGATCATTTAACTGCAGCCTAATTAATAAACTATCCGCTACCCGAACAATACACAAAACTATGAAAAGCTCAAAAAAACCTTCGACAAGTAAATTAGTTGCCCGTTTCGACGAAGAATTAAAAAATCTTTTAATGGAGGATTTAAGGTCTTTGAGGGAGAGAAATCAATTTAAGAACATTCAGAAGGTTGCCGCACAACGCACATTGTCGGCAGCCTGATCTATATATACATCTACCTATAAAAATCTACTACAAACACCTATGAAAACGTAAAGCTCGCGGATATCTCCGGGAGCTTTATTTTTTGAAAGACCTTCTCTATTCGCCTTTATTTAACAAAAGGCACCAGTTTGGCAGTGAGATCCGGATCAGCCATGTCTTTGTCCATCGGGAACATGGGGCGTTGGATGCGATGATAGGGGAGTTGTTCGATATTCTGGTCCACGCCGCCGGGGGTGAGCGCCAGCAGCCAGTCGGCACGCATCGCGTAAAGCTCGGGTTCCAGGTACCCAATTTTCACAACCACAATGTCTGCTTTGCGCGGATTAAGCCCCAGCCGGGTGAAGTCGATCTCTTTATGATACGGCTTCCGTTTTTGGGTTACGATCACACTAACGCTGCCCACTTGTACAACCACTTCCACTTCTGCATCGGTATCCCCGTAAACAATCGATTTTACCGTTCCTGATATGTGTACGGGTGGCGCCAGCCTTGCGTCTACTTTTGCGCCGGCATAGCCGTCAACATGGTTACCCACGCCTGCAGCAATAGCGCTTTTAACCAGTTCGGCCCCCGGGATGGAAGCATAAATTAATGACGGACCGTTTTCAGTTTTAAACTCGGGGCGTTTAAGTATTTCAGTTAATGTCCAGGTTACATCGCCTGCGCCGCCTGCGGTTGGGTTGTCGCCCGAATCGCTGATATAAAAAGGATGTTTATCACTGGCAATGGCCTTGTCCAGGCAGGTTTTCAGGTCGCCGGTAGGGGCTACAAATGCATAACCTTTGCGGGCTGCCCAAAAATTGCGGGCTAATTTTTCGGCGGTCGAGGTAACTTTTTCTTTGTCGTCGCCGGTTACCATTACTACAGCGTGATTGCGCGGTTCATCCGCCCAGGCATAGCCGATCCATATAGCGGCGTCGATGATCCCTTTTTGCGCAGCGGCAGGAGCAACGGCTGCATAAACAGATTTGGCAGGTTCTATCCTGGTACTGGTTTTTTCACCCGGCAATAACACGGGGATACTGATATAAGCCTTATAGGCAGGTCGTCCTTTGCGGTCGTCAAGTCGCTCGATCAGGTTTTCAACGGCCCGTTTTTTAGTGGCCATGGCATCTTCATGCGGCGCCATCCGGTAGCAGGTGATCAGGTCGGTATTTTCAGCCAGCCTCCACGACACATTGCCATGCAGGTCCATCGAGGTTGATATCAGGGTTTTGGTGCCAACTACCTTTCTTATCCTCACAATAAAATCGCCTTCAGCGTCATCAAGGCCTACTACGCTCATCGCGCCATGGATGTCAAAATAAAGACCGTCGTAAGGGCCGCCTTTCTGCAGGGCATCCAGCGTTTTGTTAACCAGTGATTCGTAAGCCTCGCGGGTAACCGTTCCGCCCGGTAATGCATGGCCCACTACCGTAGGGATCCAGGTGGCTTCTTTATAAACAATGGAATCTGCTGATAAAAACGGGTAGGTTTTTAACACGTCGGCATTGTATTTTGCATGAAAGGCCGCTTCTTCTGTAAGTGCGGGCGAAAAGGTGCTCGACTCTATACCCAAGCCACATATTGCAATGCGCGGGAGCGGCTTGTCTGAAGAGCTATAACGCTTAGCCTGTGCCTGGCAGATAATTAAACCGGTTAGTATTAAAAGCGAAAGAAACCTCAAAGATCCGGAAAAAGAACGGGTAGCATTTTTCATTAAAGTCAGTTAAGTTGATAGTTGGCTTAATATACCACATAATTGCCTTCACTCAAACAGTTAACCGGTTTTTTAAAGAAGAATATTTTTGATTATTGAGAACCTTAATTAATACTCGACGTCCTAAAACAAAAAAGGCAACCAAACTGGCTGCCTTTTTCATAATATACTCTTTTAAATTATACCGAAAACGAAGTTCCGCAGCCGCAGGTGCTGGTAGCGTTAGGATTGTTAAATGTAAAGCCGCGTGCATTTAAACCATCCTGGAAATCGATTTGCATGCCGGCGAGGTATAAGCCGTGAGCTTTGTGCATAAACACTTTTACCCCGTCAATCACATATTCCTGGTCGCCTTCTTTTTTCTGATCGAACCCTAATACGTAGTTCATACCAGAACAGCCCCCGCCTTCAACGCCAACGCGTAATCCAAATTCGTCACCCAACTCCTGCTGATCTTTTAACTTCAGCATTTCTTTTACTGCACCCGGAGTAAACGTTACCGGTGCTGGTGCGGTTTCAACAGCAATACTCATCTTATTTTTAATTAACTACACAAATATAAGGTAAAATGCGGATTTTTGCCGCAAGCGGTTTTTTATGACCTCTATTTAACATTTTATAAAATGAACCTTCTTCCTTTTTTATTAGATATTCTAAAATTCAGTATCGCCGGTATGGGCGTTGTCTATATCGCCTTTTACCTCGCCAAGCCATATCTGGAACGTGGTGAAACCATCCAGTTGCTTGAATTTAAAAAATCCATCACCACCCAAACTCTTACCTTACGTTTACAGGCGTACGAACGCCTTGTATTATTGATAGAACGCATTAACCCCGCCAATATGCTTATCAGGCTGGATGCTACCGCGTACTCTGCTCATCAATTACACGGGTTGATCCTCGACGATATCCGCAGCGAGTACCAGCATAATATAACCCAGCAGCTATATGTTACCACCAGGACCTGGGGCGTAGTGAAGCATGTGAGAGAGGATACCGTAGCCTTAGCTAATAACATTATTAAAACCTTACCGGAAACAGCAACCGGACTTGAGTTCAGCAAAATAATGCTCAGCCATTTAAGCCAGCTGGAAAACGATCCTTATGAATTAGGGATCGGCATATTGCGTAAAGACCTGGAAGAGCTTTTTTAACAACCGGCTTTTGCAGTTGCCCAATTTGTCGACTGCTTAACGGAGTTTCTAAGCTTGCCCTGATCAAAAATATAGACAAGGGTGTCACTTTGATCGAAATGGCAGACACAGCACTGTACACAGTTGATAAAGACTGACAGCATTTGGCTGTCAAAATAGCCGCGGCAGATTTTGTAAATTTCTTTTTTAAAATTACTCACCCCAGTAACAGCTACTTACATTTTGGCCACTGCAAATTGGCGGGTTATGGCTTAACTATTGTTGCAAAGCAGCCGTAAAACGAAAAAATACCGACTGAAAAACGAAGAATATGATGATATATAAAATAATTGCTGTTTAATTAAACACGTTTTATTTTAAGGCTATTATTGCCGAAAAGATAATAAATTATCTTGCATATCAAGGATAGATTGCTTTATTAAATCATAAATTTATTTCGTTAAAAAGTTGAAATTTAATTTTTTAATCCGCTTTTTTTTAGAATATTCGATGTTCCGTAACGGTTCAAAAGATAGGTCGCTGGGGGGTTGGAAATCAATTATTTAATAAAATTCATATGGAAAAAACTTGTACTAACGTTTGGAATAGCTGCCTTCACATCATAAAAGACAACATACCGGCACAGAGCTTCAAAACCTGGTTTGAGCCGATAAAAGCTTTGAGGATGGAAGGAAGTGTTCTGACAATACAAGTACCAAGTTTGTTTTTTTATGAGTGGCTTGAAGAGCACTACGTTGGCCTTTTACGGAAAACAATTAAAAAACAATTAGGTGACGACGGACGTTTAGAATACAATATAGTTGTAGAACAATCATCCTCGAGCAAGCCGTACACCACTAATATACCATCTAACGGGAATGGCGCTGAGGCAAAAAATCAATCTATGCCGATACCTATCTCGATAAATAAAGATATAAAGAACCCTTTTGTTATACCTGGTTTAAAGAAGCTGAATGTTGACCCGCAGCTTAACCGCAATTATACCTTCAGTAATTTTGTTGAAGGTGATTGCAACCGTTTGGCGCGTTCGGCAGGGTATGCTGTTGCTGCAAAACCGGGAGGCACTTCTTTTAATCCGTTAATGATCTATGGCGGTGTTGGTTTGGGTAAAACCCACCTGGCGCAGGCCATCGGTAACGAAATAAAACAGACATTACCTGATAAACTGGTACTATACGTTTCGTGCGAAAAGTTTACACAGCAATTTGTGGATGCCCTGAAGCACAATAACATTAACGACTTTGTGAATTTTTACCAGGCCATTGATGTGTTGATAATGGACGATGTGCACAATTTTGCCGGCAAAGAAAAAACACAGGATTTCTTCTTCCACATCTTTAATCACTTACACCAGTCGGGAAAACAGGTGATCATCACTTCGGATAAAGCACCTAAAGACCTTGCAGGTTTGGAAGAGCGTTTATTATCCCGGTTTAAATGGGGCCTTTCGGCAGATCTGCAGATCCCGGACCTGGAAACCCGTATGGCTATCCTAAAAAATAAAACTTATCAGGATGGCATCGAGTTATCTAACGATGTAATTGAATACGTTGCCCATAACATCGACAATAACGTGCGTGAGTTGGAAGGTGCGATGGTTTCGTTACTGGCGCAGTCTACCTTGAACCGCAAAGAGATAGATCTGAACCTGGCCAAGCAAATGCTGAAGAACTTTGTGAAAAACTCTTCGAAAGAAATTTCGATGGAGTATATCCAAAGCCTGGTTTGCGAATACTTCGAAGTGCCTATTGAAATGGTGAAATCGCAGACCCGCAAACGCGAAATTGTACAGGCAAGGCAGATCTCAATGTATCTTGCAAAATCGCATACCAAAAGTTCCCTTAAATCTATCGGTCATTTCTTTGGCGGCCGCGACCACTCTACTGTTATTTATGCGTGCCAGACAGTTGAAGATTTAATTGAGACAGATAAAAAATTCAAAGGCTATGTTGCCGATATCCAGAAGAAGCTAAAAATGTCGTAAGACTTTTATTCATATAAAATAAGACAGCCTTGTTCCCGTTGGATCAAGGCTGTCTTATTTTAATGGCCATTCGAAAGGTTTTGTAGGACGTTTAGCCCTCCTGATCGACGGGGTTCTAAAATTAGCATACGGAAATAGGTTTTTAGTCGACGAAATGGCTATTTTATTAAATATGAGCTATTTATAAAGAATTTTAGGCTGTAATCGGCTGTTTGTCTATTTAATATAGGAGGTGGTCTATTACGTTTTTTTAATGTTTAAGGTTGTTGTTCCTTTGATGTGTCAAAAGGAAATAACAACAAGTTAAATAAAACATTAAAATTAAAGATCATGAAAAATTCAATCAAATTAACCGCATTATTCTTATTAGCAAGCACCGGCCTTTTTGCAGCAACCACGCCAAAAGCCGAAAAAAAGGTAATAACTCCAGCCGAAGTTGGTGTGATATTTTCCGACCTTCCGTTAAACCGCGGCGTTGACGTAAAACTGCAGGATGGCGCTACGAACAAAGCAATCGTATCAATCTTCGATCAGGACGGTAACGTTTTGCGCAGGGATGTCCTTTCAAATGGAAAAGTTTCCGAAAAAGGATATGTATTAAACAAACTTGACTATGGTGACTATACCATCGAAGTATATTCAAACGGCCACACAATGAAAAAGTCTGTGCATGTTTATGAAGAATACCAAAGAAAAGCTTTCCTGATAATGGGCTAATCACCTTTTAGTATAAATGAAAAAGCATCGCAGCCGTTAAAGTTGCGATGCTTTTATTTTAAGCCGTTAATACTGTGAATTTAAAATCGAGCGGTTCAAAGTTCCTGATCAATTCGTCGATAAAATGCTGCCCCCATTTTACGTAGAACAACCCGAAGTTCTCGCTCCGTTCCTGCAAACTATCCTTGGGAAAAAGATCAGCCTTGATATGTTCAAGCTGTTCCAGCCGCGTGTGGTAGTTTTTTTTCTCGGCTTTTACCAGTTTCTTTTCCAGGTTATCTACGGCGTGTTTTAACCGCGCTTGTACCGCTTCAGTCGATGACGAAAGCGTACTGTCTATTTTATTAGCACGAAGCTTTATTTTTTCGAAGATACCGGCAAGTTCGCTCCATTCCTCATTGAGCGTTAAATTATGTTCGCTGTGCTGTTTTATCCAATGGTTTTTCAGCAGGTCGGTATCTTTAAACAGATCGGCAGGCTGCAGGTCCATTTTAGCGATTTTTGCCGCGGTTTCCTTTGCGATAACCAGGCCCGAATTTCGCAGGATCAGTATTGGAAAATCAACTTGATAATGATCGAAATTCGATTTTAGTTCCAACCAGTAAACCACCTCGGCGCCCCCGCCTATGTAAGCTATATTCGGAAGGATACACTCCTGGTATAACGGACGCATCACCACGTTGGGGCTAAACCTTTCGGGATATGAACCGACCTCGGCCTTAAGCTCAGCCTCAGAAAAACTGATCTCGCTATTCAGTACTTTGTAGATGCCGTCTTCAAAAATAATGCGTTCGCGCAGGCCGTCCAGCAAATAAAAAAAGTTGATCTCGCGCGGGTTAACCTGTATGTGTACCCCTAAGCGCTGCAACTGTTCGTTGGTAGCTGTGATATTTTTAAAACTATTTTGCTGAATGATATCCTGTTCGATGATTGGCGCAAACTGCTGTTTAAACGCATGGTCGTCGGCATCTATAATTACCAGGCCGTATTGGCCGAAAAGCGCGTTAACCAGGTAGCGTGTAGCATCGGCCAATTTGTCAAATTTGGCGTACGCGGTCTCTACAATCGCTGCAAGCTCATTTGCATGGCTGTCTATGCCCAATGCGCCTTTATATTGATTAAGCGCCTGGCGCATGGTATCAGGGTTGATACGGCCGGTGGCGCCTGATGCCTCGTACCACCAATGCACTTTCTTTCCGCCGATATTGGTATAATTAATTTCGGCAAAATCATGGTCTTCGGACGCCATCCAGTAAACCGGTACAAAGTTTTTATCGGGAAAACGTTCCTTAAGCTGCCTTGCTAATTTAATGGCAGTTGCAATTTTATAAAGGAACTAAAGGGGCCCGGCAAAAATATTCAGCTGGTGACCGGTTGTCACCGTATAAGTATTGGCGTCTTTAAGCAGTGTGATATTTTCGAACACTGCATCCATGCAAAGTAAATTGCATATTTCGGGTGCGCCCGATTTAAAGGAATATTGCTTTTTTAAAACGCTTGCCAGTATTTCCCTGTCAGCAATTACTTTTTTATCTTTTAGCAAAGCGGCAAAGCCATCAAAGTCGGGGCGATGACCATAAAAGAGCCTCAACGCCGGGGAATCATCAATATAATCAGTAACTGTATGGGAGAAAAACCCCGTGTCTTTGTAGTTTATACAGGCAGCGTCCATTTGATTTCGAATTTCGGATGTTCGACTTCGGACTTATATTAAAAGCCGCAAGCAACATCTTTTGCATTATATAAAAATGCAGGTCGAATTTAGATTTTAATATCTTAAAACCAATAGGATGTAAGCAAAAAGAGCTTATTTTACAATATGTCCATAAAGGTCAAAATCTTCAGCATCATCAATTTTCACATTGACAAAGCCGCCTATAGTCGCATAATCAATGCTGGCATCAATTAAAACCTCGTTGTCAACTTCCGGCGAATCGTACTCTGTACGGCCTACAAAATAATCGCCATCTTTCTTGTCAATCAGCACTTTAAAGGTATGGCCAATCTTTTCCTGGTTTTTGTCGAAAGAAATTCCCTGCTGTATTTCCATAATGGCGTCGGCACGTTCCTGCTTTACCTCAGCCGGTACATCGTCCACTAAATTATAAGCTGCTGTTTTTTCTTCGTGCGAATAAGTGAAGCAGCCCAAACGGTCGAATTCGGTTTCCTCAACCCATTGCTGCATTTCTTCAAAATCCTGTTCTGTTTCGCCCGGGTAACCGGTGATCAGCGTAGTACGCATAGCAATGCCGGGCACTTTATCGCGGATTGTGTTTACCAGGTCGATTGTTTTTTGTTTGGTAGTACCGAGGCGCATCGATTTCAGCATATTGTCGCTGATATGCTGCAGCGGCATATCCATGTATTTGCAGATGTTGTCGCGCTCGTTCATCACATCCAGTATCTCCATCGGGAAACCGGAAGGGTAAGCATATTGCAGCCTGATCCACTCAACACCGTTTACATCAGAAAGGCGGCGAAGTAGCTCGTCCAGGTTGCGTTTGCCGTAAAGATCGAGACCGTAATAAGTTAGGTCCTGCGCAATCAAAATCAATTCTTTAGTGCCGTTTTTTACAAGGTTTTGAGCATCTTTTACCAATTGGTCGATAGGCTGGGAGAGGTGTTTCCCACGCATAAGCGGGATAGCACAAAACGAACACGGACGGTTGCAACCCTCGGCAATTTTAAAATATGCAAAATGAGAAGGAGTGG
>Ga0116227_10016976_pt1 | contig 10290 bp, 9 predicted proteins | sample S1TSphgellanicum_FD_89693 | JGI IMG/M metagenome (GOLD analysis project Ga0116227, IMG submission 89693) | Host-associated microbial communities from peat moss isolated from Minnesota, USA - S1T2_Fb - Sphagnum magellanicum MG | ecosystem: Host-associated > Plants > Peat moss > Unclassified...
CAGGCGGAAGAGGACACAACGCCATGACGCAGTTCAAAGCTGCTTTACGCTGCTTTACTCTGCGGCGCATTCGTTTCCGCGATTTCGGCATTAACGCCGGTCCTGACGTGCGCCGGTGCCGACGAGATGCCCGTCAGCGGCACGGACGATTCCCGCATGCGTTATATCGCCTATGACGCCGGGCAGGTGGTGCATCTCTCGACAACAGTCGGCTCAACACTCGTCGTCGGGTTTTCGCCGACGGAGACCGTCACGGCGGTCGCCGAAACCGACACTATCCACCTCGCCGCCATCCCCAAGGGGAATTACCTATTCTTCAAACCGAGTGCGGCTTTGCCATTGCAGCCGATCATCGTGCTGACGCAGCGCCCGGATGGCTCGCTCCGCCGCTACGTGTTCGAAATGCAGACCGTCGCCGATCCGACAACCGCGAATGGCGCTGATGGCGTGTTCTACTCCGTCCAATTCACCTATCCCGCCGATGTCGCCGCCGCTGCGCTCGCGGACAGGGCTGCAAGGTGGCAGACTTACAAAATTACTGCTGCAAAGGCGGCTGCTTCCGCGGCAAGCGCGCTACTCGCGGCGGAAAATACCAATCCGTTTATCGGCGACAGAAACTATCGCTACGTGGCGCAGGGCGATAAATCCCTGACGCCGGTTATCGTCTTCGACAACGGCTATTCAACAGTGTTTCAGTTTCCAGGAAACGAGCGCATTCCCGGCATCTTCGTCGTCGATCCGGACGGCAAGGAGGCGACGGCATCGTATTCCGTTTCCGCCGGCAATGTGGAGGTCGGCCAGACCGCGCGTGAATTCCGGCTGCGGGACGGCAATACGGTGCTGAACGTCTATAATCTCGGCTACAATACGGTAGGCCAGAATCCCGGCACCGGCACAACCAGCCCTGATATCAGTCGAATCGTGACCGGCAATGCGGATAACTCGCCATGACCGAAAATCCATCGCCCGTCGAGGACGGCAAGTCGGCCGTCGCCGGAACGCCGGGCCGACACATGAGCATTGGTACCAAAGCAGGGGTGTTCGGACTCGTCGGCGTGATTGCTCTGGGTTACATCGGATTCAACGCGATGCTCAGCCACAGACCGGTTGTCATCCCCGGATCCGCCGCAACAAACGGCGGGGTCGGCCAGACATATAATTCTCCGCCAAACGCCCTCATCAATGTGCCGCCCGCGGCAATGCCAACCCCAACGACCGATCATGCCGCATTCCCTATTGCGCCTCAACAAACCCCGGCCGCGGCACCCATACTGGAATTCTCAGGCGCACAGATCGCGGCCCCAGTTCCGACGGCAACGGGAAATTCGGGCAACGGGGTCACTGTTCCCACCCAGGTTCTGGCCGGTGCCGATAATTCGCCGCTCGCCGATAGGCTGAAGGCAACCGTATTGTCGGGTGAAAAAGCCACTGTCATCCAGAACCCGGACATGGTTATCACCGAGGGCACGCTGATCCCCTGCGTGCTGCAAACCGCCATCGACAGCGAACTGCCGGGCCTGGTGGATTGCATCGTGCCTATCGATATTCGCGGCTCCACCGGCGGTGTGGTTCTCCTGGATCGCGGCACCAAAATCGTCGGCCAACTCCAGAGCGGTCCGATGCAAGGCCAGAACCGTGTCTTCGTCGATTGGACGCGCGCCGAGACGCCCGAACACGTGATCGTCGAACTCGATTCACCTGGCGCTGATGAACTCGGTCGCTCCGGCCTGCCGGGCGCGGTCGATAATCACTTCCTCGAAAGGTTCGGCGGCGCGCTGATGCTGACCTTCGTACAGGGCGCGCTTGAAGCCGGCACCACCGTCGCCGGCAATTCCGGCGGCGGAAGCTCCGGCGGCAGTCAGGCCGCGCTGGGTTTTGTCTATGCCGGCCAGAGCAACGGCCAGCAGGTCGCAAACACCGCCTTGCAGAATACCATCAATATCCAGCCCACCCTCACTAAAAACCAGGGCGATACTGTCTCGCTGTTCGTTGCACACGATCTGGATTTCTCCGGCGTGTATCAGCTTCAGGTGAATGGAACGAACGGCGGCGCGGGTAATGGCAATGGCGGGTGAAGCCGCCGAGCAACTCGGCTTTCTTATGCGGCCGCTCAACACCTGGTTGGACAATCCCGCGACGGAAGAAATCTGCATCAACCGTCCCGGCGAGATTTTTATCCGCCAGCGCGGTGAGTTCCGGGCCGAGCCCCTGCCCTTCGATTATTTCGATCTGGAGGATATCGCCACCCTGGCGGGCGCGCTGCGCAAACAGGACGTCGGTCCGCGCAACCCGCTTTGCGCCACCGAACTACCCGGCGGCGAGCGTCTGCAAATCTGCATGCCGCCATCGGTGCCTACCGGCACGCTCAGCATGACCATCCGTAAGCCCGGCATCACGGTCTCGCCGCTGGCCTCCGTGACGGCGCGCTACCAATCGCCACGTTGGAACCAATGGGACCGGCGCAGGGAGTCGGAATTGCGCGACTATGGCGAACTCCTGGCGCTTTATGATGGCGGGCATTTGCAACTGTTCCTCGAAGGCTGCGTCAAAGCGAAGCTGACGATCCTGCTTTGCGGCGCGACCGGCAGTGGCAAAACGACAATGTCCAAGACACTCATCGCCTCGATCCCGGAAACCGAACGCCTAATCACCATCGAGGATACGTTGGAGCTGGTCATTCCCCAGCCTAACCATGTCCGGCTGCTCTATTCCAAGGACAAGATCGGGCTATCCAAGGTCACTGCCGAATCTTTGCTTCACGCCAGCCTGCGGATGCGACCGGATCGGGTGTTGCTCCAGGAACTGCGCGATGACGCCGCCTGGACCTATATCAACGAGGTCGTCAGCGGCCATCCCGGCAGCATCACGACCATCCACGGCCGAAACCCGGAACAGGCGTTCAAAAAGCTGTTCACGCTGGTCAAAGGCTCGACGCAGGGCGGCCAGTGGGATGACTCCACGCTGATCAGTTTCCTGGCATCCGCGGTCGACGTGATCATTCCATTCAAGAACGATGGCGCGATTTACGAGATCGGCGAGGTTTGGTTCGCGCCAGACGCGGCGCGCCGCGGTAACACCGCCGCCAATCTCGTGATGGCGGCCTGATCCATGGATGACGCCACCGGCAAACTCATCATCAAAATCGGCTTTGGCCTGATCTTGGCCTTCATCGCCTGGACGGTCGTCGCCTCCTTCGTCTTCCTTTTCGGCACCGGCCTGCTGCATGATTTTCCGCACCCGTTCTGGCAGTGGTGGCTATATGCGATGAATTTCGATGGCAATCCGCGCGTGGCGCTGTGGCTCAAGCTGAGTGCCGCTGTCGGCGCGGCGCTTCCGTTGCTCATGATTGCCGCCATTATCGTCCGGAGCCGCCAGGTCGTCGGCCCACGGCTCCGCCGCCCATTGTTCGGCGGTCTGGTCGCCTCGCCCCTCGCCGTCACCGATAATCATGGCCATGCCGAGTGGATGAGCATGGAAAGTGCGCGCGGGCGCTTTGCCGGTGTCAACCCGCAATTTGGCGGAATCGTTGTTGGCGAGGCGTACCGGGTGGATGAGGATAAGGCCGCCTCCGCCCGCTTCGATCCGGAAAACGCCCGGACCTGGGGCCAGGGCGGCAAGTCTCCACTGCTGATCGATGCCTGCCGCGAGGGTCCAACCCACTCGCTGGTCGTGATCGGGAGCGGCGGATTCAAAACCACCACCGCCATCTCCACCCTGCTCCACTGGACCGGCTCCGCCGTTATCCTCGACCCGGCGGGCGAGATCGCACCCATGCTGCGCGATGCCCGCATCCGCATGGGCCATAAGGTCTATGAGATCGAGCCATCCTCGGAACTCGGGTTCAACGTTCTGGACTGGATCGACATAACATCGCCGCTGTTTCCGACGAACGTCGATTCTGTCGTGAGCTGGGTCTGCGGCGATGTGAAGCCCGGCGCCAACAAAAACGATGATTTTTTCGACAGCATGGGCCGCAACGTCGTTCGCTGCTTCCTCGCCCATATTCTTTTCAGCGACATGAAGCGGCAGGACCTGAAAACCCTGCGGTCCGTGCGGACGGCGATCTCTCAGCCCACTAAGATCATCCGCGCAGCACTCCAGAACATCTATCAAAACAGCGAATGCGCCTATGCCAGGGAACTTGCCGGCCCGCTCTATGGGCTGGTGAACGAGACCTTCAGCGGCGTGGTCGGAAATGCCGCGGAACAGACCACCTGGCTCGCAAACGGGGCTTTCGCCCGCTTAGTCTCGGGCGATGTGCCAAAGATGAGTTTCAAATCAACCGAACTTTTGAACGGCAAAACGACAATTTTCCTCAAAATGCCGCTCAAAGTCCTCGAAACGACGCCGGGGATTTCCCGAACCATCATCGGCGCGCTGCTGAACGCGGCATACGAGGCGGACGGCAACCTCAAGGGTCGCATCCTGTACCTCCTCGATGAAGCCGCCCGGCTCGGCTACATGAAAATCCTCGAAACCGCGCGTGATGCCGGCCGCAAATACGGCATCACCATGCAATTACTCTACCAGTCCAGCGGCCAGATCGTCGATCAATGGGGCGAGCAAGGCAAACGCTCCTGGTATGACGGCGTGTCCTACCGCTGCTACGCCGCCGTCCAGGACCTCGACACCGCCACCGAACTTGAGAACAGCTTCGGCACTTACGGTGTCATGGCGAGTTCCGAAGGCAGCAACACCGGCCGCTCGGGCAAGGCACTCGCCGCCTCCAACCTCTCGCGCGGGTCGAACATCTCCTACCACGAAATCTCCCGGCCTCTGATCCGCAAGGCGGAGCTGATGCACGACACGCGCGATGATGAAATGTTCGTCCTCACCCGCGGCAGCCCGCCGCTGCGCTGCGGGCGCGCCATCTATTTTCGGCGGCCGGAGATGACGGCCCAGGTGGCTGAAAACCGATTCTACAAGCCGGCCACATTGGCACGGTGATGAAGGGAACAAAAAATGTCGGAAATCGAAGCCGAATTGAACCGCGCCGCCGCCGCATACTGGATGTCCGTCGCCGCCAAGGGCGGCGGCGGAAAGACCGTGGCGCTGTCCAAGGCCGATGAGCTTCTCCGCGACGCGAGGGCGGAATCCCGCATCCCGGACAGCGCCATGCGACCGACGCTGAACGACATGGAGGCGCCGCCACTCGATGTCCCCCAGGCTCCCAGAATGAGGCGATGATCGGATTTGCTGCACAGCCGGTTTGCCTCATTATGGCCGTTCCCGGGTTTCGGCATTCATCCTGAGACCTGCCATACCTGCGGAAAGGTTCTTTGCAGAAACTCACGACTTTTTGGTACGCCGCCCGCCTCCGCTGCCCACCAGCTGGAGGCAGACGAGAGCCAGGCGCGTTAGATGAGATGCTGAGGCCGATTGCAATGCAGATGGCGGTATCGACGTATCTGACTCAGCAAGAACCCCCGGAACATGAGCTCCGGGGGCACCCTCAGCTGCGGGATTTTTTACCTGCCACGGCGAGTCCGAACCTTACGGCGATGACCGCCTTCCCCTATTTAGGCCGCCGAGCCTAACATGCCGCCGGGGGCGTGGTTTACCCGGCAAGGTATGATGCTATCTCCGACTGATTACGGAACTGGGTTACGACGGACTCTGAGTTTAAGCAAAGCATGCCTCCTCTATCGGTCCAGCCTAAAGATAGGACACAACCGACAAAGGTTCAACCATATCTTGTAACTGGGTTTGCACATATAACATCGCCATTCAAACGGCTTGAACGAAGGTTTGCTTGGGCCCAGCCGCAGCGCTTTTATTTTAGCGTGCTGGCAGCAATGCGCCTCAAGTAAGACATAGAATGTGGCCCGAATGGTGTCTACAAGCGGACATAGATGTTGGATGGGATGCAAAAGAGTACCCACCCTGCGCGTGCTATTGGCTCCTCATTCGCGATAGAAATTGAGTTTGCTGTTCTGCGCAAAGCCGTAGCTGTTCACGAAGTTGTTGCCACTGATTTGGGTGCTCCTCCTGAGAGATTTTTGATAAGGCAGCATGGAGAATGCAGGAGGATTTATCTAAATCTTGTTTTCCATATTTGTTGGTGGCGCACATTGCTCGATTAGTTAGCGCCTCACCAAGCGAGCGGGAGGAAGCTATCCAGTATTGAAGCGAGTCGTCTGTGTTTCTAACCTCAAACGAACTTTCGAGGTGTCGGATTGCGCTATCGATCTCTTCCAGCGAAACGTGTCCGCCAATTTCAAACAGTCCAATATAGGTAAGTCCTAAGTTGTGGTGCAAAATGCCCCACTCCTCTGGTTGATTCTCTTTCGTAAGCAGCGCCAACGCGGATTGCTGGAACTTCAAACTCTTTTTCAAGTTTTTCTGTCGCTCGTCTGAATCAGCATATTCTAGATCGGAATATATGTTTGCCAGATTCACACAGGCTTGCGCGTAATAATATGCTAGCAGACTCGGAGAAGACCGTTCATAAACTACCTCATAGTGAGATCTAGCTTCGGCTAGATGGATGCTCGAATGTGAATCGATATCAAATTGCGAAAGCCTCCATCGAATGCCGCCCAAAGAAATTTTTGTCTTGCACCAGTTCTCGATATCATCTCTCTCATTCCAAATTGATAGGCTTATTTTAGCTTTGCGTTCTGCCTCATGTAGAGCCTGTACATTCTTGTACCTGTAAGCGTACTCGCGGAGAAGCTGGCAGTGTTCGTGTGTTTTTTCTGCCTCCATCTTGGGTTCAAAGAAGTGGTAATAGCTTGAAGCTTTTTCCCAATGACGTGCGGCATGAGTAATTTCTCCCGCAAGTAAAGCGGCATTTCCTCGTTCAAATCGGAACTTGTACTGGGCTTCAATAGCGGGGAGAGTTTTGGCCGTAAGCTGCACAGATTCAGCTTTGGCGAGATATTCGTCGGCAGCCACGAAGTCGCCTCGCTCAATTGCTCTTTCAACATCTGCTAGTGAGGCAACAATCTGACCTTCGATTACGTCCATCTTTGCGAGTCTCTCTCGCATTGCCTGATACTCACAAGCTTTATTTCTGAGAAAATTTGCGAGGTCATCCTCTAAAGAATCCGGGTTGTCGTACCCAAAACGCAAGGCAAGATTTTCCAACAGTAGGTGGGGCAGGCCAGAATGGGGCGGAGTGTGGCAATATTCGCGCTCCTCCCGGGAAATGTTCAGTGCAACGCAGAGCGCATCCACGGTTTTTGTATGCGGATTGCCTACTTTGCCGGTTTCAAGTTCGGAGACACGTGACTTCGTAAGTCCTGTATTGGCCGCAAGCTGATCTTGGGACATTCCTTCGATCCCACGCTTATCTCGGACAAGTCTCCCAAAACGGGTCCCAAAGCTTTCCATTTCAGCAACTTTCGATAACTTTTCAAGTCCAACCGGGAACGCGCGCCGCGTCAAGTCCCGATAGATTTCAGGTGTGCACAGTTATTAAACAACCCGGCCGGGTCCAAACATAGGACTCACGAAAATGAAGCAAAATCCCGAACGCAACATACTTGTACTGATCGCTTTCGTCACTTTAATCGGACCATTCCTGCCCGACCCGAGGTCGGCTGAAATATTGCTGGCGGGTCTCCAAATAATTCTCGCATTATTGTGCTAACAGACCATAACTGCAGGCTGTGAGGAAGGAGGGTGCAATGCAAAAGAGCGTTGCACCTCCTCACTTGCGTTTCGTTCCGGCAAACCTAAAAAGCTGCCGGCCCGCTCCCGCCAGACAACGCCATTGCCGGACCCGCCAACAGCATTTCAACGTGGCGCAGCCAGCGCTCATTCCGTGAGATGGCTTTTGTAGCCGGGCGAGCCGGGGGTCGAATGTCCAGATGCGGGAGGCTTCCTCTTGATGACGTAGCCCGCGCGCTCCAGGTGCGCGGCGATCATGCGCGCCACTGTTGCTACCGCGGCATCAACGGCCGCCCGCTGTCTCGCCTTTCCGTCCTGATATTTCATCCCGAATTCAAGGTCGAATAGTAGTTCGTCCCGGCTGACATCGACAAGTTTTTCGAAGGGCTTCGGTGGATCGTCCATGGGGCAAGACCTAGTCCACCGAAAAGAACAAAGCAAGAACTTATTCTGGCCTAGCGGTTTACGATTTCGCTGCCCTTCCACTTCGTCATCCCCCTTACCGATCCCGCGCCGCCATTGTGGCCTGCACCGCGCGGCAACCGCCGGCGGCCAGGTTCGATCATAGGTTCGGTATCCCAAAACTGGACTGGTGAAGCCCGTAAAAGATGCTGCCAAGTCCTCAAAAATTCCCGCCTTTCAGCGCCGTCGTCCGCGGCGTTTCGACAATTTGTGTGCCTCTGACTGTTCTGGCTTCGGGGATACCGATTGCGCCATCTTCCGCCAGTACGCCGTCGCATCCGGGAATTTGCCGGCCCGGTGCCGGGCGATAGCGGCAATTCGCTCCGCGACAGCGGCTCCTGCTCGCGCAGTTTCAGCGATGGTCTTACCATGCCGCCGAAAGCGTACGGCGAGGCCAGGCAGCCGCTCCTCCAGCATCCTCGTTATTCGTTGCAGAGCCAAACGATCCGGGAGTGATGATGCCGCCAGCCCTTCGGCGGCGCGGGCTTCCAAAGGCAGGAGCGAACCTTGCACCGTGCGAACGGTGCCGCGGCGCAGGCCGGCGGCCCGGTCTATCAGATTGAGGGCTGATTCTTTCTCTGGCTGCCGCGCAAAATTCCGAGTGAGGTTGTCGAGAACATCGCTGCGGTTCACCTCGCGCCGGTCCCCCAGTGGGCGCCGGCCGATGACCTCGGCGCGCTCGGCGCCGTCTGACGTAACGATGAAGCTTTTTTCGCGGTGCCGGCTGCCGGACGTGTATGCGCCAAAGGCTGACACAAGATGTGACCCCGCCGGCATGGCGTGGATATGCTCAGTCACCGTCGATCCTTGCGCGGTGTTCGTCGTTAATGCATCGCCATAATCAAGTTGTACGCGCCCGGAATCGCGGTCTTGCAGCGTCGTCCAGGCTACCAGGCCGACCTTCCCCGTAATCGCGCGCAGCATCATCCCATGCTCCGTGAACCCCGCGATCTCAAGGACCGTACCATTGCGGCCGATATTTCCCTCTGTTTTTGTCGCGGCAAAGGTTGCATTTACCCGCTTGAACAGCCGAACGCGGTCGCCTTCGGCCAGCGCCAGATCATAAGTCCGGCCGGAAGCATCGGCTGCCTTAATTGTCGCCTGGTCGCGGCCGATCTCACCCAAGTCGCGCCGGCGACCCCGAATGGCAACGCTAATTTCATGGGCGTCGTGGTTGGTCGGCGCGCTGACGCTGATTTTGAAATCAGCCCGGTCGGCATTTGCGTCCCGCCGTTGCTGCCAAAGTCCACCAATATAGGCGACCGCCTCCCCGTAACCGCCGGGGACGACGTGCAAAGTGCCATTCTCCTGCTTACGCGACAGTGCCTCCGCGGTCTGGCCATTGCGGAGCATCAACGTCGTCTCCCGCTCATCGGCTCCCTTCTGGCGAACCGAGGTGCCAAGCTCCGGCGCCGCGTCATTACCAAGAGCGCGGCGGAGAAGCTCAATCACCGGGCCAGCCTCAACCGCCTGCATCTGCTTGGGGTCGCCAATCATGACGAGCTGAAAGCCATGCTTTTTCTGAACGGCAAGGATATCATTGAGCTGCCGCGTGCCGAGGAGGCCGATTTCATCGACGACGAGGACCGATTTTTGGTCAAGGTGCAGCCGGCCAGATTGGACGGCGCGCAAAAATGATTCCACGGCGCGGGTTTTTCGGCTCTCGATACCAGCCTCGGCCAAGTCATCGGATTGCCGCCACGCCAGCGCGATACCGTGCACGGTTCGCCCGTCCGCCTGCCAGGCTCTGACCAGCGGCTTCAACAGCGTGCTTTTGCCTGAGCCGGCAACGCCGATGGCCAGCGATAATCGGCCCTGACATCCAAGCCGATCGATGGTGGCCCGCTGCGCCCGGCCATGCTCGCTTTTGAAATCGATCTCCGGAAATCCTGATATTGCCGCCTCGACCTGCGCCGGCTTCAGTGCCAGCCCTTTGTCGCCAGCCGCATTCCGGGCGGTGGCAATGAGAATGCCTTCTTCCCGCTCATGCAGCGCCGTTGTCAGTGCAACACGCTCACGGCCTTGGCTGCTGCCCACCGCCCCCCAGATGAGGGCAGTTTCCTCGGCGCCCTGCTTGATGCCCCTTTCGCGGAATGCGCGGGTGATGGCGCTCACGTCGTCCGGCGATTCGACCCCGGACGCGATCAATCCCTTCGCCGCCGCGATACGCGCGTCTGTCCCGTCAATGACTGCGCGCCGCCGAAATTGCTTCGA
>Ga0116227_10016977_pt1 | contig 10289 bp, 10 predicted proteins | sample S1TSphgellanicum_FD_89693 | JGI IMG/M metagenome (GOLD analysis project Ga0116227, IMG submission 89693) | Host-associated microbial communities from peat moss isolated from Minnesota, USA - S1T2_Fb - Sphagnum magellanicum MG | ecosystem: Host-associated > Plants > Peat moss > Unclassified...
TTTTATGGGTTTTTTTTTCTGTGACAGTTATTACTCGACGGGTGCATTATGCACCAGGTTCACACTAGTAACAATTAAGGTCATAATACCCATGGTGATTAGTCCAAGTCTAAAACACGCAATAAAGTGGTGATGACCCCACACACCACCACCTTCCCACCCCACACAAACCTTCAAATTTTATTGTCTCCAAATGGATTGAAATCTCCCATTATGTAACCTTCAACTCTAGAAACTTGATGATATAAAAATCAATGCAAATTGACATTATATGTGAAAGATATGAATTTTCAAAAAAAATCCCATTTTCCCCCTCACATTGCAATATGAAATGATGTGATTTGACGTGTTGATATCTTAGATCATCAAGTTTGGAACATTTGATCCTTTTTTGAATTTCTAAAAAAATCCTTATTTAGTCATTACCCTATGTTTGGTTATAGGTCAAACGAAACAATTGATGAAAAAAATCAAATCCAATTTATAGATGAAATGGTGTCCTTGTGGATGAAAATTTTAAAAATGGTAATGGCAAATGGTGGCCATGATGTTGCCATCGTTGCTTATTGTGCCCTTCACCTATTAATGCTATAAAAAAAAATAGAGGAAGAAAGAGAAAAAAGAAAAAGAGGGAATGGAAAAAAAGGAAAATGGGAGGGAAAGATGATTAGAAATAGAAAAAAGGGGAAGCCTTTGTGGCATTGCCCTCCTCTTGTTTTATTTTCACCTTCCCCCAACACCCAACCTCTATCAACACACTCTACAGTACCTAGGCCTTTAATGGGGTTCAATTATTGAAGAAGTGATAATGAAAACCAAACTCAAAAATGCCAAAATCATTAGGTGAGCTTCTTTAACAAACCAAGAACCCCCTTCCCCCCTTGCGCCCCCAATTGTAAATTTCTATAATGTTTACACAAAAATGAACTCAAAAACTACAAACACAATGAAGCAAAATGAAATATTTGCAACATTTGCACAAAATCATGTGTAAAACACACAACCCAAAAAAAAATGCTTAAACAATTTGAATTTAGTGGCAACACAACACAATTAGATAAAACTTTTGGTGATTCAAAATGTTTACTCATTTGCAAAACTAGTAGGAAATCCAAGTCCAAAACACACAATAAAATCCAAACAACAATATCCACAAACAAAATTTACATAAAAACATAAAAAACTTACAACTCAAACTTGTGTGTTTTGTAATCTTCAAATCACCAAAAGTGATTTGAAAACACATGACTTGGGATTATATCTTGAATGCAAAAGATTTCAAACCTAGTTCACATTTGAATTGGTTTGACTCTATAACACAATTAATTACATTATTTTAATGTAGTAGTAACTTAATAAAAAACTTAACTAGGCATTTAAAATATCATTTTGGACACCATAGCTCTAGACCATCATAAAGACCATCAAATTCCTTAACAATTTTGATTTTGCAAGGGAATTTGAAAGTTTATAGTGGAGATGTTTTAATAATATAAACAATTAAACATACCTATTTTCCATCAATTAAAAAGAAGTGGGTTGGGTACATCTTTCTTTTCAAAATAACAATTTTGACATAATGTTGTCAAGGAATTATAAAACACCAAACCTTGATGGAAGATTTTGTACACCCATTGCAAGGGCAACTTGTATTGTGAAATAACAGCAACTTTGGAAGGTCAAATTGATTTTCATTAGCATGAAATTTCAAAATTGAATTGTAAATATGGTTCCTTTCCATTAGCCTTAAATTCCCAATCTAAAAATTCAACTAGGGTTCAATTGACAAGTGCAACTACACAATGGAAAATGTGGGGTGACACCATGCACAAGCCCCTTATTTTAATAATGTTTTCATTCGAGTATAAATGATGCCAAAAAAATTCTTTCCAAACAAACGGTCAAGATGCAACAAGACAAAATTGAAGATAACAATGGATATCAACAAGTCGACAATGGAATGAATTGTTCAAATAAATGAGTCTAATGATTACAACATTATAAACATTAATTGAAAACAATGTTTCTTGTAAGTGGGGAGCTTCAAACAACTTTTCCTCTACGTTCAAAGCTTCGGAGTTTCATAGCAATGGTAGATGTAGACTAATCAAACACCAAAAGGGAAAAATAAAATAAAAATAACTTGCAAAAATTCATGGATCCCATAGTCACACTATTCCGCATATCATTTTGATCAAAAGGTACACAATGAAGAATAGGACTAATGACAAGTAGGGAGCAAGCAAGGAAGAGACGAAACAAATGAAGGACAACCTTTTGTAACTAAGACAAAAGTGCATAGGCCTTTAGCAAAGAACCAAAACAACAAGTTTTGGTAGTGTAGAAAAAGCTTGGTGAAGCAATAATACAATACAAATGATGCCTAATGAAGCAACAATCCATTGGAGCAAAAGTTTCAGAAAAAAATAAATTTAAACAAAGTTCAGTAAATAAACAATGTAATGCATTGAAAGCTCCAAGAAGCAACAACGTAGTGCATTGAAAGTTCAATGGCTACAAGGTAGTGCCACACTACAAAAATTTGTAACTTTGGTAAAGTTACATTATAGATTATGGTTTGATTTTGGTAATGTAACAACGTCTAAAAAATTAATGTGTGAAAAAATGTTCAAAACAAGTGGGCTACCATTATTTTATCCTAAATTGGATGGTCAAGATTAGTGGGTTGAAAATGCAATTGACAATTGTAATAAGTCCAGATTAACATTTCAACCTAACCTAAAATGGATGACATTAGCAATGTGTAATCAAACAGCAAAGAAAGGGCCACATTGTGCAATTTTTTTCCAACAATAAAAAGTGAAGATGATGTGATCCAATTTGTTATCCAACAATGGATGAATAAAGTGTTGACATACAACTATTTGTACTTAGTTGTAGGCTAGGTGTGTGGATGATTGGAATTGATTCAATTAATAACACAATTGAGCTTCACCTTGCAAGTTTGGTGCCTTTTCATGCCATTGTTTTCCCATTTGACAACACAATCCACAACTCAAAAGAAACATCAAAATGATTTTTAAACATTTTTTTATTATCATAATTAGATGGGTTTGAATTATCCATCAAAATATTGCATGGCAACAATATTTCCATTGCAATAATTTTGTATATATATAAAATTTATGGCTAATGGGTGGATGATTATTGGATGGAAAACGGATTTAACGATTCATTAATGCCATGTGTATAATTAAAATCTTTTCAAGGAATGGTTGGGGATTAATGAAATTATGAAAGTAAATGGTGTTCATGAAGGGGTTTGGTTTGACCATGGTCAAAAAATCTATTGTGGAGATGTTGATGCACCCCCAAACTCCTTGGTAAATTCAACTGTGAATCTAAATGTGAAAACAATGAAAGGATAAAGGGTTGGGGCACGCTCATTGGCTCACAACATTTTGGGGGTAGAGGGGTGTGTTGGAGCTCCAGGATGGGGATTAGGAAGAGTAACAAGCAATTCAATTATTCACATGGACCTACACAAACCAAACAAGTTGGTTAGTGCATAATTGGAGCATTTTTGGTGCATAGACGAACCACGGGCAAACACGGACTCATAAAGACTCACCATGGCTCGGACTTGGGGGAAGCCACCATCTTCCCCCTTATAATATACTTTGTGCCTAACCACAGGACCAGCATCCAAATGTCATTTTGTCCGGGGACTCCCAAGTGGGAGTCTCAAAATTCCCAAAATTGGAACTCTTGTGACTTTGGAGGCCCATAATTTTGTGTGTAGACCTCTAATTAAAGTGAGGTCTAAAGCAAAGTTGTAGCCCTCGTTGAGAGCTTTTCAATTGTATGTGGGATGCCACTTGCACACAAGGAAGTCAAGGCGATTCCTGACTTTTAGTGGTCAGGAGTCAAATTGACAATTTGACTCCCGGCCCTTCTTTTGGCTTTAACTTATGTTTTAATTACCCAAATGGGTCATGTGAGCCTATTTTAGACATGCACGTTCCAAGAGCTTTCCAATGATATTAATAACTTCTTAATCCAATGAATTTTGACCCTTGCAATCTCCCTCTAAAGATTCGAGAGTCCCTTAGGACTCTAACTCTCAAAGTGGGAGCTCATTTGGGAGTGTGGAGGTTCATTCCCTCACACTTTCTTGCACTCCCGGGAGCATGAAGTACGATTCCTAGTCTCATTTTTTGCTCGCATTTTTGCAAGCCCTTGCCTTCGTCGCGAGCCCAAGGCTAGAGTTGCGATAGATGTAGTGTGCACAAGTCAATTGTGGTAAACGATGTTAAATGTTGAATGCATCAATGGTCACAATGCGATGCATTAAGTTGATTTATCACCTATTTGATAATGGCGATCATGGCTTTATTAGACAATCAAGATTTTCTCATTGTGCATAAAGGATGAATATAAAAATAAGAAGCGGACCTATTTTCTCCCTTTTCATTTTGGTGTTATGTTGGGAATGTGGATGTTATGTTAAGAGCACCAACATTCTTAGTTTTGTCCATAGGAAAATCCTGGTGAAAATTTCCTTTTTTTGTTTTGTGTTCATTTTGTTTTTCTATTTGTTTTTGTTTGTTTTCAATGTTTATTCTTTTTCTTTTTAATGTTTTATGCAAGTTTTTTTTGCAATGGCAATTGTGAAGGTTTTTTTAATTTATTGTTTAACTACTAATAACAGTGATGGCACATTTATATATTTTTATCATGGTTTGTAGTGATGATTGAATGGCTCCTTCCAGTTTTTTCTTGTAGTGGAAATGGCACAATTTTTGTGTATCAATGTGAAATCTCTATGTGTTTGATTTTTCCCTCCCATTTTGTGCAACAATGATCATGGTCTTCTTCAAATGTTTTTTGAAATATGTAGTTGATATCTTCATTTTCATGTTTCCATTTATTTTAGTATGGTTTGTTTGTCTTTTCAATGATTTAATTCAATTTTAGAATTTTTTTGGTCTTGTTTGTTTGTCTTTTTTATGATCTAATTTAGTTTGTGTTGTTGTGCAAGCGATGAAATTTTGCCAAGTGACATGTAGAGTTTGTAGGTTTTTTATGTTGATGGTATGTTCATGTTAGATCCAAACGAATAATAGTTGATCAAATTGAGGTTGATTAATTTTTTTTGGTGATGATGAATCTTTTAAAGCTAGTGAAGGTTTTTTTTGTTTTGTGTTTTTATGGGGAGGTTGACCTTGATGTGGGTGGAGATGAAAGTGAAAAGAGTAATGTGTAGTTCAAGGATTTGGACCCCAAGGAGTTGGAAAACATCAAAGTTGATGGTCATCATAGGAGTGTGCACTTAAAAATTTGGGCATTTAATATTTTTGACACTTGGTGCTTGAACATCAAACTTGAAATTTCAATGTCAATTGCAAATTTGCATGTTTCAAATCCCAACCTAATTATTGATTATCTTTTTCATTTCATGTTACAAGTAGCTAAGGAGGATGGTTAATTATGCCCTCCAACTAAGTAAAAGATCTTGATATTGTGTTTTGAACTTGTCTTGTTAGCTCTCATTTTATTGTTCCTATTATTTTTGGTGTGCATTTTTATTTTGTCGATCTTTTTTTAGTTTTAAATATTTTTCTTTTACTTTTTTGTGGTTTTGTGGATTTTGGTAAAACATTGCAATGTTGTTTCATGAACTTGGAAAAATCATTTAGTTGAAGGAAATTGTAGAATGTGGGAGATTGGGTCCCAAATTCAATATCAAAACAAATGTAGCATATAAGAAAATGAAATTGGCCATGAATGAATCCATCAATGTATCTCTATCTGTTGGCCTTGGAAGGGGCATTTCATAATCTAATGTACTTATTTTAATAAAAAAATTTGATGTTAAGTCAATGGAAATGTTAATTGATTTCCCTTCAGGGTTTAAACTTTCGATTTGATTATTTTTGCATGTGAAATTTTGTCATTCGCAATGTTATAGAATTGAGGAATATTGATGATGCAAACTTTTCATTGCATGAAGATGAGTTCTATCCTTTTTTGAATTAATGTGTTCACATTTTCCTCTTTTTTGTTTTTTGATTGTTTATGTCACTTGTTGAATGTTGGAGTGTTGGTTTTATGTTATGTTTGTTAGGTGGTTTCTTGGATTTATTTTTCACTGTGTAGGTATCCACAAGGCTAATCGAAAAATTGTAAATTTGATGTTGACCATTGTGGTTTGGAACACCATTGTCTAGTTGTCAATTCACTATTATGAAATGTGGGTGTAGTGGACTAGTCCCCATTTGGTGGATTAATGAATTCACCGCATCCCATTAAGTCTTATTCAATGGACCAATCAATTGATTTGAAATATAATGAAATCACTTGGCATACATGGACACATTTTGTTGTAGTGATTGCTACACCATACATGTTATTGAAACATATTAGGTTTCGATGTTGCATCAACCAACTTTTCATATTCATTGTCACATCCTTTGTTTTTAATGCCCAAGAATATGTGCTTAATTGAAAAAAAATACATTATGTTTATTAAGTAAGAGTTTGATAGACGACCTTCCATGTTTGAAAGGTTAACGAATCACCAACAAAATTCGCCAAAACATTACAATTTCAAGAATGGTAGATGTATTGGTCCTTGTTGAATATGGTATGAAGGTTTCATAACATTATGACTCAAAGAGTTATGCCAAGTAAGTAGTTTTTTATTCCCATCCTTTGTTTTTCAAATTTTACAGACGAGGTTATTGAATTTTGTTGTTGACTTGCATTTCTTTTTAGGTAGGTATTATTGGACAAACTAAGGAATTAAAAGCCATGCGATGTAGTGAATAATTTATAGTGAACTCAAATGGATCACCTTTTGATGTTGGAAGAAGCATTACTTAAGGAACAACAAAACTTCAAAAACATCAAGGTGAATTGTTTACATTTGATGTTTTCAAATTTTGTTTCAACTTGTTGGCTTACTTATTGAGTTCAAGTTTTGAAGTTTTAAAAATAAGGTTTGTATTCCATGTTGATGTTCCTTGTTTGAATTTATGTTTTTGTAGGCCTCTAATGCATCCACATTTGCTCTAGTCCCAATAGATCTTGGTGAACAAGGAAAATGTGGTGCCAAATAACACATATTTGCAATTGGATAAATCAATCCAGTTTGCACCAATGATTCGTTCACAACATGTGAATATTCCTCCAAATTTTCATGATCAAGATTTAGGTTTGGGAATTCTTTAGAAGGCTTCTATTTTGTTGAAAAAGACTATGAAGAAATATGAGAAGGTTTTTTCAGTTGTAACACATGTAGGAGGCCATCAATTTTCTAACCTTACAAATTGCAACATCACATTTTCCTTTTTTGATCCAAATGTTGTTGCAAATTTGTTTTGTGGGTTGCGGGGTCCTGCATTTGAGTATTTTGAATTGACAATCACATTTTGATTCATTTGTTATGCATTTGATACATTTGATACAATCTAATACATTAAATAGATGTTGATGGATTCTAAAACATTTTGGTACATGTATTTAGAAGAGATTTTGATACAATTATGACACTTCTATAGATTTTGTTTAACAATCTTTAATTTGGACTTAACATTGGAATGCAAGTGTTGGACAATTTTTGGGATATTTTGGTCTACAATTTGCTTTAATGCTTAATTAATATGCTAATCTATAAAATAATTGAAGGTAATTTCAAATTTTAAATAAAACCAGTTTAAAATATCTTTAGTTGGAAAGAACCGCGAGAAGGGGGGGACATTTCAAAAAGAAATTGCCCACCACCAAAACGACGCAATCAATTTCATTTAGAAATGTTCCTGGTATTTAACAAGGACAAAATTTCACTTTATAACACAACCTGCAAAATACACTAGGGAATTTTTTTGGCAGGCTTTACTTTGGGCCATAATAATGCAAACTACCAGACCAACTAATTTTCCAGCAATTAAAGATGGTAAAATTTGGCGAAGTCAGAAGGGGCAGCCAGCAACTGAATTTATTTTTCAGCTGCCCGAGTCCATCATACTTGGGAGCCAGTAGGGCAGGGCAGATAGAAAATTATCTGAGTAGTAAAGTACCACTACACAGGAATTTTTGAATACTGAATTTATTTTTGATCTGCCCGAGTCCATCATACTTGGGAACCAGTAGGGCAGGGCAGATAGAAAATTATCTGAGTAGTAAAGTACCACTACACAGGGCTTTTTGAATTTTATTGACTGCGTTCACAGATGAGTAACCGCCCAAGAAGTACACGGCAATAACGAGGTAACTGGCCAGTAAGTAGTAACTAACGGTAAATCAGTCAACTTGGATTTTAGCAAAAGTAATGAATTAAAAAATCAGGGCATTTTATTTGATTGTCGGATCTTACCCGACAGTGCGAGCTTTTACTAGTGTTGGGGGAAGCTAAGCTGTCTTTCCGCATCCCTCGGGGCAGACCGCGGGCTGCGGGCAAACCGGAGACAAAAGTTATGTACGATTTGTTCCACCGGGACGGGAACCGGACAGCACAAAACCCCGGTTTGCCGGGGACGCCAAACATAAGTGTCATCCTAGAGTCGACAGAATTGTCTGTTTGTAGTGATGTTTTCTTTTCATCCTTTTCCCCCGACCATTTGGAATCTGAAACTTCAGTTGTTTTTTTTTTTGGGGTCAATTTTGTGATGTAGCCAAAATGGCGATCATCCATAGGAAGATTTAGCCAAATGAAAGAGGGAAATTTAAAACATCCTTCTATGTTTTTGGGCTAAAATTACTTGAAACCATGTATAGAATTTGGCAATTTTTCTTAAATTTTGGCTACTGAAAATCTCAATACCACGTGATTTTAACACTATTAAATAGTTAATTATATTTTTGGCTATATAATGCTAACAAAACACCTTTATTTTTGTTCCCAATGTTTTATTTGTTTATTTATTATTGTTATTATTATTTGCCTTTCAGATTTTGATATTTTGAATGAATGGTTATCGTGATGACAAAATGGGAGTATTTCTGGCTAGAAAACATATGTCAAGGGAATTTCTTCTGTTTACATGTGCTCAAAAACATTTAGTCAAGTGGATTTAAAGCAATTTAAGCCTAAATTGCGTTTATGTAAAATTTGTTTATAGAACATGCATTACAATAGATTCAGCTTGCAATGATGATCCTAATGTTCAACACAAAGTTGGCAATGGAATTGTTAACCCAAGTAGCTCTTGGGAATATGGTCTCTTAGACCTAGGCTTCCTAAATTGCTCTCTCACTACCTTTCCCCCCTAAGATTTGAGCCAGAAAATTAAATAAAATTATACACATAAAATCAAGTATATGAACTAGAAAAGAAATATATCACTCAAAACACAACCATATGACCCAAAAGAGAATATAACATATGACACAAAACCAAAAAATAAAATGATCTGCAACTTGCAATTTCCAACAATTGTAGTCAAGAAAAATCATGAGTCATTACATTTTACAAAGAAAAAATTAGAATTGTGAGAGCATGCACCATGAATTAGAGTTTGGTGATGGTGTTTACAAGTTTGACCATGAATGTGTGCAACCCTAAAATCTTTTTAGTGGTGAAGGAGGGTGAAGATGGCACTTGGTGATTACGAGACTTACGATGTGTGCTTCCAATGTTAACATCATTGCTAACAACAATTTCCATAGCCATAAAAATGACAACAATGATCTAGCTATTTTAAAAACCAACATTGTTTTTCTTCATGTTTTTAGCTTGAATGTTTCCCCTTTAGCAATTAGGCTATATATTAGGATTGTTTTGGATAGCCAGCTAAAGGTCTATGTGATTTTTGCGTGGGGTAAAATTGAGGGTTCCAGGCACAGTTTTACCCAGAAGTCAAGTGCACAGGCTGCAAATTTCACAAATGCCCCATCCAAAGGGTGTTATTTAGCTTAAAGACCAAGGCACTCTACAAAACCATAAGGCCCCATTTCATGTTGAACAATTTTCACACTCATGTGTCCATGATAGCTATATCTAGCTAGAGCTAGGTCTATGAGATTTTGGTAAAATTGAGGCCTCCCAAAATGAGGGGTCCAAGCACAAGGTTCCTAGTAGTCAAGTGGTTTGAACTACAAATTTCACAAATGCCCCGTCCAAGGGTGTTACTTGGCATGAAGGCCTAGGAGGCACCTTACACAACATAAGCCACACTTTCATGATGAACAATTTTTGCATTGTTAGGGTCTATGATAGAGGCTCAAGCCTCCCCCCCCCCCCCCCCCCCCCCCTTCCCCCACATTATTTTTTTCCCTCTATTTATTTTTTTTTTTTTTTCTCTTTAAGTGGGTGGTGAGGAAGAAAA
>Ga0116227_10016979_pt1 | contig 10288 bp, 6 predicted proteins | sample S1TSphgellanicum_FD_89693 | JGI IMG/M metagenome (GOLD analysis project Ga0116227, IMG submission 89693) | Host-associated microbial communities from peat moss isolated from Minnesota, USA - S1T2_Fb - Sphagnum magellanicum MG | ecosystem: Host-associated > Plants > Peat moss > Unclassified...
TTCTGCTTGTCTGAGTCGAGTCAGTGTGAGCTAAGTGTGAGAAAGCTCAGAGGATTGCTCCTGTAGCTGGGTTATGAATTCAAGCTTGGAGACAAGGGAAGGTTGTCTGTCCTGTTGTGTTCTAGCCATAAGGTGCCATTGTGCTTGATCAGTCAGAGCACGCGAGGGAGGAGAGAGGTTGCTGGCTGCCATGATTGTTCTGCGTCTCTCTGGTGTCCCTCCATTTTTTGGTTACAATGGGTTTTATTATATGAATTTCCAACCGCACATGCAAATAGTTGCCTAAATATGGAACCATTTATTATTCATTTCAAAGGCATCGTTGCTTGGTGATGTAACATAATTCACCAAAAAGCTTGTATAAACTTGTTAAATGATTATATCAATGGAACAAAAACAATATAACATCATAATGATAAACCTAGGGAAATATCTATAATAAATTCTTGAATTATGTCTAGCTATAAAAGTATCCATTACTTATACACTCAATGTGCAAACATTGAAGCCTAAAACTTATTGATTAATTTCAATGGTCGTTAATCCAACTAAATTAGGCCAATGTAATAGGCCTTATCAAATCATTCAAAAACCCATTAACAAGGTGTAAATAGAGATGGCATGTGGATTTTAATTATCATTGTGCAATATTAAATTTTGTTGGCATTACAATTTGAGCTAATAGTCGATCCTTGCATTATTGCTATTGATGAAGTTAGACAATTGCATCAATGTTTCAATATACATCCTACATTAGTCATAGATCTACTAATTTCATTTTTATGTGAATATGTTACATTGACTTTGTGCATAAGGTTATACAAATTACACCAAAAATTGCAAGGTTTTTTTCAAGAATTGGAACACAAAAGTTGAAGTAAATCCATAGTTGCTTAATCAATTATTTTCCCCCTAAAAACATGATGGGGGTAATCAACACATTGTTGAGGTGTATTGAAACTTGTGCACATACTTGTAAAGATAAAATTTCTATAACCTTCACAATTTTGAACAAAAAAATGAACTTCAATTATTGTGGAATAGTATTTCCTTATGCAATCAAGAAATAGCGACTAGTTTTAGTTCTATTTCCAATAATTTTAGTACCCTATCTTTAAAAAAAATCCTTTCACCATTTCAAAATGGCCCATGACCACCCTTTGGCTTTGTTAGTTTTATTTCATCTTTGTTCAAACTATTTATTTTAAAATTGAAAATTTAAGAGTTGTGCTTCTTTATCCACCTAAAGTTAAACAAGACTCATGGTGATTAAAGAGTCAATAGTTGTAAGGATTTATAAGGATTAAAAATGTAAAGGGATGTTGATAGAATTTTCTTTCATCTTCGTACAAGTTGCTTATTTTAAATTTGAGAATTGAATCTCTAAAAAGATACTTGACAATTAAATAATCAATGATCAAAGGTTCAAAGGGAGGTTGGTAAAGATATAGGTATGCGGGCCTCACATAGAGAGACATTCTTTTTAAAGCCAAATAAACTAATAATAATTAAAGATGTTGAAACTATGAAATCCCCAAACAAATGACAATGAATGTTAGAAACACAACCTTTAGATGCTTTCACATTTCATTTCAAGTAACATTCTATGAATTAGACACTAGAATCATAAAAGCAAAGAATTTGGATCAATTTGTAAGATATACAATAAATGGACGAGATTTAACAAGGTTGTGTATGGCTAAATAACAAAAGGTCCCATATGAAAAAATGAACATAATGAAATTTTTGCTAAATCTTATGTATGTTTACTAAATGGCATGCATATTTTGATTTTTTTAACAATTGTGTAATAGGGATGGCAAAGTATGGGCCAAGTTAGGTGTTGAAAAGAAAAAAAAGACTTTGTGATAGCTTCAAGATGAAGAAGATCAAAACATAAGTCATCTTTTTTTTAATAGAATTGAATAGAAGCTTGTGGAATTTTTTTGTTATCAAAATGAATTGGAAGTCAACATTGCTAAAGACTTTGAATTCGTCTCTTACATCAAATCCATGAAATAAGAACAAGTATCTTAGGAATTCAAAATTAGGCATACATAAGCAAAAGTGATCTAATTAAACAAAATCATGTGATATTTTACTTACAAAGCTAAACAATAAAAGTGTGAATTAAATTACTTGATTTACTTCTCAAAAGATTGAAAGGCAAAACTTATCTACTTACACTTGCCTTGTGGAATCAACTAATTTGACATCACATGGACATGTGATAGGGCATTTTGACTTTGAATAAACTTCCACAAATTGCAATTGCAAAACCATTGCATTGTTTATTATACAATTGAATTTACAGTGGTCATGTTTGTAGTGGTGTGGTAGGCCAACAATCTTATGTTAACATATTTGTCATTTGTAATGCACCATAATTTTGAAAAAATGTGATGTTAAATGAAAAAATGTTCAATTATTATGGAAAAAGGTGGTGCATCATTGGCTTGGGTTACCTTATGGAGATGTTTTACAATTTAAACCAACAATACAAGAACATTACTCATGTGTAAGTTCAAATTCTTTGAAACTCACATTTGAATTTTTATATGTTGGACATCATTTTTTGTACCAATCTCCTCATGGGAATAATATTTCCTAGACTCATTATGGTTGCAATTTCAACAGTTAAATGTGAATATTCCAAATTACTTTATATGACAAGAAATTTACAATTGCATTATATCAAAAACTTTAATTACATTGTAAATGAAGAAGAGAAATAAAATTAACTACAAACCTACCCTTGACATTATGAAGAATAGGTACTTAAACTCATTCTCATGGAATGGGGTAAATTAGCATAGGAGAGAGTTGGGGAGGAATATATCATAGTTAATAAAAAGAAAATTTGAAAACCTTTGAGACTAGGTAGTGGCTAGTGAAAAGGTCCATTTTATTTCCTTTGGGAAGGTGGGGAGGGACTTTTTGCTTTGTTCTTGGGATAAGAATTAGTGAATTTACAACCACTTCCCTAAGGATATAACCAATTTATATGTTGGTAGCCACCTACATGTTAGTTCACCAAAGCAAAAGATGGTGATATAACATCATTTTTTTGGGTTTAATTATGTTGCATGTAGCCAACACCAATGCAATTTATCCCATAAGGTTTGCCCAATGTTCCAATATATATTGTAATACCTTTACCATTTCGGCATAAATTAAATAATTTTTCATTTTGCTGAACTTTTGAAAAATTACTTATTATTTGTGCCAAAATTAGAATAAAATCAAAACTTCCAATGTTAAGATTTGAATTGTAGACATGCCAAGACAATGTCTTTATATTAAAGCAATCTAAACACACAAAATTGTTTCATAACATTGAATAGAAGTTATTTATTATTTTATATGACCATTATGCTGAAATTTTCAGAATTAAAAAACCAAGTGCTGAAGTTAAGATTAAAAATTTAATTAATTATTCAACAATTTGTTGCTGAAATGGTAAAGGTACTATGGCATATATATACAGAATGAAAAAAGAACAAACTTTGGGTGTACTTCCCCCTCCCACCCCTCCCCCCTTAATTTATAGAACTAGTAATAGGTACCACTAACATCTTCAAGGTGTTAGTAATATCAACAATTCAAAGATGTGGCATGAATTTGAAAGAATGGTTTGATGATTAACATTGAAAAAAAATTATATGACTTTTCCTTAGATGGATAATATTTCAAGTGAAGCTTAACAATTTGCAATGACTTTGAATCAAAAGGTCAATTGAAAAAAATATTATGTCTCATGTTGGAATATGTTATAATAGCTAGATATGATAATTCATTTAAAAATCAACATTAATATATTTGAAAATCTTGGTATATATGTTGATTTGAATCCAAATTTGCACCATGATCATTTGATCAAATATTTATGATGATTTTCAATTTAATCAAATCAATTCTTTTTGTTGTGCAAAATTTTGTCGAAAGGCTAAGAAGAAATACCTTATTCAAATTACATAAATAGGGGAAATGGGTGTAAACAAAAGAAATGTGTCACAAAATCCCCACAACCATTAATATTGGGTTGCAAAAAGGGCTATATCATCAAATGGGGTGGAGTCACTTCCACCATAAATATTTAGGGATGCCAAAGGGGCCATATCATTCTTTTTAATTGCAAGATTTGAAGTGAGGTGGCCTCACATTTCCTCCACTTGCATTTACTCTTTTGAAATTTATTGTCCCTCTAAATCTACTATGTTTGTATCTTGTTCATGCTTTTGTAATTTTGTACCTCATTTGAACTTTTAGATTCTCATTTTTATGTTTGTGTGTTCATCTTTGTGTTTGTGTTCACCTTTAAACTACAATAATACATGGCATCCATAACTAGGTGTATATGACTACACATGGTGTAAGTGACTAAAAATGGCATAAGCAAGGGGTCTAATTCAATTAAAAACGACATAAGCAATTAACTTAGTTGAAAATGACCAATCATGACTGATACCATGTTTTGGTGTAATGAATCAATTTGTTTTCATTTGTGTTTATGTTCATGTTCATTTTCATGTGTTCGTGTTTGGTTTTGTCTATTCCTAGTCCTATTTGTATTCATCTTTATGTATTAATTTGACTTTGTTTTTGTTTGTGTAATTCATGTGTTGTGTTGGTATTTGTTTTTGCATCTTCATGTTTTGTGACCATTAAATTTCAATAATCAATTTGCCAACCTCATGCCAAAACTATTGTCACTACTACAAACCATGGTTTTTACATTGGTTTATATGATTGATTTTTGTCATATCTTCAATCATAATGGGTCCTAGACAAAAATGGTTTTAGTCAAAATAGACTAGTTGTTTTTTACATATATTTGATTAAATTTGTGTTGATTAAAATGATTAAACAACTAATTGACATGGGAAAATTAATTTCTTTTAAGAAAATAGTGATAGTAATATTTCAATCAAACTACAAATGTGTCAAAAATGTTGTTAACCCAAACTTGTGATATCAATGCTCAAATTTTTTTCTTTTTCGGGTTATCATTGAATTTGCAATAGATCATTGAAATTGTGATTTAACATGTGTGTTTATCATTATTACATTTCTTGTCACACTATCATGATTATTTTTAGTTATGTTAGTCATGATCTAATGATGTGTTCAAAATGAAATTTGAACCGTCACCTCTTTGGCCACAATCCAAGGTCTTTCCTATCCAATCACCACCTCATGTGATGACAAGAATTAACATTATCATAAAATATATAAACATATATGTTTTGCATTTTGCATTATAACCTTATCCTATAATCAATTAGTTTCATAATGAAATTGATTAAAATTTTTAATTAATTTATTAAATTAATATTTTAGTATCATAATTACATTCATAATTTTAATTATATTTTTATTCAAAATGTAGGAAGTCGTTACATTAATCTTAAATATTTCCTTCAAAAAATTTAATGTAATGTTTTAAACTAAACGATCTAGGTTATAAATTCAAATATAATTAAAAAATTTATCTCAAATTTATTTCAAATTTATATGTAATTAGAATTTATAATTTCTTTAATTACACATGCTTAAAAATTTCACTAAATTAAAAAAAATTGGGTCATAAATTCATGCATAATATTTGTATTAAAAAATACTTAAAAAGTTTAATATTGAAATGTATTTCGTTTATGAAATTATGTAGTTAAAATTCACACATTTATTCATATTTTATATTTTAATTTAGATTTCAAAATAAAAATAAAATAAATCACATTAGTTCAAAACCTAGTCCAAAACTATAATATTTGGTAATTATGTAATTATGTACAATAACATTAATTAATGTAATTAATTTAAGTTCAATAACATGATTGCACATTTGTTTTAGTAATTGAAATTTTGAAGATTTTTTTTCATCAATTTTAATGTTGCCACATCATCACTAACAACATTATAATCACAATGTGTCATGTTTGAATGACTAATTTTAATCATGTTAGTTACATTATTCAAGTCAAAAAACTCCATGTCGGTTCCAAATTTAGAATGTGTATAACATAATGTTCAATTTGATTACATAACTATTTTTCCTTACTCAAAACAAACATAGTTTTGATTAGTAAAATCAAACACAATTAATCATTTCAAATTAGTAGCTTTGACTTTATAATTAATTTAGTCATGATGCTACTAGTGTAAAAACCATGGTTTTGTTGTAATGTGCTACCCTTTAAAAATTCAAATACAAATATTCATTTGGCAACAAAATCTTCATGGGATATTGTTTCTTATGATTCGTTAATTCTTGCTATTCATTTGGCTTTAAAGTTTGAATGTGTGATTTTGGACCCAAATGTGGCATAAGAAAACAATGAGATCTAGCCTATGAGTTGAATAGGCATTTTCAAGATTCATGGACAATGAAGTTTCCTTGGGTGGAAATTATTTTAAGTTTAGATGGCAAAGTCTTTCAAGCTCAATGCAAGGTGAGCACCCCAAATTAAAGGTGTAAAAAAGCTTTTGGTTCCCAAGCTGAATTTGCTATGGAAATATGTAGGTTGTTAAAGGCATTGGTAGCCATGATGGGGGTAAAAGCAAGGTAACATTAATTCTTGAAAAACAACATTCATGTTCCTAATGAAAAGTTGTATTTCACTAACATTCTTGAAATGGTTTTGTATCAAGTCATTCATGTTGTAACTTGGGTTCATAGGGAAAAAAATATTGTCTAATTCATTTTATTTTTGATTTATTTAACCATGGCCACCCCATGATAGAATACATGGCCAAGCACAATTTGTTTAGGTAGTTGAATTTTCCTACCAATCCCATGAAACATTGGTTTGATGGGGCAAATTCAAAGATGATTGATTACATGTGTGAACAAGTTTTGAAAAGAACTCAAAGTGTTGTGGTTGGGTCAAGCTTTTTCTCTTTAAGTATAGATAAAATTACTCTTATTGATAACAAGTCTTAAATCTCAATTCATGTGCATGTGATGCAAGTATGGAAAAGAATGTATATCATCCTCACACTTCAATGGGTTCATGAAAATGTATATGATCTTACCTTTATGATTATTCAATCCTTTACATAACAAAAAAATTTGGCTAAAAAGGAAACAACCAAAAGAATCATTTGATTTGGTGTAGATGGAACCTTTCTTTTCCAAGGTCATCACATTAAAGGTATATCACAATTGAAAAAGAAGTATTCTCATGCATGATGCGGCAACAATCATGGCCCATGGAACAAATCTTGATGTGCAAGTTTTGTCTAAATCTCCTAATGGTGGCTAGTTGGAGAATTTGCTTTAATCACTAGTTTTTTACTTCTCTAACTCCTTAGCCATGGTTCACCAAGCTTGCCAACATCATGGAGATAAGCGCATTTAATATCTTGCAAAATGTCAAAATTCAATATGTATCAATGTTGAAGCTTTGGATATGCGTCATGGTAGAGTAGAAGACCTCACTCATAGGAAATGTGAGTGGAGTTCATTTAACCCAATGTAATTTAGTGGGGCCTTAAAAGTGAAGTAGGTCACCATAACCTTGTGCCATTTCACCTTGGGTGAAACTTGAGTGATTCATGTCCACCTTTAATGGAAAAAATTCACTAAAGTTAATATTATGTATTACTCAAATAATTATTTTAAATTTGGATTAAATTTTACAATTTGTTATCAACACATATATTGCAATGTGGTTAATATGGATAGAATTATTAAATTTACATATGTTAAATTCATATAATATTTAGTACATTATATTGCATATTAGATAATGCATGATACATAAATTTAATAATTAACATGTAATAACAAACATATTACAAATTAATATAACTAAAACATAATGTAATATGTAATATTAATATCAAATTTATTATATATCAAGATAAATGAATATTTTTACAATTTTTTATGTAAACCATAAACTATTTTGCATAAATAAATGTTGCAACTTGTTTGAATCATATTTTTCATGAAGAAATAACTTGTTAATAAAAAAAATTCAAATGGTTTTTCTTTCAAATTATATGACATTTCTTATGTTTATGTATTATAATTTTGTAAACCTTTGAAAAAACTTCAAGAATGAATTCTCATATATTTTATTTGAATAAAATATTGAAGAAATTTCAAAGTTGGATTTGTAAAATAATTTAGTGTAATTGTGATATATGTAATCTTTGACATATTTAATCACAAATATTAATGGTAGTGGGTTGGCAAAAACAATGGATATTTTATTTGAAAACTAGGGTTCAAACCTTGATACCAATGAAAGAATACATCAAGGTTATCACATCATTTGGGGATGTCTAAAGCTCATCCTTGGGACTTGACATAAGTTTCAAATATGACATCCTTGGTAATTTTTAGTTTTGACAAGTTTTTTTAGGCTTGGAAACATTTTGTTTAAGTTTGAACAATGATGAGGATATGTTTGGAGGACAATGAAAAAATAGTGGATGACAACGAAATGATGTTGAGGGACATCAAAATTATTTATTTATCTATTTAGACAACAATTAGAAAACATAGACAACATATTAGGGACATGAGGCAACATTGAAGGTGTTGAACAACATTTAAAAAATGTTGGGGGACATTGGGTATCACCAAGGGACATTAGGTAATGTTTTTGTCATTTTTTGTTTGTCATTTTCATCATATTTTGTTTGTTGCCATTGTTGGAGGCAATCAATGGCTTGGTCTTGCTCGGCCAAGGAAGGGATGTCATTATTTGAAATTTTGTAATAATTGTAAATACTTGTCAAGTTAATATTTTTATGATGTATTGTGATCCCATAACCAATTACCAAGGTGATCATTTCTAAGTGTTTTGTGATGTAGTGGAGAACACTTTTACCACAATCACCCCATGTTGGGCTATTGACCTTAACAATGGTGCGAAAAACCTTGCTTTTCACATTGCTAATCACAATTGCCCAACTCACATTTTCAATGCAACTATTAGCGTTAACCTTTTTGTGTACAAGGATGTTTTCTTGGCATCCATTATGCAAGTGAAGGGCCAATGTTTTGTTGCAATTGAACATGTTTATCATTGAATTGGAGAAGCAATTCCTAAATTTTGAGTTGATGAATGATCTTAACATTGAGTATCCACAATTTGGATGCAATTTGATGCCAATTTCTTTTTCTCCTTGCATATTGTTATCGTTAAAAAACACTCATTATGAAGCAAACAAGATGAAACCCTAATTATTGTAGATTGTGAAACCTTTCCATGCCAACTTCTTAAACTTGCACATGTGCATCTTTAAACTATGAAAACATAAGCATTGAAGGTCATGGTCAAGCCATTTGATGATACTCATCTTGTGATCATGACCAAGTTGTGGGTTACAATTAACACTAATGACTTGTTGACTCAACAATTAAGTGAGTACTTGAATTGGTTGAGACAATTGTTGTGTCAATTTTGAATCTCTAGAAGAGGAATTTTTTTTGATGTTTGCATTCACGGAGGACAAACTTTGCAATTAGTTGGGTCAACACTTGGATACAAATATCCACATGTTTGCACAAGGTTTTTTTACTCAAGATAATTCCCTTATCGAAAGGCCATTACAACTCTTGAAAAGATTATAAAATATTAATTAGTGCTACCACTTAATAATTTGTGTTCTTTTGTGTATGTGTATTTTTTTCGGCATGATTTGGAGAAGTATAATGATAATTATGTTTATTGTTTCGGGAGTTATATCAACATTTGGGTGTGATGGATGGAACTTTGAGTTGCATTGAGCAAAGTTTGACATGAGGCAAGGATTCAACTCCCCTTTAAAATATTACTTTTCACTTTTAAAGTTTTAATGCAATAATATCAATGCAACTTTTTTGTGGTTTAATGGTACTCACATTAATCTCCTTCCTTTGGAGCAATGGAGCCAGATTCTGCACTAGTTTTTATGTATGGGTGTCAGTTGGAACTGACTTCCAAACACAACAAAACAAAAATTTGCCACTTTGAACCTACTTTGAAAGATACACCAAGTTTGCTAAAAGGGTGAGTCAGCAAGCTACCAAGAAACCACCTGTACATAACCTATGTCAAAATCACATTAAAAACCACTTAATCATAACAAGGGGTGTGTCACATTGTGGCTGGCCTTGCCATTTACACTAAAAAAATATCTTAAGGCAAAAGAAGCATTTTTGAAACTCCAATATTTCAAGATGCAAAAATATAATCCTCAAAAAAAAAAAAAAAAAACCTCAAAAAAAAACCAAAAAAAAACCTACAAAAAAAAAAAATACAAAAAAAAAAAAAATTAAAATTTTAAAAAA
>Ga0116227_10016980_pt1 | contig 10288 bp, 7 predicted proteins | sample S1TSphgellanicum_FD_89693 | JGI IMG/M metagenome (GOLD analysis project Ga0116227, IMG submission 89693) | Host-associated microbial communities from peat moss isolated from Minnesota, USA - S1T2_Fb - Sphagnum magellanicum MG | ecosystem: Host-associated > Plants > Peat moss > Unclassified...
AGTTGAAGAATTTCTTGATTTGGGAATTTCGATCTCTGTGACAGTTATTATCCAACTGACAGCTGATGGACTTGGCACGAGAGAGGTTCAGGTTCAGGCATCCAGTGGATGGATGGTGGCCCAGTGTGATCTGATGGAAACCGGTGTTCAGGCATCCAATGGATGGATGGTGTGCCGGCGGGTGCTGAATCACTTTGGCCCAGTGTGATCCGATGGAAACCATGGGATGAAACTGGGATTTCATGGATGGGGTGAAACTGCCCCCCAGGGGTCAATTTTCTTGTCAGTAGTTTTTTTTTTTTTTCTTGAACCTTTTTCTTATCATGCTTTTTTTTTTTCCTTACTCTCACTTTTTTCTTAGGCCTTTTTTTTTCTCTTTTTTTTCTTTTTCTTGAAATAACACACTTGTGCATCATGCACAGGGTTCACACTAGTTATATATGAAAAGAAGAACATCACAACATATTTTTGCAATATGCATGAAAATTATAACAAACAAAGATTTTCAACATGAAGAAAGCTATGATAAACTATAGGAGACTAAGGCTAAACCTAAATCCATTCACACAGCATCATAATTTAAAACAAGGTCACAATGTATGTAAAAAAAAACTCAAAAATAATTTATTTAAAACTTTAAAAAATAGAAACATGAAACGAAAGGAAATTCTAATGATGTAGGAATTGGTTTATATGGGGTTCTTTGCAAAAAGTTTTGTATATCGCTTTTACGTGACCATTTCGGTCATATGGTCATCCCTGGACCATTCCAAAGACAATTCAAGAATAACTACCTCATTTTCAAGCCTAACTATTTCATAATTACTTCCTTTATAACTATTTCTTTTTCCTATTAACTTTCATAATAACTATCTCCCACTTTTCCTAATAACGACCTCCATTTTATAACTACCTCACTCTTTTTTTCTATCCACCAACATGGATTAAAAAAAACAAATTAACATGTGTCTTTTCATGTCCATGAAATGTATATTAATTCAATTTAAATTTGACATTGACATAAACATATGAAAACATAAGAAATAATTAAAATAATCTATTGTCTTTGGTAGTGTGCAGCAATGTGGAGCTCAAATTTAATTTAAAACATAAAAAATTATAAACATGAAACAAAAAGAATAAGATTAAAATGCAAGATTGCACCTTAAACTAATGTTGAATAAATTGAAAGTAATGGGAAAAACTAGTTCCAATGAGGAGAAATTTCAACGAATAAATATTATGAGATTTTGCATAATCCTTTTGTATAAGTGGTGATTTTCTTTCTACTTGATAGATTGGGTAAGACACATTTGTATGATCATATAATTGATGAATACAATATACTTTGGGTTTGATGAATGTCATCCATTGTAGAGTCAAGCCTTCACTGCAGTCCTACCTTACTTTGACCTATTCCTGTGAGGCACACTCTATGAAAGTGCATTCCAGGGAGAAGACCTCAACCTTGAGCAATGCAAGACTTCCAGCCACCAAATGATTGGAGGTAACAAATACTCAGCTTTGCTTCTACCCTATGGGGCTGATGGGCTGTCAGAAGGACCATCAAATGCTATGCAAATGCTTGCTAAATGGATAATAATCCCTGCCATCCACAACACGGACCCTGTCATGACCAGATTGGGAAATGGCACATGTGCTTCCTCCCACACTTGTCACACTAAATCAAGACATTAATGGAGACATTCAGAATATTCCTTTAAAGAAGGTGTGCAACTTCATGAAGATCTTCATCATGGTGTGCTTACTTAGTACCCCTGATTTGCCAGATATGTGATTGTGCTGTACTCTGATCTTCAGCCCAAGAAAAAATGCAGTAAGGATATGGCTGTTTTTCTCTTATGGTTGTGTCCATTCCCATGAAGTGGTAGCATCAATCAAGTGTGGATGCTTGCTGTCAAGTCAGGTGACTGCCAAAGCAGTGACACCATGGCTGCACTGGGTGGAGCAACAAAAATTACTGTGAAACTATAATAGAAATTGGAGCAAAGTGACAGCACATATTAGGCCATAGAAGGCTGGTTGCAAGGAGACAATGGAGGCTTAGGCACCAACAGCTTCCAAGTCAATCAAAGATTCATCCCACCCTTGAGTAATATGTATGCACTCAGTGATATCTGACTCAGTTTTCTGTTTTTTTCAGCATGGGTATGTCTAAGTTTGCATGTTCAAATCAGCAATTCAAATAGCTGCAGGTTGAGTTACCTGGAGAGAGCAGTGAAGCTCTTATGTGATGTACTAAATGGAACATTGAGGTTTCTCTCCAATCAAAAGCAACAGGGAGGCCCTGCAAGTAAGGATAGAAGTTACAATGCCATTCTGTGAATATGGAGACAATAAGAAAGCTCCCAGAGCCGGATGTGACCTCAATGTGCTTTAGATGCCTGTGACACTTGTGTTTCTACATTCAGCGATAACCTGTGATTCAAATGAAGATACTGACATTGTCTTCCTCCAAGAAATCTCTAATCTAGCCATGGAATTGACACTTCCAGGTGGTCAAAAACACATCACCAAACTTTTTTCAAAATCCTGAGACAGTTAAGAAGGATCTGAAATCTGAAAGAAAAAATCTGCAAGTTTTGTGTTGGACTAAGGTATCATCAGGAGAGAGAGGTATGGAGAAACAGAGTGCATACCAGAACCAAGGTGGAGCGGGAAAAAACCCGAGCGGATCTCAAGCTAGCCGCGGAAGATAGCATGTTATGCCCAAGTCCACAGCCGAATTGACGCCTTCGTCCTTGCCCCTATAGCAATTCCTCGCTCCATTCTCTCTCTCTCTCTCTCTCTCTCTCTCTCTCTCTCTCTCTCTCGGTCTTTCCTCTTCCTTCGATAAAAACACTCCTTAGCTTTTGTCCAACATCCACAAATGACACCGACATCCTCAAGACGACGAAAGGATTGTTGGAAGCGGACAGAAAAACAACTACAATTACTTATATCTGTCTCTCTCTGTCTCCAAGACAATACAGCACTCTCGAGCGTCAAACCCTAATTTGAGCTTCTAACCGATAGGATTGCATATAAACGAAGTGCATGCACAATTATGTGTGGGGTAATTTGTGGAGATTTTCTTGTTGACTCTTCCGAATCGAAAGTCGGCAATCGTCATACCAAATATCGGAAGACATCTCTGCTTCGAACAGAAGAACGTTGGGTTGAACATCGGGTATGTTTCAGACTTCACATCTACATGTTACGCAAAGATCTTGCACAAAAACAGAACACATACCAGTGAAGATGCTATAGTTTGTCTGTCTAAACAGAGTCTGTTTTCTAGGCATATCCATCCTACCACCAAAAGGAATGTGAAAAGACCATTGATCGAGGTACATCGTTCGGCCATAGCCTACAGTATGTTTCCACTTTCACGTCGATGATCCTCACAAAAAGTCTAATGCTTCTTCACACAAAACTCTGCCTTCTTGTCAACAAAACATAAGTGCCCCACAGATGATGGATGCATCTGCTTTCAGTTTGGAAAAGCCCTGAAAACTCTTGTCAGTCTTTTCGGTCGTCAAAAAGTCCATGTGGGCACTAGGAGTCCTGAATCCTCTACAAAAGAAGATTCAGCGTTGAAATCTTGCTTGTAGAAAGTTGCCGCACCACCACCGTCCTTGTCACCTCCATCATCAGGTGAGTTGATTCTCGACTGCTTCTCAGCTCCTGGAATCACCACGGGACGAGAATCAAGAGGAGCAGCTTGGACTGTGAGATACTCCAGGTTTTGGTACAGTTCTTTGTAGCCTCTCCTAACACCAATTTGAAGGCTGTTTACAATCTCCGAGTCTTCTCCATCATCATCGTCATCATCATCAAAACATGCAAGACTATCATCATCACTGCAGCTTGCGCCTTGGTAGATAGTCTTGTACGCAACCTCAGAGTTCATACATTCCTCCAGCAATTTCCCTCCTCCAAAGGTCCAAGTTGGCACAGGAAGGCCTAAACCTTCCACAAAGTACATCTTTTGCTTTGTACCGCACTCAACAAGATCACCAGGATCATCATCATAATGAATTGATGCGGCAACTACATGAGAATGAGCAGCAGCAGGGGTGGCACTTGATTCATCTGCTATTGTTCCAATTGATTCTCCACTTTCCTCCAGTAATTCCTCATCAACAATCACCATCATCATGTCTTCTTCACCAGGAGCTTGATCACCATCTCCACCAAGATCCAAGTGCGATAGCGATTTAATGATTTGTTGTTCGTGAGCTTCCATTTCCCGGACCTTCAAGATTTGCTGAATGGAAGCAGCTCGAACTCTCTTCTTTTCTGGGGATTTTGCGAAAACCTTCTCCTTGGGCTGGCTGCTGCTGATGAAGCCCCGCCAAATCTCATCCAAACCTCATCGAAAATGGAGATGGGGATGAATCATGAGGGGAGGGAGAACCCTATTTATTCATCTCCCCATGCTGACTCCTGAATTCGGGAATGAACCTTATCCATTCATCTTGAATTCAGGATGAAACTTATCGCTTCATCTTGAATCTGGGGAATGAACCTCATCCACTTATCTTGAATTTCGGGAATGAATGTTAATGTATTCATCTTGAATTTGGATGAACCTTATTCATTCCTCTTCTATCCTGACTCATTCACCCTATAGGGTGAAAGAGCCACTCACTCACTCAAGTCTTGGTTTGCAAACTGGGTGAATGTCTCTCTTTTTTCCCTACTGTTTTTTTTTACTGTTGCTTATTTACTGTGGTTGTAGTCTGCATTTTTGTGGGTTTATACAAAGAACTTATTTCGCTTTAATTGGTTTCTGAAATGGTGTTCTCCTACTTTTAATTTCTGTGGTAGCAAAAAAAAGTGGGTTGTGTTGAGCTTTGCAACAGCTTTGTGCAAGCAAGGTGCAGTGGGGATTGTTTTTTGTTGTTTGCTGGTCCATGAATTTCTAGTTTTCAGATTTTTTCACACGATCCAACAAGACTTAATTTGCTCAGACTATATGAGCTTTGACATTGTGGTCCTCACCACAATTTCTCAGACCAAAAAGCATGAAAAAGAACAAGGGCTGAATTCTACTTTGTACCCAAGAGAGCTACGGAGCTGTTTGTATTTCAGCATTTTCTGCTGTGGTGGGTAGTAACTTACCTGCATGCTTTTAATTGGAATCTTGCATTTTCACATTGTCGTACAAAACCCAGAATCAGTAAGCCTGATTTTAGTTTATGTGGCCCATCAATGGAATTGTTTACCTAATTTGTCAACTTGTGTGGGAGCATCTTCTCTACTTTTCACTTATGCAGAGATACTATGAGAAGAATACCTCACTACATGCTCATGGACAACTAACTGGAGAGAAGAGATGAGGGAAAAGACCTACTTGGTGCATCATTGAATTTTCTTGTCAAGGTTGTCAACAAGGATCAGGTCCGGACTCTGTCAGTGGTGGAGATCGCTGGAGGATATGTCCAAGCCTTCTCCCTTTCCCATTGAACAGAATCTCTCAACAGAGGGTTGTTAGTTTTTCTTCTGTTTCCTATCTCTCTTGGGGTGGTGGAACATTGCAAATCCAAATCAAGATGTTCCAATTGATGAGGTTATCACCCAATCAATGGTTTGGCAGTACCTAGTTGTTTTTATCTCAAAAAAACTCAAATAAAAGGTGATTCTACACCTAGTGCTTGAGCACCTTGTCGGATGTGGCGTAGTCCTGATTTCAATAAGGCTATATGGGCTTCATCTTCCTCAACTTCGATGACTTTCGCTTGGGCATTTACAGCCTGTGATCTGGCCACTTCATTTGCTGCTAATATCCCAGTAACAAATGCCTTTTCTTGTGAAAGCCCACGTGCTCCATGGGAGCCAGGCCCCTGTTGAAGCCAATCTCCAGCCATGAATGCATTGGCAAAGCTTGTTTTTGTTGTTGGCATATGCTGATGAGACCCAGGTGCAAATAAAGTTACTGCACTTTTGAACCGTAGGACACTAGCATCGACAATCTTTGCAGTCTTGAATCTTGAATCACATTTTGTTAAGTACTTCTTCATCACCTGCACCATTGGTATTTGAACTCATTAGAGACTATAGTTCAATCAAGACTTTCATGTTAAGACCACTTCTGAAGATGAAATTGCATTTGGCACAAACAAACTGTGCAAGAGTATGTGCCTTAAACATATTAATGAAGACATTGGGTTATGTTGGTGTTTCCATACCTTATCAATAACAGCATCATCCTCAAGTGGGATCAATTGATTGGCATGGAAAAAGTCAACTTCCAGAACACTCCCGACATTGTCTGCAAACTCAGTCTAAGACAGAAACACAAATGAAAAGGACTCAAGATCATACAATCCTTACAGACAGTTTTTGGGATTTGCATAATTTTTCTGTGTTATCATTGTGTACTTACACATGCCAAGTATTGAGTATGGTTATTTTAGTCTGACACTTTGGTCTCAATTACCCCAAATGTGTCATTGCTCAGTTCAACTGCCATTACATCAAGATTAAGTACCCTTGAATCAGCAGTTCTGAATTCAGTGGTTACCTGCAGAGCATTGAGATCAAATAGTGTTGCCCCAGTGCTTGGCTCAAATCCCGCAATCACATTTGATGGATTCCGTAGAATTATATGTTGATCAAGCCAAAGGCGAGTTGCAAGAATGTCAATTGTGCCCAAATTTGACACTGCTGAGAACTCAGGCCTCTCCGCTAATGCAGATGATGAAGCCACTATTCGCTGTACAGTACAGATACCAACAGATCCTTGACTATTGTCCTAAGATGTCACAGGACCTTACCCTAACTCATATCCTTGAGCACATAAACCACTCAATTCAGGCGATATTGTATTCTATAGAACAGGATATCACAACACCAAATATACTTGCATGAAATCTGAGACAGGATCACAGTTGCTGATGAAGAAGAGAATGAGCTGCAAAATTGAAAAACAAAAAACCCAGGAAGGTTGGAATATTGTCTATGAACCAAACTGTATTTCCAACAAATTTAATTACCTGCATTGCCTGAACTCCAACTGCAAACACTACTGCATCTGCTTCATACACCTCTGTTTCTCCAGTGCTGTTCACTGCACAGCTTTTGATCAAGTAATAATTAAAGCAGCAAGATTTTAAAATAAAAAGCCAGAATCACTTATGCAAGATGTTCTGAGAGTCTTGGAAAAGTTTTCATGTTTCCCAAACAGATGGTAAGCTGATCTGCTGGAAAAAAACTATTATAAAAAAGTACTGCATAACCATGGACAAAAGCCCCAGTAGGAATTTGGATTACCAGCCACAATTCCAGTGATCTTGTTGACAGAGTCATCAAGGATTACATCACTGACACGCTTCCCTCCAAGTATACGCCCTCCTTGATTTTCAATGTGTTGGATCCAGGGCTGAAATATCAGCTCAGCCACTGACCCCTTACACCAGCATACATCAAAATCTGCCTGATGCGCCAAGACATAATAGTACAATGCCCCCAAAGCTGCTGCCGCTGACCTTCACATCAATATAATCAAAATTTCACAGAATTTCATTCCAAACCTTTACAAGTTGGTGTGATGCAGTACATTACAAATTCTACCAAGTACTTATCACCACTTAGTCTCCAAATTTTTGACAGGTTGTAGGATACAGACGACTACTATGATCTGAAATAAATTTGGTCAGAATATCAATTTGTAGCCATTTCTGTCACTGTCATGGCATTGTTGCTTCTTCTCATTAGGTATGGTGATGGCCATGACTAAGCCTGGCAAAAGGCCATCCAAACTGCAGATTTGCACAAAGGAGTACCCGAAAGTTGCTCGCCAGGAGCAAATAGGGTGACCAGAAGAATGGGTTCCAGAAACTCATGATAAAGTTTGGCTGAAACACCTGCCCTTCGAAAAAGCTCCCTTGCTGTCATTGCATCATATGCAGAATAAGCCTTGTCATCCTGGAATCAAATAAAGTTAGACTTCAACAACTGCAATCCATTATCCAGATCATTAGACAAAAATGTTCTGAAATCCCTGTCTGACCGCCATGTTTTTCATCCAACTTTTCAGTGCTTCATCTTCAGAGCTTCATCTTCAAAGGAAATGCAATTCAAAAGACTCAACACATGCATGTGGGTGGAAAACCACACCAAGTCAAATTCAAGAAGGGCTTGAATCAGTGGAAGTGCAGTAAGGCGGTCCAAAAGTGATAAGTTTCTGAGATAGAATACAGAGAAATTGTTTAGCGAATGTACAAGATAATGACTGAAGCACTAAATTCCACTCAGATGATTACTGGCCTTGGATACACAAAGGAAACACAAGTGTAGGAATTAAAGAATGAATACACTTCAAAAGAGACCTGAAGTAGGGGGAGGTATAGAGGAAGGAGCCTAGAGGTGTGGGGAGACGTGGAAGAGCACTGAAAACTGGAGACTCTACTTGTATCCCTTGTGGTGAATAGAATGAGCTCATTGTCCACTCTGTAAATGGCCATTCCTGTTACATTTAACAAAGATGCCTTAGAAACACAGGTTGAAGAAAGATCTGTGAAATCGCAGTGAAAACTCCACAACAACAATTTGAAGGTAACATGACCATGAGTGCAATCATAACCTTATGAGACTTGCTCACAAATATCAGACCATCACAGTCATGACAAATGGCAGTGATGAGCTGCCCTGACTACCCACTGATTTCAGCAGCTTCCAATGGTGGGTGCAGATATGTATATTATAGTCCACCCAAAATTTCAGTCAAGTCATTATGGCATCCTGAGTTGCTGTTGCATTTCAGGAAGACTATGTCAGGATGTTGGCTAGCACTCAAGTGACATAGCTAATCAAAAAAGGTCAATTGTATCCTCATTCAAGCTCCAACAGGCCTATGAGGTTAAGCTTCATTTTATTTTAGTCTGTCCCTGTAAAAGGCAATCATTGAAGCCAAAGCAACAGAGAGGGCTAGACATGGTGAGTATCTGGGAAAGATTGGTATGGCACTCACAATGCCAAGCTCTTGCACAAGATGATAAATGTTATGATACTGCCACCTGCACACACCACATCCATCAATTACATATTTCAAAATGAAGCAATACAATACAATGAAATCTCTCTTCAAAGCTAGAAGATACCAATAGAGAAGATGGGAACTGAGTGATCCATCACATGGGAAAAGCTTGAAGAGAAACATTTGAGCACTTTGGTATCCAACTATGAAATATTTCCACATGAGAAGTAGCAGAATTAGTAAAGACCAAAAAGAGAATACAACTCAAGAGTAGTAGCGGTATACCAGAAGCCCTTGATGCCTGCCTCAACAGGCCGACCTAGTGTGGTGCGGAAGCCAGTACTTAGTCCACCAGGGTTTGGAGATGCATCCAATAATGTTGTAGAAAAACCTAATTTTGCAAGAGCGTGTGCTGCTCCAAACCCTGCCCAACCCCCACCCACCACCACCACCTTTTTCTCCAATTTCTCTCCTACAGATGATGCTCTGAATCTGTGTGTTCAAAAAATCAGTGTATTATTCACCAGCACACAATTCTCAATCTCATGTTTCTGAACATGCACAGTATGTTGTAAGATATGTTGGTCACATTTGATGTCCACATTTCATTGAAATCGACTTTCTGGAGGTTTTTTGAACAATATGAAAACATAGCTATTTGCAAACACTGAGAGGCATAGAGAAAACATATGCAAGACTTGCCGGGTGATCCTGTCAAAGCAGCTGAGGCTTTGCAAATGTCTACAGATTGCAGATTGACAACCTCCAGAACTCAGCATCCTTCCTTCCTTTGGGAAGAACTTAAACGATCTTATCAAATCTATGGGAGCAATCAACCACAACAGATCAAATTTGTTATGTAATCTTCCTCATGAAAATCGGATACATTTCGCATTTGCCATTGCCTTGCATGAAGAAGTTACGGAAAACTATAAATTTGCATTCTCGATTCAAGCTCAAGTTTCTCGCTCACCAAAAAATAAATCTAATTCTACATTCGCGCAATTCCGAAAAGCTGAAAGAGAAAGTTTCTTCTTAATAATCTTCACTGCAATGCAAACCAATATCAATGGCAACGATAACAATTTCACACAAATTTTCTTCTTCGGTGAGGAGACAAATGTGGTGCCTTTGCTTACAGGGAGGACAAAACTGCGCACGAGGTACAGTAGTAGTGTGCAATTGCACTTGCAGCAAACCTGCTTTTTTGCGACAGCGAGCTGAAATCGGCAACGCAACCATATCCATTCTCCAGTTCGCTGAAGACAACTGCAAAAGAAAAAGGAGCAAACTTTGTACTCCGCG